>Ga0116231_10005256_pt1 | contig 25588 bp, 17 predicted proteins | sample S1TSphgellanicum_2_FD_89695 | JGI IMG/M metagenome (GOLD analysis project Ga0116231, IMG submission 89695) | Host-associated microbial communities from peat moss isolated from Minnesota, USA - S1T2_Fd - Sphagnum magellanicum MG | ecosystem: Host-associated > Plants > Peat moss > Unclassified... | reverse complement strand
GGTACTAACATATCTTCAATCTACCTATGTCTTTGATTACTTGCAACACTTATCTACCACATAGTTTCTAATATCTATCACACCACTATCTATGTTTCATCTACATCATAATCTTCAACAATTATTTGGTCGTGAGCCTAAATTACTAGCTTCAATTTGATGAGATGTATTAGTAGTAATTGACATGAATGATCCTAATGTGTGGGTTCAAACATGTGAACAGTGAACCACCTTGTTTTGATGTGTTATGCCCACAGCTATGGAAAATTTGGCAATTGTCCAACATTAGGATGTATTGTGTTATGCCACTATACGTGGAAGTAGTTATTAGCCTTGGATTTGAAGGTTTGAATGAAGAGATTATGTTTACCTATAGTAGACAACATCGATTACTTTGGATGTGATTGCAAGACGTGTTATTTTACATGTGCAAAAGGTTTTACCTTCTAGAATGTTGTTGTTGGAGGGCCAAGATGGTTAGACATGAAAGGACCATGTGCACAATATTGTGCACCATGTCATTTTTTCAATGTGGATGGCCAAATGGAACCATCCTTAACCATGGTTCCAACTAGCTTACGATGTATGTTGTGTGGGCAAACTTTAGGAGCTGCCACTTTGTTAATTTGTGATAAATGTTTTTGAGGTTAGCATATGGGATGTTTCATGCCACTAATGGAAGAAGTGTTAATTGGCAAATGGTTTTGCCCTTAATGCACCCAATAGACCTAGGTTCCTAAGGTCACATAGTAAAACTAATCTAAGGTTTTCTTCCATGGTAATTCACATTTGGCTGGGGTTTGAAGGATTACAAATAGGATTACAAATTTCACTTTGAATTATTTTAAAGATCACATATAAATGATTTGGGCTTCAAAATTAAAAGAAGTTACAAAAATGATGAATATGGAATTGAACATAATTGTACATTTGTGTAAATGTACACCAAAATCTTAATAAAGGTTTCTAAAAACCCTTATTTGACAACATTTTTCCTTCTTTTAAAAAATTAAAAAATTCATTTTATTTTTTTCAAATGATTAAAAAAACACTTAACTTAAGTAAACCTTCAATGGAAGAACATTTTTCAACCTAAGAAAATCATAGTCATCAACATTATCATACCATAATGTAATAATGAACATTTAAAGATCATCTAATCTAAATTCCACGACCTTAAAAAAATTTGAAAACTTTAATGGGAAAGATTTTCTTTTATGGTGTATTTTATGTATTGTAAAATGCCATGAAAAAATAATCATTAAATGTAATATTTCTTAATCCTTTTGATGGAATTGCAAAAATGTGATAGGGTTCTTAAAATCAAAATAATACTTTGTTGGATTATCAAATCATTCATATGTGCATTGATTTCATAACATAATGCCAAATTGGGACATAAACCATCATCATCTATTACAAAATTTTAGTGAAAATTATTTTCAAAATTTCCACCGTGATGAATGAAACTTGGATACATACTGAAAACCATCAAATTATGACCAATTTTTGTGTGCACCTTAACATGCATTCACCTTCAAACAAAAGTTTTAATAGTTTACCTTGATATACATGGGCCTTTTCAAGCCCATGGATGTTCAATGAGATCATTTCTCAAAGTGTAATATGTATCATGATTCTCAACAACTTATGTGGCATCTTTGAGTTGTTGATATGTTAGTCCTCGATCCATTGAACTACATACTTTTTGAAATAAAACTCCAAGTTTTAAATGTATTAATCTTCAATAATCATGTTGTAAAAGATGACACAAGCAACCATAATATCACTCACAATCTTTTGATGCCATTGTTCACTTGGATTTTGGAGAATGGCAAACCAACTTTGCAACATGCCAAAACAATGTTCAGCATCCTGTTTGACAACCATTTAAGCTTTAAAAAAATACTTGCACTTTTCTCCTTGTGGCTCATGGGTTATTTACACAAAACAAACCCATCTTGGGTATATGCCATCTATAAATAAGTAATATTTTGAATAGACATTGTGCTCATTATAAGAATCATGGCTTCGGGAGGTATTCATGTTTGGCATGGTTTTTAAAGATGTTCAACTTGATTACCTTATCCATTTTGACTAAGGATTTGGTATATTTTACTAAAAGCCCTTAGTTACTAAAATGACATTTTAAAAATTAGTTCAATTGATTAAAATGACCTTTTTAACTATTGGTCACATTTAATCAAATATGAAAAAAATGAACACATTTAATAAAAAAAGATACAAATGTAATAATATAAGACATGCAATCAAATACAACACATAATCATTAAATTTTGAAAAGAAACATTACATAAATATTTGTAGGTTGTAAATAGGTCTTAGAAAGGTAAGGAGGTATGACAAGGTAGGTGGGTAGGTAAATAAATACAAATTAATATTTTTGTTTTAATTATTAAAGTAGTTAGGTAGGTAAGAAGGTAAGGTGGATGGGATAGGTTGAAGGTAAATAGTTATTTGATTATTAAAATTTTCAATAATATTTTAAAATAATTATCCAAAATTAAAATTATAAAATCCCATTAATAAGTATATTCTAAATAATATAGGTAGTTTAAAATAGTATATATACCTATGTTAATTAGGATAATATATCTAATGTACCTAAGGTAATATACATAGGCTAATTATGATATATATTATATCTAATATACTTAAGTTATTTAAGCCCAGGTTAATAATATTATACTTAGCCTAGGTAGCTTAAGAAGCCTCAATTAATTAGAATTATGGGGTGTTGACAAGGTAAAATAAACAAAAAAAGTAGTCCGTCCAAAATCCAATTAAAAAATGATTTAAAAAATATATATAGACACAATAAAGTGGATTCAAAATATTTTGAAATTGAAATTTAAAACCATAGGCCTTATATTTAGTTTATGGGAAGTTGGATACAAAGTTTGAACAACTTTGGTATCACAAAAGTAGGTTGAAAATATGTTTGAAACTAATTGGGTCAAAATGGTGTTCAAATCTATTTCATATTAAATTTTTAAAATATTATGATTATAACATCCACAATTTGATAATACATAAGTATTTTCTAGGGCTTCAAAAATTTTTAATTTTTTGAAAAATCAATATTTCATTTATATGTAGCCCATTTGTAAAATCGGACATTTTGGGCTAGATTTTTTTTAAATAGTTGTATTTAATTCTACTTTCAATACATTAATTTTTTTTAATGGCTACATGTAATTTTTTTTGCCAAAGAACAATGAATCGTATACTTTACCTTGCTTGCACCCTATGTAGCCCACAATATTATTAAGTAACTTAATAATATAACTTAGGTAGGTTAGGTTAATATTAGGCACTTACCTAAATTAAATTATCTCACCTATCTACCTATGTAAATAGGGTAAAATAAATTGAATATGTTCACAAAAAACTTCACCTTATGAAAGTGGGGTGCAATGATTAAAGATTTGACTACTCAATGTTGAAATGAGGATTCCAAGTCCTCACACTTGCAAATCTAAACAACTACCTTGATGGCTTAACTCGCCTAACTAGCTTAGGCTTTAGGTTATTTCATTAGTTCAAGTAGGTAGGTAAATATATAATTTTTATTTTTTGCATTAAATTTTGATTTTGAAAAAACATTATAGTGTTTGTTATGCACAAATATTGAATTGTTAATCAAAACAACCCAATCAAAAAAGACTCAGTTAAACTGAATGTGTTGAAATTGACTTGTCCAAATTAACTATTAATTAAGTTGAACATGGTTGATTTAAAAATATATATATGAGTAGTTTCATAATTAAATTTTTTTAATAAAACAATCATATCAAATTCCAAATATGCACCAAACCGCGCAACAAATTAAAAATCACTAGAGTTTTATCAAGAACATTCAAGTCATTGTTACCACTAGGCAATCCAAAATGACAATGTCATATTCAAAAAAATTAATTAACCAAAATTTCAAGAATTATGGAACTATGGTTTTTTTTTTCAGAAAATTACTATTGTCATGCCATTTGGTAGTTCTTCTAATGATAGTACATACATCATTGTCACCTTGTTATTTTGGCATTTTTTGTTATAAAATTTCAAATTAAAAAAAATCAATTTAAAAAACTACTATATTTCTACATATGGTTCAAGTAGGTAGCCAAAAATATACAATGATGTTTTTTTTTCATGTGTTTAATAGCCACCTTGACTAAACCACAAAATTGGAAAAAAAAAACATTGCTACTTCATATTTATTAGATAATGAAAAAGTCTACAAGGAAAGAATTTAATGAAATTAGGCATTTAGATTTTTTCCTTTTCTTGAATAAACTAATTGATTGAAGATAGGGGAACCAATCATGGCAATGTTTTATTTACCAATTTTGTGATGTAGCCAAAATGACAATGGTCCCAAAAAAAATTTGAACTATTTTTGTTATATACCAAATATTAAAGTAAACCAAAACATAGGATCCTTTTATATTTTTGGCTACTTACTACAACTTATCAAAAATTTATAGCAATTTGGGGAAAAAGTAAAATCTTACAAATAAGGGCCATTTTTTCCATCAAATTTTTTTAGTTTAAGTTGAAACCATTTTTTTTAGTTGAAATTTGGTGAAAATTCACAAGGTTTAAATTATCACAAGACCATGGGACTTGAAGTTTTAAGGTGCAATTATATTTCACCTTTGTCATGACTGTTTATATGGTTTAAAGAGTAGCGTTCAAGCTTAGTGTTGTTAATTATGGCACCTATACTAATTTTTTTTCAATTTCCTATTGGAGTTAAGGTGGCAAGCATCCCTAACCATATTTCAATTAAAGTGGCGACATTATTTCAAGAAACTCTTCAAACTATATAGTAATAGACATAAATGTGGCAACACCCTCCCCCCAAAAAAACTTATGTTATTTTTTGGTGATTTTTTTTTTAAAAAAAAAGGAATTTGTGATAGATTGCAAGGGTGTAAAAGGTGAAATTGATTAATGCATAAGGTGTCAAAGGTGCAATTCTTTGGAGAAGTTAGACAAAATTTATTCAAAAATTTCAAGAATTAAACATGGTAGATGAATACTTATTAAGCATTTTCCATTTGATTTAATTTTGACTAACTTGATTAATAGGTACAATGTTTTGTGAAAGATATAAATTGGGATTGGACAACAGTTATCTGAATTAATGTTGAGGAACACCAATTACACTCTTGAATAAACACTCATAGAATTGATTACCACCAAACAACAAGAATATCTTACATTAAGGGGTGTGAGCAAAACAAGGAAGGGTAACAAAGTTTTAATTGCTACTACATTCTACATGTGAATATGTTGTATACGAATCTAAGTTACATTTGTATCTTCTTATTGTAACACATTCATAAATGATATAGCAATTTGCTACCTCTTTCTTTTATTTAATAAAGATGATGATATAAAACAAAAGAAATACAAATCAACCCATACAATATAAAAGAATAGGTTGGATGTTCAATGTTCCTTTTTCTAGTTTTTTCAATTAGGATGTCACCTTATGTTTGCCAGTACTTCTTTTTAACATTGAAACTACCACTCCCACATTATAACTTTTCTTTTTGGAATTTAATCTTTCTCTAAACATGACACATGAAAAAACATATGCACCTTCTTATCCTTTCTTTGTTTCTTTAACCTTCTCTAGCTCAACTTGACATTATTTCATTCTCTTTGATAGAAATCCTGTGTGCAAACACTATCATTGCATTTCCTTTCATAAAATTGTCTTCCTTTTTAAACATGACCACCCTAAATAAATCTCAACTCTAGAATACCCAAATCTTTATTATAATGACACCATATTTTTTTCAATTTGAACATTTGACATTCTCTCTATGTTCCCATTGGCAAAATACAAGACTTACAAACCTTGGAATCTTGACTTTGTCAACATGTCAAATCTTCCATCTTTTATTAAAGCTAGGATACGTAATAAGTTGAAACCAACTTCCATTCTTACCTTATTAAACTATCAATCATTGTGCAATGGAGTTTTTGGATTGTCTATTCAGTAGAGCAACTACACACATCACACAAGCAAGGTCAAATTTAAAAAAAACACATACACAAGTACGTAGTTATTCAATCCCCCTTTGCCATCCTTCATTTTCCATGTTATATTTTCTTGTTCTGTCTCCTTCTCCTTGTATACACCATTTTCCATGAAAATATTATTAACAATGCCATTCACAAGGCTTCCCATTCTAGCCAAGAAAAGAAAACTTGGCCATTAAAATAGGTTCCAAAAACACCATTGATTCTTTATGCAATCCTTTTTCATTAATCTAAACCCTTGCAAAATCCTATTCTTTTTAATGTATCCTAGATCATCCTGTAGAAACATCACCAACCACCAAAATAAATAGTTAAACAAGGAACCTTACAATTGTAAATGCACACTAGTCCTAACCCATTGTTCATTACAATATTGTTCATCATGCACAAAGGTTAAAACCCCTAACAAGTTCCATCCCAAATTGAAAGAGATAAAAAACCTTATCCCTAAATTGTCCACTTTTTAGTATTTAACTTCTTTTTTTTGTTTTTGTTTTTTTTTTTGGGGGTCAAAGAGGACCTTGAACATTTCTTAGGTGAGATTTACCTAGTACAGGTTTCCACTCTTTGATGTCTAATATTTAATATATTTTCTCTTAAGATTTCAGCATGAGCATTAAGACTTTATTAGGTATTTTTTCTCATAATCATTTAGTGTAGAACCTGCTAGGTTACCAGAGTTATAACCGCACATGGATGGGAATATAACCTGGCAAATTGCAAACCCCATTGGGGCAGCCCACAAATATCCGGATGCCCAGGAAAAGCACCAGTGCCACAATTTTATCCTGATAAAAGAGACGGTGACGTGGTTAGATCGAATGAATTGAGAACGCACAATCGGATGTCTGACGCGTCAGATCACGATCTACACGGGCTATCAGTTGATTACTAAATAAATCGTAGAAGGACTGCCTGTGATAATCACCGTTGGATTGTGAGACGATCGCCATTTTGAGCCGTCCAATAATACCTGAGACTAAGAATTTGATGATAGAAGGGAGAATAAGCCCTAGTACTACATGTGCTAATCTGGAGCGCTCAATGAGGGACCGTCAGACACATCTGGGCAGTCGAATGATCGCAGCGTAAGGTGTTCATCCACGACCAAAACGTGCTCTTTGTTGTTCGCCCCCTTCCCTCTACCCCCCAAAATGTTCTTTTAAAAAGGCATCTGCCAGCTAGAATTTCTTTGTAAAACTAGAACCCAGATTCTGCAAATCTGTGCGTACTCATCTATTGTGCTTTGCATTGATTAGATGAGGTGCCCCCCAAGTACAATTTTTGGCCTTGCCGACCAAGGGAAGGATATAGTGTTTAGATTCATTATAGAGTATAGATAGTAGCTTAAGGGATTTTGGCCCCCTAGGTAATAGTAATAGGTCTATTTTTGTATGAGGATTTTTGAAAGATGATATTTTGGCTTGTCTTGAAACTTATAGAGTTATAATATCTTGAAAGATTTTGGTTTCTTTTGGAGGATTTTTTTGAAGATTATGTTTTGGCATGGTGAAATATTTCAGTTTCCATAATTCTTCTTTTGCCTTAAGATAGTTTTTTAATGACACTCCTTGCTTTTTTTTAATTGCAATGAGCCAATTAGATCATTAGACCACTCCTTATTTCTAAGGACCAAACAAATTTGAATTTGCCATATTTAGACCATGAGTTGGGTTTGAATTTTTAAAACTTTTATCTTTGACCTCTAGGCAAATTTGGCTAAGGTCCTTTTCTGATGATTGCCAGTCCAGCTACCTCAAAAAATTGAGGGGAAAAAAAAAACCATATCCCCAGGGTTGGGGCATCCCCCAAATGTAGGGTGCGCATTTTAGGATTACTTTTCCCCACATTTACCCCCCTCCGCCCCCCGTCCAAATAGGTAGGTAGACAATGAGAACTCTCCTAGTGTTTCTCCAAGTGCTTTATGTGTGGGTGCTAATTGGTTATCTTTATACCCCCAGACTTTTCATTGGAGGCATTAATTAGACCAAAGGCTTCTCTAATTTTTGGGGGTGGATATGGAACTGTTTATGCAACAAGTAGGTATATGATTCTCAGTTCATTTTTCTAAATTAAAGGAAAACCCGTCCAGCACCGTGAACAAATTCGCCAGAAATATCTGACGGTCGCCAAGACCCACAACTGAGCGTTACTAGGGACTTTTATAACTCTTCAATATTATTTGGGAATGTGCGACCGCAGTCAGTTTAGATGGGGCTATTTTAGAATGTGACATGAGGTTTTTGGCTGTATATATAACCAAAAAGATGTATTCCAAATTAAAAGTGCTAAAATCAAGTTCTTTTTGAGATTTTCATTAGCCAGAATTTGGACTACATTTTAAGAAAATAATCAAGCCTTCTTTTTTTTGGGGGTGTGGAAAATCGCCAAATACCGACACTGTCTCAAAATTACCCTTTCTCTCAAAATGAATTCGCCAAACTTCCCCATATTTTGAGGAGCGTTCGCCACCAGTCTCTCTACTAGACACAATTTTAATAATCCTGTACTTTTGCAGTTAAGGCGAAATCTGTCTGGGGATACTGGCCAGTGTTGCTACAGTACAAAAACCGCAAAAAAAAAGGTAACCCTCGATAAGCTGAGTTTATCAAACACGCACTCTAGTAAAGGGGCAACTTCCACATGTCTGTCCAATAATTAATTACTTTTGAAGACTTCATGACGAAAAATAAAATGATCGAAAATATTCATTGTTTTCCCTCACAAAATTTTGTTCTTTGAAAAAAGTACTTTTTTTTTCCATAATTGTAACATCACTTTTTATTTAACCTAAAAATCAGTTCAAACCAATCAAACCTTGCTATAGAACCATGTGGCTCTATGCAAGGCTAAGCATTGTCCTGGGGCACATTCAATGTAAAGTTTTGGATTTATGTGTGTTAAATGATCATTTTTAGAAAGGATATTAAATAATTGTTCAAACTATTTTTATCATCTTATTATTATTTAATATATAAATATTAGAATAATCTTGTATTAATTATAATTCATTATTTCAAATTATTACATACCTCATATTATAACTAAATTGGTTATTTGAATAAAATTTATTCTATTTAAAAAATTAATTAACATATAATTTTTACCCAACAATCAATATATTGCACTTTATATTTTTACTCACGTATTTTTTATTTTATTTCATTAGTGTCCCCTTGGGAGCATTGTCGATCAAGAAGTGGATTGGAGAGGACTCATGGGGGGGGGGAGTGTTTAACATATTCCTTGTGTTCCCATACAAATATCTTTTCATAGGAACACCATTTGGTAGGCACATTGAAAGAAAAACAAGCAGCTCATCACATAATGGTTCTACCCAATGTTATATGACTATGATCAATATTTTATTCCAAAGGTCAACTTTTTAAAAAAGAATATTAAAAAAAATTAGGAGTTTTTTTTCCAAAATTGAATATTCAAAATTAATTAATTGTTTGGGAGGCATGTGCCAAACCTGCCAAGGTACTACAATATATGGAATGTTTGGAATCTAAAATTTTGAAAATTGAAATGTTTGAATTCCGATGTGAATGTTGAAAACAAAAATTTGAAATGTGTATGTGAAATGTTTGTAATCTGAAATTTTGAACACCAAAATGTCTGAATTGGGATTTGTGAATACTTAAAGCTAAAACTGAAATTTCAAATTTCAAATTTCTATGTGAGGTTGAAAATTTGAAAATTGAAATGTTTAAATTTGGATGTGTGAATATTGAAAATTGAAAACTAAAAACTAAAATGTCTGAATACTAAAAACTAAAAACTAAAACGTATGAATATTAAAAACTAAAAATTGAAAATTGAAATGTTTGAATACTGAAAATTAAAATGTCTGATCCAAACACAGTGTGCATATGCGTAGAAAGCATTATAATACAATTTGTTCACACAAATATCCCCACAAGGTTACTATTTACTTTGAACCCTCGAAGTTAGAATAAAGTTGGAATATATTCAAATATGGGTTGTTGCACATATAGTTTGACAGGCTATGTGAACTCTAACACCATAATTTTGCTCAAGTCATGACAAATTGTTATATTTAGATACCACGAAATTTAGGATTTTGAAAAGAAAAATGATTAACTAACCAATTTTTGCCACATCCAACTTGGGCCATAAGGTTTCATCATTACCAACAAGCAAAAATGAGGCCTAGAGAATCTTGAAAATAACAACAAAAAATTAAAACCATATAGGGATCATTGTTGAATTACTGCTGACATAAATACATATAAAATAAAATTTGCTAGAGACCAATAACCTACACAGAACACAATTCAAAACATGGACTAAATGTGCAGCAAAGGGGTCACACACTTGGTTGTGCCATCAAAAATAGGTGGGCACTCTAATTTAAAATTGAGGTTCTAAAATTCACATAGCCGCAAATCATCCCTCCCCCACAAAAAAAGAGCAATTAAGTGTTAAATTGATGTTGTCATTTTGTGCATAGTGTGATCACCAATGTTGTAATAACACATGCGTTTTTCAACTTATATTTAATTTCCCAATCTTGTGTAAAAACCCTAACCAATGGGCTGACATAGTTGTGTGGTTGAATGCGTAACCATTCACCAACATCCAAGTAGCATACTCATTCTCTTTGGATCACACTTAACAAGTTCACATTCAACCCATATAATAAATAAATCCTCAGTCACAATATCCTAGTTACCAAATGTAGGCAATATGAAAAAGAGCCAAAAATTATTTTGGGTTCATGAGGTTCTCACTTGGCAAGGGTTTGGTAATAAATCGATTAAGGTGTGGACCATGTGAATGAATTGAAAATGCTAGTAGCAACATGTTTTGCAAGTGGGGTGGAACTGTTAATGTATTTGTGGATAATCTCCTACAATAACCACAACTCAAAATTCAACCAATATTCAATCCCAAGGAAAATTACATCAATGGTCTTTGTGATTATCCAAAGGAGGTTTGCTTTCTCTCATGGAAAAGAATTGCAATACCTGGGTTGCAAGGCTGAACTCATTCACAATGAATTCAAAGATAAAGATGTGTGGAAATGGCCCATTAGCTTCACGGCCCTCCATATCAAGCAAATGCTTGGGTGGTGGGAACCATAGAACCCGTACCTTCTTAGTTGGAAACTAAAGCTCATATTGAACCTTGTAACCCAAATCAAGAAACACTCGTGACATGGAATTTATCCCACATTCATTAACATGTTGGTGTTTCAATGCAATATTTAGTCTTACAAAACAAATGTGAATGTCTTGAATTTGTCTTGAATTTTCCATACAAAAGACCATATGTATCATAAACCCTAAAACCAATATTATTCTTACCCCAAATGTGTAGAACGAAAAATGATCATAGCAAAGAGGTTCACCAACATGTGTGTAGATGAGAGTTGTTGGGTTTTTAATAACATATGGTTTCACCATAGTTGATAGAAGTCTTTGCAATAGTGGAATTGGGACCTATCATCAATAACATGTATTTTTCCACCTCAAGGTAATGAAGGACACAACTCATATGACTTTTACATTCCCTATATTGAAAGAAATTTACCAAAAATATTACAGATAGTTATGTAAGAAAACACAGATATTAGGGTTTGAACAAAGGATTCTAACTAGATCTATTTCTTTGAAGTTTTTCAAGGCCTTCATTACTGCACCTTGTTGTTTGATCATGGAGTTCCCACACCAAGCTCTCTACAATCCTTAACCATCACCACTAAAAGAATTAATGGTTGCATGATGATGATGATGATACATAGGGGTTGGTTTCACCCCACCATAGTGGAATCTTGTTAGCCTTCCAACAAAGACCTCTTTGTGGTCACTTGTTTTGTATCTAAGGGTACTAAAAATTTCTTTGTTTGTTCATGTTGCAATTTTCACTCCACTTAAAAAACCCATTTTCTTAAAATCCTTCCCCCAACCTGTCACTACTCCAAATTCTAACAAAACTTTGCTTCCAAAACTTAGACCTTAAAACCAATTGTATCAACAAAGAATACAAATTTGTTGTTTTTCTTCAAATCAATCTCATCATCATCAAGCTTGGGAAAAACCCCACACACAATCTTATGTTTCTTATGCTTGGAACAAAAACAAACCTTGCACATACCCATCAATGAACTTAGATCATGAAACAACTTCAACTGTAATAATAGTGAGATTATACTTGGCTATTGCTATTGAAACCATGCCATGAATAAAAAAATACCCTTTTTTGTGTACAAGTTGTGAATTCAAGCTATTGGAAAACAGCAAGTGGATTGTCCTTGGAAATTATTGTTGTTTCGAAACAACCATGGATAAGGCCAAATCACTGGATGCACAACAATAGAAGAACAAATCATGTTTGAATCCACAACAATTTAGACCAACCAACATCCCATCGAGTCAACAACACTAGGTCAAAAGAAAACTGGAGATATAACAATTACCAACAACCTAGCATGGATAGAAAGAAGGAATTATCATGCAAAAAACATGAATAGGACCAAATTTTTTCACATCAATGAATGAGATTTGATAGTCACCATAGATGCAATATTTCTTCCTTCTTTGCGCAAAGAACTTGAATCTAAAGAGGTACATATCACATACATATGTAGTTAAGGTCGTGGCTCTTGTCTAGGTTGAACTTAAAAGGAGGAAGACTACAAATGCACAACCAAGATTTTCTGAAAGTTCTTCCAAGCTATTGTAAATTTTTGTAATTCCAAATAGCCAAACAAAAAAAAGGATCTTGGAGAGGACAGAGGTGAAGGCAGAGAAGATAGAAAAGGACCATGAAGGACATAATAGTGGTGGAGTAGGAAGAGTAGCAACAACAAAAACATCTTTGGATGACGAATCCAGCCAAAGTTGTAATTCCAATAGCAGAAAACTTAGTTGAAGAAGATAATCCTTTTAGCTTTTACAATGGTTATCAAAACCTATGATGTTCAACTACCTAAAAACCTAATGTACTTAAGGTTACATCCACCCAAACATGGAAAATTACATCCATGTGAAAATTTTCAATTTCGTGAACACTTGTTATCTCCACATTGGCAAATAAATGAACCAAAATTTTATCCCCAAGTCCAAATCCTGCACAAATGTGTAGTCTCTTCCTTATGGGCAAGGCTAATAAACTAGATGTTCTTTTATGAATGGTAGATATATGCACTTTTATACACCTTAGAAGCCTCTAGAAAAATTAACATGCTTCATTACATGAAAGTCTCATGAAGATTTGGGACCCTTTTTTCATTTACTTTGGATTTTTGACACATATGTTCTTTAATTTCGACTAGGAGTCTTCTCAAGTTTGGAGGGGTGTGTGTCCACACTTTGTCGAAAGGGAATTGTCATTTTAATCAAGTTGATCCCACATTTTATAGGAATATTGGACTTATGGTTTCATAGTGAAATTTGACCCCACAATTTTTTGGCATTTGTGAATGAATGATTTTCAGCGGTTTTTTCTTTCAAAAATTGTCATTAGACATTGCATTTTTGAAGAGAACATGTATTATTGGGTAATTAGAAATCTACAAATCCATTTTCCATAAAAACAATGATATGTATTTAATTTGAATGATATCTTGATTTATTTGAGATGGGTTTATCTCATGAAGCATTTTTTTTCAAGTTTTCAAATTAATTTAATTCTAGTGATGAAATATTGGAGCTAATATAGGGGGAATTTGCATAATCTATCACATAGTGTCTTACTTGACAATTTCATCACAAAACCTTTTCATACCATCACTTTTCAATTGAATGTTTCTGTCCTTCCAAGTAAAACCAACACATATTTGAATTCAAATGTCAGATCAGATTGAATCAAAGGTTATTTTAAAAACCTTCTCTTTGAGATTGATACGACTTCATGAATTTATGAATGATACACAAATTTTTTTAATGTTTTTAATAGGTGAAAATTGACTTGAAAATGATTTCATGGAAAAAGTATATGCTCACGGATTTTTGTTTTGATATTGCAACAATCAAAAGAACAAATGAAAATATAATAATATTCCAGCCTTATATCAATTGATCATAGTTGCTAGCGCAAAGCCCAAGTAGATTTTTTAAAAGGTTATTGATTTAGAACATACATTTTGGTATACGGGTGCACATTTCATCTTCTCACGTGCATGTTGTATGAAAATTGATTTAATTTTGAATCGGTAAAATGTTGAACATTTCTTATGTATGAATTTAAAGTTGGAATTGATTTTTTTGCATGCTTTGCTTCAAGCAACATTATTGCATTTTAACATAGTAAACCACTTATAGATATGCCATATTTATGTGTCTAAAGGCGAATTTTTTGGTGCTTGGCCTATGATTATTGGCCTTTTGGTAGAGGGTGTTGAACCTTGATTGTCCCAACTTGTATAGCTAACTTAAAAGTAGATTGAACTTGAGGACTTCATATTGATAATATATGGGCTATTAGTTCAGGCCAAAAATTGTGGCAGCCAATTTTATGAATAGAATTTCCATGCAACCAATGAGCGTGTCATGGAGCGAAAGGTCCTCCCTTTTTTTGCAGGGGGAGTGTATGGTGTGGAGAGTGGACTGTCCACTGTTCATTTTGCACTTGGAAAGTGGACAGTTCTCTTTCCATGCAAGCCCTTTTTTATTTGACTTGTTGTAAAAAAAGAAAGAAAAAAAGGAGGTGTGTAACACAGTGGCCTTGCCATTTACATTAAAAAGGTATTTTAAGGAAAAAGAAAAATTATGTAAATTCAAATATTTTGCTATGCAAAAATACAATCTTCAGAAAATCCTTTAAAAGAAACCGTAACCCTTCGAGATATCATAACTCTATAACTAATCTCAAGTTTCATTCAACACAAGCCAAAATATCATCTTTCAAAAATCCTCATTTAAAAGATAACTGACCACCTAGGGGCCAAAATCCCTTAAGCTATTGTACTCTGTAATGAATCTAACCACACAATGTCCTCACCTTGGTAGGCAAGGCAAACAACTAACACTCTAATTCACCAGGTGTGGGATAAATTATCATATCACCTACACTAATAGGAACCACAACATGATGAAAGATTCAGTAGATCGTGGCAAGTATATTCCATGATATAAATACATGGTTTCTAGAATCTTTCAAATTAGCTGGGAGACACCTGACTTATTCTAAAACTGGGACATTCACAACTCCTTATATACTTGAAAAGAAGAATGGATGAATTATTTATTGACCCCATTCAATTATATTCATTAAACATTTTCATCCACCAGTTACAAGCCAATAATAATATGCCATGCTTTATCTTTTTAAAACTATCATCCTTTTTATGAAAAAATTATTAAATTATTTGAAAAAAAATTCTTACATTTAGTCAAGTTCACATAATTTGTTTGCAATTATGTCTAATTCACAATAGTTGATTAAATTATTCATGAATCCAAGCATAGGTTCCTAATCAAAAATCAAGGTAACACCCATAATTGAATTCTCTTTTTTTTCCATATTTACCCATCCTCCTACACCTAGGTCATATTATTATTATATATAACTTTTACTCCCTAGTAATCTTGTGTTACAATTCCATGAAAGGAAAAACAAAAAACTAGTTGTTTGATATTTTGAAAAAAAGAAAATCATTAAACACACTGATTTTACCATTGTATTAGTGTAGGTGTTGGCCTTATAGGTGACCTTGCAATTGTGAACATTTATGTCCAAGGGCTTTACATAACATAAAGAATTAAAAAAAGGTGCCATCAAATACCCCTTATATGTTATAAGGTCCCTTTAGATGTAGAACCGTACACATACATAATATATTATCCTAGGTGGACATCACCTTACTACATGACATGAAATGCCATCAGGGGGGACATGGATCTTATTTCACCATGTAAAGTGTTGTCCTTGGAAAGTTAATCTTATTCCCAATCTTATTTTAAAATGTAAAATTATTTTAGACATTTATGTTTTGAAAACTTTTCAATGGTATAAATAACATTTGAATTGGACAACTTTTGCCTCTTGAACTTTTTTGTCAAACATTTGAGAAATTGTCTTTTAGACTAACTTAGTCCCTTTCTTTCCTCTAAGAAAAAAAATTTTGAAAAATTAAACATTCAATTATTATTTTTGTCACAATGTTTAGTTCATAGTCTCAAATCAAGAATGCAATTTCATTTTAGATATCTATGTTTCAAAATTTTTTTCGTAGTATAAAATATATTTGTTTTAAATAAAGAATATTCTTTTGTTTTCCCTCAAATATTCAAGAACTTGTTTTTTGGGGCAACTTAATCCATTTCTCCCTTTGGGAAGTTGCTCCTGAAGGCAACTTAATTCCCTTCTCCTCAAGAAATTGATCCCTTTATTCTCGAAAGAACATGGTTAAAATCACCGTTTTGTTTCCTCCTTGGAGAAAATCCCTTTCTCCCTAGGGCATCTAGCTTTAGAAATTATCATAAGATTTATTTTTTTCATCCATTTCGTTCATGAAATGAAAAAAAAATTGAGAAAAAAATTAAATCCTGAATCTTTTGGTTGAAAGAGGAGATTCCAACCAGTTGGTCACTTTTTTTTTGAAAATATTGTGTAAAAATAAAATAAAATCGTTAATCATAGTTCAGGTACAGTCAAAAAGTTTCAAAAATATTTTTCTTACTAGACATTGTCTTACAACTGCATTGAGACTAATGCCATATTTAATTTCAGTTCCGCCCTGCTACACACCACCAGTGACAATCAACTAATTTTTTAAAAAAATGTTTCATATGGGTTTTAATAATTCATCATTATTTATGTCAATGTCAGTTTTAATTTTAATTAATATACATTTCATGGACATGAAAAGACACATATTAATTTTTTTTTTCATACTAATTCATGTTGATACACGAGGGAAAAGAGTGAGATAATTATAAAATGGAGATAGTTATTAGAAAAGTTGAGAGATAATTATTAAGAAAATTAACAAGATTTTTTTTTAAAAAAAAGTGAAGTAGTTAAGGGTGAAAATGAGGTAGTTATTTCTTAAATTGTTTTTGAAATGGTCCATGGATGACTGTAAGAAGGATTCCAAAAATCCCCCATATACCATCCGATTACTCGTCAGTGGAATTTGTTGCTCTTGTTTAGTGTTTGCCCCTTTGAAGGTCATCAAAAGAATGTTGATGTAGAGAGAAAAAAGCGTTTATTTTTTCTCTCTGGTTTTTTAATAGCCAATGTTCAACCTTTTTTTGGCGGCTATATACATAGCCAAAAATTATTATTAAAGATTAAAACTGCTAAAATCAAGGGTTTTTTTTGGAGACTTTCAATAGCCAAAATCTGATCAAAATTTAAGAAAAAAAATCTCCAGATTTCTATGCATGGTTCTAGTATTTGGCAAACCCTAGGAGAGAGGTAGGTACATATGAAAGCAAAGCATTTCGAACATCCTTCTAAATCTTTATTTTATAAAAAAAAACCATTTGGTTAAATCTTCCTATGGATGATCGCCATTTTGGCTACATCGCAAAATTGACCCCAAAAATTAAAACACTGCTAGTAACGTCTTTCTTGTTGCAGCGTTTGATGTAAGTAGGTACTGCGCTTGCTTGTCGTGATTTGGTGGTATTGGCAGACATTGTCGAATTCCAGGCCGCTGCTGTTGCAGGAGGAGGAGGGGCTTTAGAAATCGCTCTCGATAGATTTGGACGTGCTCCCGATCATGTTGCAGCAATTATAGTGCCGAGAATCAGATGCCGCAGTAACGGCAGCATCAGCAGGACGAAGAATCAGACATACTCAAAATTGCACTGTGTATGGCTCTTGCATTGATTCCCCCAGTTGTCAGGAGATCGAATATCTTTCCTCCGTTGTCGCTGACCTATAGAGCGCGCGCGCGCACACACACTCTTCTCTCCCTCTCTCAAAAGATCGGAGAGGCATGACGATGGTGAGGCGTGCTTTGTGCTTTCCCCTTCAGAGTTCGTTGCAAGTGCGTCGCCGTAACTTGTTGTCTACGAACCTTAGATGCGCGGTTTGGACAGTGCCGAATGACAAGAAGACTAGTATTATCCGTGAGATGAGGAGGAGCTACACAGGGACGAGGGCTTGTAATTGATGCTCGCTTATATTGGGAGAAGGTTGGAGAAGGGAAGAATACAAACAACCTGAAAGGAAAGAAGCGTATAGGAGAGGAGACATAGTCGAGAGAGAGAGAGAGAGCGCACAATATGCGATGATTCTCTTGCACGAAGTTTGGTGATATGTCTCCGATTTTGCAACTGAGCCATAATAATTCACAGGATGATGATGATGATGATGATGATGATGATGCGCAGATCAGCAGCTTCTTTGCCGCAGACTACGACGACGTTTTTCTCCGCACACGCTGCTTGCGCGGCTTGCAATTCTTCTACAATCGGAACAGCATGAAAGGGAGACAACGTACTACTGTGCGGGGTTTAAGAATCGGCGTCGGCCCGGAACGAAGGTGATTTCACTCGCGCGCTACCATATGGTGTTCACGAATAGCTGCCGCTGCAGCAGTAGCAGGTTCATTTAGTGTGCTGCCGAAAGACTTCCTTTGCCTGCGTTGCTCCTTGAGCCTTTACTGCATTGGAGAAGCTTAGTGTTTGGGCGGGCATGGAAGGATCGTCGGTATTCGGACCTGGTGTTGGTGGGGCAGATTCCTCCACAATGGAAGCACAGGTAGCATCAGGCGAGGTAGTAGACGGCTTCACGCATGCAGGTACGACTGTGGTCTCTCAGCTGCGCTCCGGTCAAGTGCTGCAGCAATTGCCAGACATGAAGGAACAACGTTGGAAGAGCAGGAGAGGAACTCAGACGAGGAGGACGTCCGGCTCCAGATTGAAGACGACGACTCCAGGTCTCCTCTTTTAGTCATGTCCCTTCCCTACATTCAAGCCAGATAGATACATCTCTTTCTTTGTGAAGAACACTACTTCCCTCGGCTTATCAGAAACCTCTTACCAGGGTTTCTGATTGCCATGATTTTGTTCTGGCACAAAAGTATCCACTCTCTGTCTGGCACTACTACTGTTTGCAAGACTTGCATCATGTGGTTGATTCTACAACAGTAGTTGAATCACCCTTGGCTATCTCCCAGTTGGCTACTTCTTTTCCAATAATTTTCCTGTTGACCACACTGTATTCAGACAGATATGGGTGATAGTATTTCTTATGCAGGCTCTCATGTGCTCTCTTCCTATGATGGCCTGGCAGTTCGGATGGAGATGGGGATGGAGATGGAGTAGGGTCTCCTCACAAGGGTTCCATTTTTGACACCAATCTTGCTTCCATGCACACATACCTTGGAGGTTTCTATTATTTTCTTGCTCTTTTCAATGTCTGCGAATAGGCCATTGTCAATGTAAAAGCACATTGTAACATATGTTTTCATTGGTGCTGCATGGAATGATCCACCTTTGTTCAAGGTTTCTTGCTATGTATGAGAAGATATGTGCAATGTAGTATAACATTTGTTTTTGGGGGTTTTCACTCTTATTATGCAGAGGTGGATGATGTTGGCAGCAGCCAATTGACTGCCCAGGGTGGATCTATGGTCACACTGCCAATGTTTTATCTAGAGGGTATGTCATTCTTCTTCCCCTTCTACAAGCTCGGACAGTGGTGATGGTCTTTACACAATTTTATAATAGTTTAGTAAAACTTTCAATGTCACAAAGTTTGGAAGTATTGCGTTTCTTTTTTTCTTGCAGGCATTGTACTCTTTCCAGAACAGAAATTACCACTCTGAGTGTTGCAGCCTCATTTCAAGGCTGCTGTAGTGAGGGCCATGCAGCAAGAAGATAATGATGCCCCATACACACTTGGAGTAGTATTCTCTTGCCCATTCATTGCTATCTCTTTCAATTTCTTGCACATATACATGGATTTAGTTCCTGTAGTCATAGTGAAGCTTCTTTTTTTTAAACTGGATTGTATACGCAGATTCATGTGCGTGCTAAACATCAGGATCAGGTCATTATTGTTGCCTCTGTGGGGACCAATGCTGAGGTAATAGCGCAACCTCACTTGTACATATTTTACAATGTTTTCATCATGATTCCTGCAATGTTTATGATTTGGATTTATCATGCATAGCAAGCTAGAAGTCTGACCTAAGCCTAATCTTGCATCATTGGTGTTTGTGCTGTGCAGATCCAACAATTAGGCTATTGCAGTGATGGATCAGTGAATGTTGTAACAAAAGGTAGAGAACGGTTCTAGATCTGGAGGGCATGGACTGAGCCTGATGGAGCAGTACTCCCTCTTCCTCCAATGCCAATGTGGTCTGATTGTGATATTATGAAGAACTAAGAGTCCAAATTCTTAGTTTTGGTTTTCATTGGCTTTTGCTCAATGGTGGCATGCAAATTGTTTGTCTTTGATTGTGTTAGCTGTGTGTTTCCGGCTCTTTGCTCAGGTCCAAATCATGAAAGAGGACACCTTGATGCGAATTCCAAGGGATGCATTTGGCTCACTGGCTTGTGTTCCTAAATGCAAAAGTGCCAAGGCTAACCAGGCAGTCACCAGCTCATCTGAGGCTGAATATTGGACAGATGACAACTCTGAAGCAGGCAGCAACAATGACTTCCTGAAGGATGCTGAATCTACTGAGGATGAAAGGATGTAAGTTTGGCACTTTTCTCTATCCTGTTGCTGCAGATAACACAATGTATTAGCAGCGTACAGCATTTCTCCTAGGAAATAAACTTTGTCATCAGGAAACTAGAGGGCAAACTTAGTTGTCATTACTAATTATCACATCTGTGCTTGGCAAAGATATGTGATGCCTAGGTTGTTCAATGGAAGCCCAGTGTGGTGTAACTACAATGAAACTACTTTCTTTATGGTTGATGTCATATGAATATATATGAATGTGTCTACAGCATGGACAATACTGGCAAACAATTTAGGTACAAAGTGAGTAGTTTCTTGAACCTGCTGACCTGGTGTGGATATGGTTGCAGAGCAATACAATTTGCATCTAAAAATGATGAGCTTTTGCAAGCACTGGAAGAGGACAGTGTCAGCAGTGATAAAGCATCTGCATGGGGTAGACGAAGAGTGTGGCAGCACCTGAACCCAGCATCTCCAGGAACTTCAATGGAAGGCTCACAGCAGGTGGAAGATCTTGGAAGTTTAGGGAGACGAAGTCAAGGGGCCATAAAGAAAACTCCACTGGTCACACCTGGGCAGAGGTTGCCTAATGGTGTCTGGTGGACTGCTCGTACAGCATGGAGCAAAGATGCAAGAAAATTGGTCCTTAGAGCGCAGCACTCTGCCTGGCCACAGTGGGTGTACCACCAGTATGATGCTTATGACCTTGCTCGTAGAGCTGCTGGTATGTAGCATGAACTGTATATGTTCTTCTACTCATCTGTTTGGCATTTCTGTAAGGCAATACACACTTTCAGTGGTATCCTTGATATTCTTGGCTGAAGTTTACTTGTGGAGCCTTCAGATCAAGTGTTGGAACTTTATGTTCACATACTCCTCACTGATTGTGACAGACCTGCTGGGACAAGTTACAGACCTCCCCAGTATGGAAGCACTAGTGTGCACACCTATCCCACTGTCCTACTACATTGCCAGCAAATTGCCACTTCAGGATCGCACCAGTTACTGGAAATGGAGGGCACTGTCAATAGGCTAAAGTGTGAGATTCAGCTTCTAGAGTGAATGGATAAGCTTAAATGCAATCGCTGTTGGGTATGTATATTCTGTAGAGTTTCTTGTCCTGTGTGCCATGATGGTGTTGATTGCCTTCAACAGGCATGGCTTGTTGTCTGTATTGTGACTGCTTCAATTCTAGCTCACAAAGCTCAGTGATTTTGGGCCAGGGGTTGATTGCAAGACATAGTAACATGCTGATGATGTCCTCTGATGGCCCCATCAGCACTTATGTCAATGCTCATGGCTATGTCCATGAAACTCTCACACTTTCCAATGCATATGGGCTCTTTGAAGATGGGGCACCTCAAACAGAAAACAGCTGGTTTCCAGGGTATGTTGCTCATTCACCTTTGCTCCCTGATTCCAGACTCTTCTGGCACATTTTTAACAAGAGTGCTATGCATACATGATTTGTGTTATGTCATACTCACCAATTTGTCCCTCTCTTATCTGGACTTTGTAAACTTTGGAAATCCATGAGGTCATTGACACACATTTATGTCATGGTGTCCTCTGATATCATATTCTGGTTCTTGTACGATCTCACATATTGGCTTTTTTGAGCCACATTTTGGGCATTCTCCAGGTACCTATCTCTGAATTATTTTCTTTTGTAACTGAACATGGTAATTGGAGCAGGTATGCATGGGTACTGGCAAAGTGCAATACTTGCCGGGCCATTGGCATTGAACAGCACATGGGATGGCACTTCAAAGTCATTGACAGCAATATGCATCCCAAATCATTTTGGGAATCCGGTGGACCCAGCTCATTGGAAGCCACAGCCAAGTGTAAAAACTTCACTCCATCTGTCCTCAATGAAAATGCAGGTACTGACAAGTGTCAATGATATGGAAGCTGAGCTTAGTGGCATGGGAAGAAGTTGACAATGCCTTCCCATTGTGTACATATTTAGCAAAACAGGACTTCACAAAACAGGGAGCCTTAGAATTCCAGGTTTCTGTTGTAAGTGCCCTGTGTGTGAAGTGACCCTCCCTTCAATTTGTGTCCTTAAGATGTAAATATGTCCCTCCCAGGAAGGTTTTTTGTTTTCCTGGTCCAGAGCTTGCATCAGACTCATCCCACCTCTGCCCTATTCTTGTAGGAGTGCAAGAGCCATTCAAAATAACCTAGGATGCAAATAATTACTGGGTGCTGTTTAAAAAAGATTAGAGGTCTTGTAGACTGGGACAAGTCTGTAATGCAAAGCAGGTTTCATCATAGCATGTTAAAACTTGAGTTCTGTTGAAATCTATTTTGATGTACACTGCTATTTTTCTCTGATCACACATTCTGAGCAGTATTTGTTCCTTAGCTTAAGAGCATTCAAGGAAAGCTAGACCCTAGCAGGCATGCTCTTGCTTTGGTGGTAGCAAAGAAGATGCAAAATTCTAACATGAGTTTCTTCTTGTATTTTTTAATTTTTGATTCTGGGATTCTTTAAAGGTCAAAGAGGAAAACCTGATCTGGGGAGTTTGAAACAGACAGATCTGAAATTATGAGACTTGGATCTTATATTGCTAGTGTGCAAAGAGTGCAGGAAACTCCTTCAGTGAGCTTTTCTGTGCCTGGTAAATTTTCCTCTGGGGTGCATCCTTGTATCAAGTTTGACTCTTCTCTTACAATTTGATGTAGTCAATCTGTACACCAAGATGCTCTAGCTCCTGTATGAAATCCAGAAACAGAGGTGTCGGCTGCAGGTAGACCCTGTTTTGATCTGTATTTAAGTGAAGATGTTTTGCAATGTTACACCTGCCTATGAACATTCCACTAATCTCTCTTTCAGTTATGCCTACTGAATGAGAAGCTGACATCATGATTCAGTCTTCACCTTCACTTCTAGAAATGTGAAAAACAACTCACAATGCAGTGATTTACATGAATTGTGAGAGCTGATGAAGTCAGCGGCAAGCAACTGCAACAAGAAGTAAACAGATAAAGAAGATTCCTGATTTGGGTGATCATGTTCCAAGCTAACAAACATAGCTACTGTTGGTTTCATGCACTCTAAAGACATTCCCAAAATAATGCTCTCTATAAACATAAGCAAAATATAAACCCTACCGTGAAGTAGACTGAATAATTTTCTGCTTGCGCTTCAAATTTTTGATGCAAAATTCAATTAAATCTGACTGAAAAACTTCTGAACTACTTTTATTGTGGTTTTCATCTCACACACTCTGCACAAACCAGAGCAGATGATTTAATGGTGCAAGTTGTTGACTTGGCTATATAGCATACACCAAGACGAGCTGACAATCTGGAGTAGTGCTACAACCTGTGAAGTTTCTTACAGTTTCTTACCAGCTTGAAAATCAAGTGAAAAGGGCCATTCAGAAAGAGCCTACAGCATGCGCAGACCAAAAATTGAATCAAATGGTGGAAGAAAAATATGACATTTCAGAATGATCCTATAGTATGTGCAGATCAAGAATCATCTCAAATGGTGGACAAAATAAACATCACAAGGCAACTCATAAATTGCTGCACAAAAACACCTTTACTAAACCTACAATGCATGGGACAGAGAGGAATAGACTACCTAGGAAATTTCTCAACCAAAAAAACAGCTCCAATCTGAGGATGCTCATGCTACCAACCCCAGAAAGAAGCATGACCTGCTTCCTCACCTCATGATTTTTGAGATGAGTTCAGCTGGAGAGACTTTGCATTTGTAATGTACGAGACAACAACAGTAATGTCGTCCAATTTCCCACCATAAAACCTGTAGCCTGCCTCTTGTGCTGCAAGAGAGAATGGAGTCTGCCGATCTCTGTCCTCAGCTCGCTCTCGTGCAAGTGCTACAATTTTCTGAGCCGTAACCTGAGGGCCTAGGCCTGCTCGTGTTGCATGGATGACCACTCCCACCAATTCATTATCATACAAATTGTCAAATAGGCCATCGGTACCTGCAACAATCACATCTCCTGCAGCTACTTGCAGGGAAAAAACCTGCAAAAGGAGTGTCTCAGCATTAAGAAAAGATAATCCAAATCAAACTGCAAAATTATCTATATTATGCTAGTGACATGCATCTCTCCACTGATGTGCAATGGGGCAGAGCCCTTCCAGTTTCTTATTCCAGGTTGCACATCTGTTGGAACTTGTTTCCCCATGTGTGAGATCAGAACAAGCATGAGGGAAAGAGCCACATAAAGTTGTGAGATTGAAATTTGTGGGAATAAAAAGGTAGGAAGCACTGAAAGCACAGAAAAGTCCGAGTCTGATCACAGCTGTTGTACTTCATAAAACATCAAAACAGGGGGAACAATTAACAGGGCTTTACCTCAGCAGCACTAGGAGGGTCACTGCCACCACTTTCCAGTTGAAAAGGAATGTTAAACTGATGCTGCTGCACTGGTGACTTGAAGATTGTACGTCCATCTCTCATCAACAGGAATCCACTGTCGCCAAGATTTGCAGCTTCTAGACCCTGTCCACCCCAATAGCACAATCACAATTTGCAACTTTATATTGACTGGCCTGTACATTAAGCTCTAGGAGAACAGATTGGGCGTGAAAGGAACACCCCAGAGGCTATTTGTCCAAAGTATCTGAAGTCAACCTACACTCCTATTTGGAAGGTTGCAGGCACCCAGAGGTTGACGCCATTTCCATTATTCCCATGTACAGTCCCCAGAATCAACGGCCAACTCCCTAAATGGTCCACACATAAACCAAGAATTCACTAGTCTTAGGGATAATAGACAAATCTGAATGAGAAATGAATGCAACATACATTGTCAGATAGGGCAAGAATACATGCAGTTGATGACCCTGGACACTTGGTCTTTGAGTGAGCATATCGCATAATACGAGCAGGATCAATATAGCCATG
>Ga0116231_10005255_pt1 | contig 25594 bp, 20 predicted proteins | sample S1TSphgellanicum_2_FD_89695 | JGI IMG/M metagenome (GOLD analysis project Ga0116231, IMG submission 89695) | Host-associated microbial communities from peat moss isolated from Minnesota, USA - S1T2_Fd - Sphagnum magellanicum MG | ecosystem: Host-associated > Plants > Peat moss > Unclassified... | reverse complement strand
CTTAATTTTTGGTTTACTATTTTTGGCCATTTTTTTAAGATTTTTTTGAAAAAACAATTTTCTGTCACAAATTCCGTTTTTTTTGCCCCCCCCCCCCAAAAAAAAATTGTCCAAAAAAGGCCCCTCAATTGCCTACAATATGAAAGGGTGCTTAAGATTTTCTACTTTCATATTTTGAAAATCGCAAAATTTTGGCCAAATGCAAGTGAGCAGCATCACAAAATTGGAAAAAAAAAAAAAAAAACAAAAACAAACTGAGCTGCTGCTGCTGCTGCTGCAGCACATAATACATATATATTATACACAAATGATAATACATACAAAATGCAATGCAATTTCTAAAAATTATATATATATTTGTGTACCTATTATGTATCATTAAAGATAATGATGAGTCAAGAGCTATGGCAATGAAGCTAAAGGGCATGGAGCCCAAGTTACATATATAAATATAGATACATACAAAGAGAGAGACACAGAGAGAGAGAGAGAGAGAGGCTGCTCCTCCTAAATGCAGTACACATATATATACATTTCTTTTGCTTTTTTTTTTTTTGTTTTCTAAAAAAGAAATTTGGAGGGGAGTTCATAAATATTGTGTAATGAATATTTCCAGGGACACTAATATTTTATGCTTTGTTTTTTTTTTCCTTTTGGCAGCTTCTATTGCAGACAGGGGACAACAACAACAGTAGTTACAAACAACTGGGCGTGAACCCTCCTCTTTCCTTTCCTTTTCTTCTTCTGTTTTGTTTTGCTCAAGGGTGTTCACATACAACATAACCCCAAACTCATTAATTTCCCTGCCCCCCACCCCTACACGCACGGAGACGTGCACACATATGTGCCCTTGTCTATCTATATAACCCCCAAGTAAGTAAGTAAGAAGAAGAAGAAGCAGCAGCAGCAGAAGAAGAAGAAGACTCAGGGATCATCATACCATTTGTAGTTGCAGTCCGATATCCCACACTTTCTTTCCCTATTGTGAGTAGTCCCAAACTCCAAACAACTGTCCTGGTTGTGATATCTCTCGATAGTAGTCCTAGGAGATTTTTTTTTTTTTCAGTGATCCATTCCATTCTTTCGCCTTTGTAAGATGAGTGGAAGTTCAATATATTCACAAGTCTCGATTAATTACTAGAATGGGCTGTTGTTGATGATGATGATTGATTTGATTTGATTTGATTTGCTTGCACGCATATGTGTCTATGTCGGTGTGGTAAGGGTTCTCATGCTGCTCATGATCTGCTTGCTGCACCCCTGAGCTTCAGTCTAGTTTGTTGTTGTTGTTGTTGTTGTTGTTATTGCTAATCTAGAATGGCGCATGAACCAATCTAGTATTAGACTACTAGTTATGGTTTGTTGTGGTGATCTGCTTCTACACCCATGAGCTGCACTCTAGTCTCTTGTTGTTGTTGTTGTTAATCCAGAATGGCACATGAACCAATCTAGTACTAGATTACGTCTAGCTAGTTATGGTGGTCCATATTAAGCTGGTCTGCCTCTGCACCCCTGAGCTGCAGTCTCGCTTCTTGTTGTTGTTGCTATCTAGAATGACACATAAATCAATCTAGTACTCTAGTAATTGTGTTGCTGGTGGTCTGCTTCTGCAAACTGCAATCTCTTTTGTTGTTTGTTGCTATCTAGAATGGCAAATGAATCTCTAGTACTATAACTATGACCTGGTGGCGCTCTGCTTCTGCACCATAGTGCAATGTCCGTTGTTGTTCAAGATTGCTATCTAGAAAATAACACATGAATCAATCTAGGACTAGTTACAGTGCTGTTGATCTGCTAGTTCTGCACCCTGCAGTCTCTTTTGTTGTTTGTTGTTATCTCGAATGGCAAATGAATCTAGAACTAGAACTCTGGTGGGTGGTACTCTGCTTTTGTACCCTAGTGCAGTCTCTCTTCTTGTTGTTGTCGCTATTTTGAATGGAGAAAAAAAGTTTCTAAGGCCACTAGTGGAGCAGACTTATATACTACTACTGTTGGTTGCTGCTGTAGTGTGAATCAAGAAAGTGTTTCTTGTTTGGTTCTCCGTGAGCTTCTAGTCTACTTGTTGCTGTGACTTCATCACATCGCGGCATGCTTTAACCTGGGAGTAAAATTCTAACTTAGCTAACTCTAGATCCAAACTCATCACTGTAGATATGTAAGCTCGAGCCTCGCAGGAACGTCTCTTGTGCATTTAAGTTTTGATCACGTATCATATCGGGGGGCCAGATTAATTGATGATGACCTCTAATATATTCATGTGTCCTGTTGCAGCAGCAGGTGTTGGGAGATCTGCGTCTTGCTTCTTGCGGTGGCAGAAGTATAAGCTAGACAGCTTTGGATGATCTGGTGTAGCCGAACAGTGCAACCAGAAAAAAGATCACTTGAATTTGAGGTCAGCACAAGTCTGGATCTTGCCAGAAGAATTGTAGACGCTGGCCTAGACTGCAAAAGACATGATTCAGGCACACTTACAACTGATCCGTTTGTACTCTTGTACCTCCAGCTTTACACAACCCTGTTGCAGTGAATAGCGAGGATTGAAGTTCTGAGTACATTGTCGACTGACCCATTTTGCTTATCCATCTGCCGGCACTCATGAGGTCTTGACCCTTAGCAGCGGAATCCATCAACGACAAGAATCTTCGACATCATCGGAAGTGTCATGCTGTCAATACTAGTCGAGCTTGATTGCTGTAGACCTCGCTTTGAGGTGTACAATCAGCTGCTGCTAGTCGCCTTGTGAAGATTGTAAACTTGGATCGGGATTCGCGTTAGATCATCATTGGCAGACTACAACAACTCGAGCATGGAGTCAGGATCGACGTCGGCAGAAGAGACATCATCGTCGACGGATCTTCATCCGCTGCAGAGCAATTTGGGCGATGCATCCTGCATGTGGGAGAGCTGGACCGGCCATGACGCATCATCTGCTGCAGGTGACGAGCTGATCACGTCAACCGCAAATTCTGCAGCGGATCAGGCGCTTGGATGCACCAGCAGCTCACGCCAGCTGCTTACTTTCCAGCAGCAATCCGACATCCTTTCGAGTCCTGGCTGGTTCTCGGGCTTCTGCAACCCCATCTGTCCTCCGCATGCAGCCTCCGGCATCATGTGTCAAAACCCAGCAGCTGCTGATCCTCCAGCTGATGATCCGCCCTGCATATCATCTTTCACATCTGATGGCCAACTGGTGCAGTCAGCAATGTGCAATTCCTCACCGGATCCCGACCAGTACTGCGACATCGCCGGGTTCGAATTTGCGGATCACCGCTATATAAGAACCGCCGCAAAGCACCACCATCCGGAATCGGCTCATTACTTTTCCATGTCGCCTACTGCCTGTGATGAAGGATTTTCATCCGAGTCTTACAGCAATTACAGCCGTGCAGACAACAAATCCGTGTACGCAAAACCACTGCAGGTGGCACCATTAACGGCCTTACAACTGCTGCAATCAATCGACCCAGAATCGCCTTCTCCTCCTCTCACGCTTTACCACAACTCGCCGCTTCCTTCTTTTGGGAATTGGGACGGAGGCGCTGGTCATCACGGACTCCCCGCTTCCACATGGGTGGATTGCAGTCCCCCTACATCGCAACCTCTTGCCGGCTGCACCACGTTGCAGTTGATGCATTATGATGCGGACGGTGGTCAATCAACTGATGCAGGAAGCTGCCAGTACAACAGCACCGAGCTGCAGCAACTGCAGGCCTCCTCCAAGAGAGAGCTTTTTCCAGCCATGACCGACACATCGGCGCCTGCGGATCCCTATTACACAATCTATCACCCCGCGAGGCCGGCCATTTGTGATCACCCTAGTATAAGCAGCTGCATGATCGACGGAGCTGTACAGTTCGATCCGGCATTGATACAAAGAAGCAGCGGCACTCGCGGGTTACTGTGCAACACCGAGAATCTTCTAAACGCCTCGCGTGTGAACTGCTTCAGCACACCTTGGAGCCCTTTCTCTCATGAAGACATTCAGCTGGATTCTGGTAACTCCGGTCGAGGCTCGATGGAGGTGTTTTCTTCCGCGCTCAGTGAAGGAGAACGAAGAACATCTGGCAGCCTTTGCTTCAGCCAGGATTTTCAGCCAACTCAGCTGGAAGAGCGGGCCGCGTCCAGTACTGTGGGCATGAATACTGTTTTGGCCAATGCAGTGCATACTAGCTGTTCAGGATCAGAGATCCTCGTTGCAGATCCTGCACCACAACATCTGCGGGATCTGCAGCGACCTGCAGCTGCGAAGCACCGCCTGGAACTGGTGGAGATCGACTTTGACGATGTCGAAGCTAGCCCTGCACCTCGACCCAAACGCAAGGCAACATATGTATGTAAACCGTTCTTCCACTTCGTCCTTCTGATTGCTGCATACTTGTTCTCTCTTTCATGTACTGTGTGATCGATTCCTTGCTATACCTACGAGAGTGTTCTCTGATCCCTTATCTAGAATCTGCATCCGTCGATAGATCAAGGTCGAACTACATTGTCTAATGTTTGCATTTGTGGATACGACGTGGGCACAGGAACCGAGTTCTTCTGCAACAGCCCGGCAACGAATCCAGAATCCACGCGCCGGATCACAGCTGCTTGAGCCCAAGTCTAACGCCTGCAATAATAAGATTACCAGCAGCAGCAGCAGCCTGTCGTTTGAGGTTAGTATGGACATGATTGCAGTTGGTCCCGCACTGAATACCAATGGGAAACCACGAGCACGCCGCGGATCCGCAACCGACCCCCAGAGCATCTACGCAAGGGTAAGTTCAAAGAAATCAAGCTGAAGCGAATATCCTCATGAGACCGCGTCTTCTGAAGCTCCAGGTGGTCAACAGCACTACTACTTGAGAATTTGAGACTGGAGATCTCATGTGTGATTTATACTAATGAAATCTGTGTGACCATGCGTGCGCAGCATAGGAGAAACAAGATCAATGAGCGTCTGAAGACCTTACAACACTTAGTGCCAAACGGGGCCAAGGTACAACAGCTAATCTCCTGCAGTAGTACACTCATCACTAGCTGCTGCTGTCTGCGACTTCATCAAGAACCCACCTTCTTCCTGTCATTGCAAACAATCTGTCGAACTAATTCCTTTGTCTATGCCCATATTCTAGTTAACCAGCTTTGAGGTGAACCAGTAAGCTGGTACCCTGCACTGAATTTGTTAGAAATTGTCTCAAATATTCTCATGATCTTCATTAGTAAGCAACCACAATCACTTTCGAATTTTTTTTTGGGTTAGATCAGAGGATGCAGGAACCAACTTGACTATTCAACCAGTTGTCTGTAAATCAGCACGTCTAAAAGATTCATGATTTGGAAGCAGGTTGATATAGTGACAATGCTGGAAGCTGCGATAGATTACGTCAAGTATCTGCAGGATCAAGTGAAGGTAAATCTCCTCAATAATTCTTACGCCAAGTTTACGATAAGCTCAGCATGACATGATTCAAAATGCCATGCGAGATACAAATAAGCCACAAGTGCATAGTACTAGATACAGTGCTCAAATTTCTTGCACACTCTCATTTGCAATTTTTCCTGGCACATGTGTGTTTCGCTAATCTTCTTTTCTGGTAGAACAGTGGGGTGTTTCAGCCATCTTGATCCATGCGGAATAATGCTATATAGGAAAGAACAGAAAAAACGGGAACCATGTGCAAAGAATTTGAAACTAAAAGGCTAGATCATGCATGTTGATTGGGTTTGTTCAGCAGTCGAAATTTGAAGCCTTGATCTGCACATGAGCTGCGAGCTGAAAGCAATTATTCGTCGATCATTTTGACATAATTAGTTCAGAAACTTGTGACATACAATAATACATTGACCAGTACTGCTGATGTTTGGGGTGTCCAGAGATCTAGATTCTAGATTCTTGAGATCTTGCTCTAGATTCTAACGTACAGTCCATTTCTTAAGGATGATCTGATCTGTTTCAATGCTGAATATGCAGTTGTTGAAAATGGAGCAATGGATGTCCGCTACACCAACAATTTATAATGGAGTGGACATCTCCGCCATATAAAAAAAAATTGTGTACTGCTGCTGCGTCAATTGGGAATCGTCAGCTGCAACTAGCTACAAGTTAATCGTCGCCGGACTTGTAAGCGATTCCATATATGTCGTGAGAAACGTGTTGTCCTTCCAGCAAGCGGCGCGGCATCATGAGCTGCAGCAATTGGCACATTGTTTTAATCCAGCATGCATGCATGGTTCGTTCGTAGTGAATTCAGCAGCCCAAACCGTCGAAGCAGGTCTGGGGCGGAATTCCCCGCGAACGACTCCACTACGGTTTAAGCTCCTGGGAATTAGTATATTACGTAATAATTAAGTTATGATCCGTGACACAAAAACAATCACAAAAAACTAACTAACTAGAGACTTTGAATTAGTTCTCAAAATTTAAGATTTTGAGCTGAGTTACATAAAAAAAATTAGCTCAAGATGTTGATCAAATGGGATTGTTAAATAGTTAAATTAGATACAATTATTTAGTTAAATCAGCTCACATGAAAATGACGATAAAGCTGCCACTGATCTAGTTTCTATGAAGAAGCTGAAGCTGAAGTTCAGGAGAAGAACTCTTCAAGGGCTTATAATATTAAATGAATTTATATTACTGCTCATGAGTACTTGATCCACTACATGTTTCACTGCACAACATCTGTGCTGCATGGTCTCAAACTTAATATTGATATATTCAGCTTCAGATTGGAAGTTGAGTCCTATCTCTAGAGACTAAATTTCTTGCAACAACGTCCCAAATTAATTATCAACTGGTCGTAAATAATGTTGATCTGATGTTTCCTGTAGCCGACGTTAATCTTGCATATGATTAGTAGCACCAGTTCAAGCTGAAGTAACCAACCCAAGAATGAAAATTGAAAAATGAGCAGTCCAGTTCAATCTAGCTGCTTAGAGAGATTCAACTAGAAGTGTGCAACTCTTGAATTGATGAACTGGAACTTGCTAGCTAGATCTGCAATGACTAGCTTAACTGGATCTTCTTCTCCTTCTTCCACATCTTCTAATTCTGGAGGCTCCTCTTGCGGACCCTTATAAAGATATATACAGTCTGATCAGAGTTGTTGACATTGGTGAATGACCATGTCCATTGCTAACTTGGTGAATGAGATCAAATTTTCTATTGAACTTGAGATGAAACATTGTTAGCATTCATTTGTTGGATCACCTCTCACATTATCAAAGCATTGTTAACATTTATTTTTGCATCAGTTGGTGGTCCCAAATCAAAATTTCTTTCTAATTTCTCAACTTTCAAATAGTCTATTGTTAATTTTTGAACTTTTCCTATATCAGGAATTAACTGAACGGGTATATAAGCATCCTTGAGTGAACCCACTGGGACTCACCTTAAAAAATGGTAAAACTAGTAAATTTATTTAAATAATATCTCTGATCTCTTTCTTTTAAATGTTTTCATTATCATTATTATTTATTTTTTCATGTGCGCAATTTAATGTCCTTAAAAGATTCATAAAAGAGAAATTTTTGTCTGAGTCACAAAAATTTTAATATGATATAGGAATCCTTAAGATTAGTAAAAATGATGTTAAATTATATCAAATTTGAACCATAAAAAAAAATAAAAATTGTTCAATATTAAATGCCATGAAAATTTTAATGTCTACGCTTTTCAAATTGAATATCAAAGGGGATGAAATCCTTAACACATTCAGACACTAGGGTGAATATCTTTTCAAGTGATTCCCAAAAATATCATATTTTTAATATTGAATGAATACTTGAAGACTTCACAAATTAGGAAATTAGGAAAGTTAATTAGAATTTTGAGTCTATGCCCTTTCCTTATATTACCCATAAAAAATTTCATTTGAAAATTTGAGAAAGCATTAGTGGAAAGTATTTTGAACACATAGAAAGGTGGCACAATATTCTAGGCCAAAACAAATGGTTATTTTGTAAGGCACTGGGTGATTTTTCTTGATTTGGTCAACTTCCAAACAATGTCCTGATGCGTGATGGCATACATAATAATGAATTATTAGAAACCATATGAGAACATAAGAGAAGGAAAAAAATAGTTGATTGCATTGATAATGCAAAGTGATACAAAGCCCAAGTTTATTAAGGCTCTGAATTTGATAAGAGATTATTTCAATTCATACCAATTCATGGGAAAAATTAAAGGAAATTTTGTATGGCCCATTGTTTAGGCCCTCTTCAAACGCAAGTTTCCTAAATAGTTATCACAAATTTTTAAACTGAACTTATAAATGAAATTCATTCATGATGGATCATGTACTCAACTCTTGATTAAAATCACCATTTTGTCATCACAAAACTACAATGTCCATCCAATAAATTCTACTAGCAATGACAATCAAAACTAGTTTAGGTGAAATAGGTATAGGGTTCATTAGAGTCATCACCATGACAATTTTAAACATTATCCACTTGACAATTATGAAAACATTTCATAAGTACGTCACTAATTGACTCTTTCCACCAACTCTATGTGACACCAATATTGAAATACCAAAAGAGCAATATTGTAGCTGATTGACTCTTTCCACCAACTCTATGTGACACCAATATTGAAATACCAAAAGAGCAATATTGTAGCTGATTGATTCTTTCCACCAACTCTATGTGACACCAATATTGAAATACCAAAAGAGCAATATTGTAGCTGAGCTTAGCACACATGTTGTAGAGTATAAAAAGGAGGAGGCAAAGATGGCTAAGGTGTGAGTAGTCTTGGGATTCAAGGAGTTGTAGTGTTGCAACAGCAACAACTCTAAATAGTTTCCAAGTTTTTTTCTTCTATAAAGTCATCTTAACTTTGGGCCTCCTTTCACTCCCTTACCCCTTTTTTAGTGGTATCTACAAAGTAAGGAAATTTTATTAGATCTCAATAGGAAATGCTTAAATACCTTGCTGAGCACTTTTTGTACAAATCTTAGTTTTAAAATGAAAAGAGGATGGTTTGTTGAACTATAAGTAAGAGGATTTTCTTTGCCATGTGCCTACTAAACCATGATAAATAGGAGTTTTGTAGCCTTCTTTAATAAGATTACTTTGTATGCTTGTGGTTTTTAAAGGTCTGAAATGATGAAAACACATCTCAAAACTAAATAGTATGCGTCAACTTGAATTGTTTTACAAGGAGTTAAGGTTTTCATTTAGGGTTTTTACTTAACTAATTTGGGTTTGTTAACAATGCACCCAACAAACTCGGTCACGTTGAAACCCACATCCACCCCCTTCCTTAGAAAGAAAAATTAAAAAGGAGAAAAAGAACCAATGGCAGTGAAGGTCTAGGTTTCTTAAACTTTCTAGATTTTCTTAGCACAATGGGACATATGAAAACATTCACTTTTTGGAGTGAAGGAGACGGATAGTGATGATAGCAACACCAACATCAATAGACAACAAAGGTAAAGAAGCTAAAGGAAGATAGGTTTTGCATTTAAAATTAAAATTTTATTTTATTTTTTCTTTTGTTTGGGTTTTGTTTTGTGCTGGGTCCTTTTTGTTTTTTTTAATACTTTTGTCAAGCTTTAAAAAAATTTATCTCCAAAATCTAGTCATTATATTCAAACTAAACAGAATAGAATGTTTATACTACACAAAGAAATTTTGCCATAATCTTGATTTCTCTTGGTTCTTGTCATAGTCCTAGAAAAATAGCAAAGGAACAACATATATATATATATATACATTGTAAATGTGAATATGTCAATACTTAATGGTTAGTTATTCGCCAATAATATGTTTTCTAAAACGTTTTTATTTTTAAAGTAAAAGATTAAATTTATGGTGTCTTTCTAATATTGAAATTGGGTGTTACATTAATTGGGTAGTCCAAAGAATAAAAGATTAAAAGTTTTTGGGCCCCTAATTCTTGCACAATAGTTTTTTTTTAAATATATAATTTGTGTCAAACCTAGTAAAATAATGATGATGATGTTGAAGGTTATGTCAAAATTAAAATTCAGCTATCTTTTAAACTAGGATTTGCTTATGTGTAACAATTCATTATCTTTTCCATTTGATTTGTCCATTCTCATGTGGTTGGCTCTATAGGTTTAAAATTATTGTGTTGAAATAGGCAATCTTTAAAACTTGGGACCTATCTATAATTGCGCAAATAAGTACCAATTTAATATTTGGGTATTAAAATGTTTAGGGTTTTTTTAATCTAATAATTTAGTGATTGTGACACATAAGCCCATAACAAAATTAAGGTTTGGCCTTAGCATAATGCCTTCGCAAAGGACGTCTTGAAATTTTTCTTACCTTTTTTCTTTCATTTTGTTTAATATTGTGTGATTAACTTTATAAATTTAAAATTGCCTTATAACAATAAGTAGTTTTTTAAAAATGGGGCTTGTGTTCATAATAGACCTCCTACCACATGGCCACCAAATGTCCCATATCCCCCAATTCATTTCATCTAATCAAACCTCGTAGTTCCCATTATCCATTTGCCTCATCATGTAATACCACTAACCTATCTTCCACCTCATCCCCCATGCAAACCACAAACCACCCATTAGTTACCTTTTTGATTTTAACAAATCATACACCACTTATTAGTGCCCCCTACCAACCCCCAACCTTTCATGTGAATGAGGGGTCCCAACTTTACACTTTCCCAAACCCCCTCGATCATGCACAATTAGGACATTTCCCCCTTCCCATTATTTTGGTCCCTACAGTTAGCCTTAATCATACCCCCAACCTTCCCCCATTTCTTCAACACACCCTCAACCTTCACCTAAAATATCGCGTCCCATGTGTGAGCGCCAATTTTCTAATCAAAGGTTAGTTTGTCATTAACGTTCCTATACATCTAATTCATCCAATCCAGACTTTTGTGATCATCCTAACCCAATACCCTTATTCCCATTCCATCTGCAGTAGCTTGGACTTGGGTTTCAACATTAGATGTCCTCAGGTCCTTTCACATAAGCCTTTGTTGTCCTTGTCTGTATAACCGCATCCCCACCGCTCTATGGCGTGATATATAAATGGCATTTTGTTTTCCATTGGATAAATTAATGTAGGACCTATACAATGTGGCAACTTGGCACTTGCTCCTCTAACTACCCCAATGGTGTCTCGTTTTGCCTCTTCGTGGTGGGGCAATAGGCCATAGGGAAACGTGGATTTCATTCAAGCATTTTTTAACAAGTGATTGGGAAAACTTGTAGGAGGAGTTTTTTTTGCGAACCCAAGCTTTGTTGACCAGTTCGAACTCCATCCCTTTTCCCCAACATGATCCTTCAACTCACAAACATTTACTTCGTAGTTTAGCCTTTGGCTGTGCAAGGGAATATTGTAAGGTAATTCGTGCTTTGACCCATTTTTTACTACACCCATGTCCTCTGACACCACCTTAATTTTCACCACATTACACCCTGAATTAGATGGCTACTTCCTGTTTTTCCTCGAAGACTACAAGCTAAACTAAAACCTCAAGCTTTCATCCGATTCGTTCAAATTAGCGTTCTAATGCATGTCACATTTATTAGCAAATGATCCTTTTGGGATGGTTTTTTAACACCTTTGAGATTATTGTCACCCTGAAGATTTAACAAGTGGATTCTTTTAATTGTTCCAACTTTGTTTTCATATTACATAAGGCCACATTCCACCCCAAATTACACATGTCCTTGGAGTGACCCACCTCTTAGCCATGACTGAGCCTTTAAGTGGAGTTTGTCTCATTGTACTAAAGGAAACATTATATCAACTCACAAGCTGTGTTTTATGTCTTCAATTTTGTGAAGCTTTTGTAACACACTTTTCCCCACACCAATTTGGAGTTACAACTAAAGGTGGTTGTGAAGTAGTAATCCATGACATTAAATACACCTTGGAGTTTCACCCCAATTGGGTTGTTTTTCAATTGGACTTAACAAACGCCTTCAATTTAGTGTCAAAATGGGTCATATTTCAAAAACTTCATGTAGGAGGTGGGGACATCATACAATTGATCCCCTTTGTTCGTGCATTTTATGCATTTGAGTGTCCTTTGTTTTACAATCATCATAATTATGAAATTGATGTCACAATCATCCCATTTGCCATGGGGACTCGTCAAGGTGATCCTTTTTGGGGGGGCACTATTTTTTATAACCCATTTTAAAACTTTATGTTCTACAATTAATCATTTCCCCTCTTGTTTGTTTCCATCCATTGTAGATGACACTCACATCATAGGTCCCTTTTCAATTATATCATATATTTATGAACATTTTTAGATCAAACTTCGTGTAATAGGTTTTTCCATCCAACTTCAAAAATGCATTACATGGTCACCTTTTGGCTTGCCATTAAACTTCAACATCCCATCCCAATTTACCACCCCATTTGAAATAATTAGAATCCTTGGGGTTCCGCTAGACACCATAATTTTCACATCATCCTTCATCAAAGAAACCTTACAAAAAGATGCCTGACATGTGGACCTTCTCACTAGAATGGGTGATGTTCAAGTGGCCTTTAGAATTTTAACTCATTATTTTGTGCAATGCCCATCGTATCTTTTATGATGCACACCTTCATCTTCCACCTTCATAGAATCCCTTATTTCCTTTGATTTCACCCTCCATAAAATGTTTAGACATTTTTTGAATCTAAGATCTTTTGATAGCCTTGAAAGACCTTTAGTTCATAAACAAACCTCCCTTCCAATAACTTTCGATGGTGTAAGGCTCATATTGACATTCACCATTGCCCTAACAACCTATTTAGGGAGTTAGGCCCTTGTTACTTTAATCATAGTTGTTAGGTTTATGGTTGATCAACATCCCTTCCTTCTTGAAGCTTTAGCATGAGTCAACAACACATTTCCTTTCCAACGACACCTCAAGGCAACATGTGATCTTCTACCGCTCCCAACCTATGCCTATATTCCTCCATTTGAACAACTCATCGGGCAAAAATATACAAATTGCAATACGTGCATGGGCCCACAAAAATCAAATTGGACTAAAGGTATTCAATGTGCAATACCCACCTGGCATTCACAAAACACACATTGGGTTTTTCCTCTTCAAATGTAATACTTACATAATGGTCATAAAAGCCAAGTTTTGTATTATTCACATTCAACGAAACAAATATGATTGATGCAATTATTGCATTTTTGCAATAAAAATCCATTTAAGGTGGGCTTGGCCAAGTAGACAACATTTTTGTTGGTGCCCATGTGTGGGTATTTCAATTCTTTCTTTTTTTTAAACCTAATAAAATTATTATTATTTTAAAAATAATTATTAGAGTTAATAAAAGCTGAAAATATCGAGATGATAATAATATTATTAAAATAGCTAGCTTGGGCTAATTACTAGCTAGATACCAAAAAAATATTATTATTACTCGTGCTCCGTGTTACTTTGCAGTACTAGTGATGATTAGAATGATTTTTTAAAAAATTACACACACCTATATTACCCAAAAATTCTAATTGAAATTTATTAAAATAATTATTATCTTCATATTCGATCAATGATAATCTTGTATACATGTCTTCTTAATTTTTATTACAATCAATTATCTAATTGAAAATCCCAATCAAATTATAAGATATTATTACTACCTATTAAAGATTATTATTTATAAATAGGTAGGAGGGAGAGTGGGTAGGTAGGTAAATACATGAATGACATATGCATGTAAGGGTGGGTGCCTACTTGGGTGGTAGGCATATAGGTGCAGGGCTGAATCTAGTAGGTGGGTATGTGGGAAAAGGGGGTGGGGATCTAGTAGGTAGGTGATAAGGGGGGGAGGGGCTTGATTCTTAGTTGGTAGATAGAGCCAAAAGGCGGGTAATATATACAAAGCTAGGTGAGGTCAGAGTTAGGAAGAAACAACTAGCCAAAAACAAAAAACCTGGTACCAGGCGGGTAATGCAGACAAGTCCAAACAAATGCAGGTAGGCACTGGTACCAGGCGGGTAATTCAGACAGGTCCCTAGTCCCTACCAAGGAGTTACATATTGGTACGAGGTTGGTATTGCCGGAGGTCGTAGCGGTCTGAGCGGTTCTTTGACAAAGGACCAGTGCATATATATACACTAGGGTTTGAGCCTGGTACCCGCCCAACCATGCTTGTAGGGGGGGGGGTGGCGGGGGCTTACCACTACCTAGCCATGGCAACAGCGGCGAGATTGCGACAGGCGCCATAGCACAGCCAGCAGCAGCAGGAGGCGATGGGGCGTCCTTTTGTTGTCTTGGCCACCACCACCACCACCACCATCACCAACACTACCACACAGTACACTGTGCATCCCAGATTCCAAGGTGCAATCTTTTTTTGTGAGCAGGAGGCGGGAATGATCAGAGAATCAGCGATCTTGAATGTTCATCGGCCAACAATGTCGTCGGAGAGCTGGGCGAAGTTGCGATGGCAGTATGTAATAATGCAGCAGTACCAGGAGCTTTCAAGAGGCAGTGGTCGATAGACGTCTACTACTACTAGTGAAGAAAGGGGGTGGGGGGGGAGGAGATCAGGAAGACAAGGACAGAGACAGAGAAAGGATTCGGGCGAGGAGGCAGTGGACTTGGGGGAAGGAAGGAAGGCAGGGGGGCGGGGAATCGGTGTGGCTGTAGATCAAGGCAGAGAAGGAGCGGCGGGTGCGTGGGTCCGTGGCCGGGGGGAAGAGAAATGGGAAGGAATTTGAAATGGTCGCAACCAGAACCCTTTCAGAAGTTGCCCGGCGGACATCCGAAGCCGGTGAGGACAGCAGCCGTGCTACTTCTGATGATCCTGTTTCCGCCTTTCATCATATTCATGTAATGTCTACTCTCCTCCTCCTCCTTCTCCTCCTGATTGCACCCATCTACTGAAATTCCCTCCTCCGTTTCCTCAAGCCACCTGCAACAACTGCCTTTGAATTCTACGTTTGAGCATTTCCACTAAAGAGCATATCTACTACAGATAGGGCAGATCTGAGGACAGGAAAAAAGGGGATCAGGGGAGTTGAATCCCAGTCCACTGGAATTGCAATTGCAAAAGCTTGACGATTCATGTTCATGGCTGCTGCATATTCTTCTTCTGATCTGATGAAGAATTCCAATTGGTCTTACAAGTTTGGAGAATTATACAAGTGGCAATAGGATTACATAATCCAGTTTCTCATGTAGACAACATATATGCACACAGAGAGAGAGATGTTACTTACTTCATTGTTGTGCAAAAACATTAGTGCCCAAGAGATGGTGGAATGAGGAGATTGTCAAATTGACAAAAAGCACATGGGTCGGTTGGTTGTTCCAGATGGTACACGATGATCCACCTGGAGGGTTCAGCTGAGAGATCGTACAGATTCTTTCAAGCCAGGGGCATAAGGGGCCTCCGGGATGTGTGGCCACAACCCACAATCCTTGCATGTAAAATTATCGGTGTATTTGTGACTTTTGAAGCTGTTCTGCTCATCTTTTTGCCAGCTGAAAGATACATTGGTCCGCTATCTCCAGCTGGAAACCGTCCCATCTACAAGGTTCCTTTCCCTACTCTGGGCTCTGCATGAGATTAGGCATCCCTTTTGCCTGTTGCCTTTGGAATGGATAGAATAGTACACACAGGTTCAAAACCTATTCACAACCCATAAGCAGATGAGTGGAGAATATTGCATACCATGGTGAAGAGAGTTAGTTTGAGAGCAGTTTTGAGTGCCCAGAGCTTAGTGGTAGGAACATGGAAGTTCAGATTCCAGTACTTACACCTGCGTTGGTTTTTGATCTGAAATCTACTGCAGAAGAATGGCTTTGTAGCATACATGGTGACTCTAGCTGTGTACTACTTCCTTTGGAAGTGAGTCCTCTTTCTCCCCCCCCTTCCTTCTTCTCTCTCTGTGTGACAATCATGGGTCAAACCAACCCAAGTTCTATCTGAAGAAAACTACTCTCATGTTTCGTGTACAAATGTGGGCCATGAATGGTGAGCATCATTAGTGATTTCTTGCTGCAATGATGTAGAGGATATTGTAAGGGAAAAAAATGTGCTTCAAATCTGCAAGCATCTTCTCTAAACACAGAAGTTAATTGGAATTTTTGTTATAGATATTGGATTCTTAGCCTAACAGGTCTGTCTGAATGTTCACATTAAATCAGAGCACTTTCTATAGAGAAGAATTAAGGTTTTCAAATGTCTTTCCGCCCATTTCTCCCCATTTCTGTCGCTGGAAATTGAACAGCAATGATGCATTAGACAATGGATCAAAGACTAAGATCCCCACAGTGTGAAGGATCTCTGTGCTGCAATTTACTAAATGTAGATCCTGGGAGATGATGGAAACAGGGAGCACTTATTCAATCCAGGTCTTGTGTATGACAACATAGGCGAGATATTCTCAGTGCTTGTTATTGCAAGCTATGCTGGAGCTCTTTTGCTCTACTGTAAAGTAAGTTGACTCTTTCATTTTCAGCTGTCAAATGAATGATCCACTTATTTATTGTTCAGAGTTCATATTCCTTCATTTACTCACAATTGTGATCATTGCATGGATGTATACAGGGTCATATGGCACCATCTTCTGAAGATTGGGGATCATCTGGGAACATCCTTGGTGACTTATTCTGGGTAAATTATTTTTGGCCAAAAGTTTGACTGAAAAATTTGGACATTAACCCACCTTGTATGACATTTTTGCATCACTTATTGTCATGGCCATAGTTGGCAATGTAGTAAGGAGATGGGAATTCGATTCATCTGCCTCCATACTATTCATTGGTGAGAACAACATACACAGCCCGTTTAGAACAACACTAAATATGTGGGTGTGGATGGATAGGGAATGGAGTTGTACCCAAGGATTACCAGCCATTTTGATATTAAGGTTTTCCTGAATTGCCGATTTGCTGTAATGACATGGGCTATGCTTGTTATCAGTTTTGCTATCAAGCAGGTGAATTGCTCATTCTGCGCATTTTTCCCCTCCTGCCTTCTAACTAGCCCACTTGTGATAAGACAAATTACAGCAAACTATGGTTGACAAAGAATCCCTCGTATACTCAAGAAAATGGTCCTGTCCAGTGTGATACTCAAGGGAAGATCACAGACTCAATGTTGGTGACAAGCATACTCATGATGATATACATCACCAAGTTCTTCTGGACAGAACCTCAATTCTTCCGCTCAATTGAGATCGCCCATGATCGTGGTACGGAGAGCACTACCTCATCAAAACTTTTCTTTCTACCCCCCTGGGGCTCACATCCTTCAATTTGGCTTTCTCTGATACGGTGGTATCTTTGGGTTTGGAATAAGTCTTTTTTCCTCCAATTTTTAGGAAAGCTAACTAGTGAGAAATATTCATTACTTACCAAGAGAAATTTGCTGACTGATGGGTCAAAAAAGAAATGAACAGTGGACACCACTGCTGATGATTTGTAGGCACTTGAATGGTTGAGGTTTGCAGCTGGATTTTTGTTTCTTTGGACTTCTTTGGTGTGGATCCCTGTAATTCACTCGCTGGTGAATCTGTACCTGGTGTCACATCCAATTCAACTAGGGCGAGGAGTACCAATCTTGACCAACTCCCCAAATTCATAGATTTGAAGAACATATCATAAAATTTGTGCAACAGCTGCAGACATTAAAGAATTTCATGCAAAGGGGGGAAAAAAATGTGATATACTTGAACTTTTAATACTTGAACAGCTTGGACTGTTGTAAAACAGTTTCACACCTTGGATGTCCTGAATGGAGGTGGCAAATGAATGTGGTGTTTAACAGCCAGCACTTGGAATGTTTGGAGCTGGGTTGGCCTGCAACTACATCATATATGACTGCAATGTGCAACGTCTACTGTTCATCAACTCCAATGGCAAATGCAGGATCTGGGGGAATATACCCAGCAAGGTTTGGCATCTGCACAAACATGTAGTGATTTATTTATCTCTGGGGAACAAGCCATTGTCTCTACTGTAAACTAGCAAGAAAGCAACCCACAGTATTATGTCCTTTCAAGAGAGGACTGAGCACAAAGTGAAGGAGAAAGACAGTACCAATCACAAAGGATTTCCCACTAACTTTTACTTTGGGGAGGTGATTGGCATTTCCAGATTCAACTCCACTATGTAACAGAGTGGGGAGAGCGCAAACATAGCCTGCTTCTCACAGCTGGCTGGTAGGAAGCCCATATCCTCACATCTCTCAGTGCACTTGCCATCACATCTTGCTTCTCTAACCTGTTTCTCCACCAAGTACACAAACTTTACAGAATGTTAATTTGTCTGCTAGCAAGAAAAGAGGCATCCATCTTTTCATCAAGCAGAAGACTTTTGCTACACAATCTTGCACTGCTTTTCTCATCAGCTCTGGGGGGATGATGACAGGTGGAGTGTAGCTCGACATTTTCACCTTGCCCCAGAAATTGGTCTTGCCATCTGCTGGTCCCTGCCTGTTCTCTTCAAACATGTGCACAGTCTAAACAATTTCCTCTTCTTTGTCTTGCTGACTTTTCTAGGCCAAATTCAACTGTCAAACCTCAATTTTCTTAATCCAAGGAATACTTATTGCATACTGAATATCTTTCTGCTAAACAACTGTCACTTCTCAACTTTCATAGTCCAAGGAATACTTAAGAGTTCAAGGTACCTATTGCAACTGAAAGTCTTTCTGCTAAACAACTGAAAATTGGCTGCAGGCAATGCCTTACTTTTATGCACTTTTCGTAACAGCTACATTGGTTGATCGTGCAAACCGTGATGACAAACGAATGAAACAGAAATACCACAAGTTCTGGGAGGCACATTGCAAGCGTGTGCGCTACAAAATTATCCCCCTTCTTTACTGAGTCAAAAAGAGCAAGGTTAAATTGTGCTCAGGACATATTTACAAGACAGAAGGGCTGTAGGTTTTTCACACCAGTTATTAGACATGAATTTTGCACAACTTCAAATGAGGAGGCTCCAGAAGAGTTGGGCAAAATGTCTACCTTCCAATAGTCTATTGGTAGGGAGGGGAAGGTGAGGGAAGGAGGGAGGAAGAGTCACGGGTAGACAGAGTTTTAGGAAGATTCTATGATTCTGTTTACAGCAATTTTGCTGGCAGAAAAATGGTGAGAGAGAGAGAGAGATACCACAGTAGTGCACAAGCTGACTACCATGTGTTGATTTACTTCAGAATTGTTTTAACTAGACCTTCTGACATAACTCCTATGCACTTTGTGATTTATGACAGTTTGGATTTTCCATTGCACTTTGGTGTTATGTTTCTCTTCTCAACACACATACTGCTTGCTGCCTCCTCTCCTCCAAGCTCTTAATTCCCCATTCTAATCCCTATCCATCTGAAAAAATTGTTTGCATGCACAGCCTTTTGTTGCCATCCCATAGCACACGCCTCCAGTCACATACATACATGACAAGTCAACCACAGGGATGGCTTGGCCAACACTGTCCAGTGACCATTTTACAGTATCATAGATGTCAACAAGATGGGGCAAATCAAAGTGTGAAGAATGTACCCACCCAGTATGTGCAGGACTCATTATTGGCAAGAAATGAGAAACAATTCCAGTGCGGGAGGACATCCCAGCCAATCATGCTGCAATCCTGCAGCTATCAGTTCTTCCTGTGGAGCTGTTGAGATCACTATTCATCCCCGTTCAATGATCTTCAAGGGGGGTCTGCTCAGTTGGTCTACCCATCAACAGATCCATTCTAACTGTACAATAGCCATTTGTATCCGGGAATCATTATCTTCCCAGAGAGACTAGTTGACTCTTTTAAAACTTCCATTCCAGCCCTCATGTTTTTGAGCTACTAGCACCAGAAGGAGAGTTTCAGTGAACTCAAATTGCTGAGTTTTAAGAATCCTTGTTTGGCTAGAGGCTGATTGCAGACTCATAACATGGGGCCAGAATTGCTAAAGATAAAATCTGTTCATGACCTTACTTAGTCACAAAAGAGCCAAATGCCCCTTTCACTAATGCACGCCCCTGCAAACCTTCAGCCTGAACCTGGGGTGAAGTGGATTTTAAAGCTTCCCTCATACTTGTCTCTGTTGCTGCCTCCTCATCTACTCCACTAAGACCCACACTGGGCTCTTCATTGCTGTCAACTAATTTGGCACCATCCAGAGATTGGGAGTGAAGGTCATGTATGGTACACGACTGTTTACAATCAGATCCCTGCTCCAAATTTGAATCATCACAAGGAGCTCTTTCCAATCCTGAACATTCACATGCAGCATTACTGACACCAATTCTAAACCCAGATTTTTGTCTCTCTTGAGTTTCTCCTTCAGTCACAGACAATCTGTCCAAGAATGCATTGACTGACTTCTGCATGGATGGTTGTTGCAAAGGGAATGAGAAGTCTCTGTCATCCAATGATGAGGATCCTAACTCATCATTCTTGCCCTCAAAACTACCAACACCTAATTTGTCCCATATCTTGTTGGCACGTTTGCCACTGCGCAATTCCCCACTGCCTCCACGCTGCAATTTGCCAGGCAGCTTAGCTACATCTGTTTCTTCCCCACTTTCGTGCCCTCGCAACTCAAGTTGAGTGGCAGCTGTCCCTCCATCTCCTTCTCCATCATAACACATGATGAATTTAGCTGCTGAAGCAGTCCTCATCAATGGCCCCCCAACTCGAGTCCATGACAGCTGATCCATGTTATCATCGCTGTCACTGCCATCATGGTTGACACGCACAGGCCTGAGCTTCCTCAATGAGGGCCCACCCCAAGGACCTCCCAGCTGTAATGCTGCTTCAATACCTTCTTCCTCTAGAGAGCCCCAGGAACTTTCTCGTGCCATATTGTTCCATGATGGAATTCGTTTGGTGGCTGATGAGAATCGCCCTATGCCCCCATGAGACTGTGCAGTGCTATTGCGCTCTGCCTGTCGCTGTATCTTGCGACGGCAATTTAGTTCAGAAACACACTCATCCAGCATTAGTTCAATGCCACAGTTGGCCTGTATGGCTGACAGCTTGGCCCATGTGCAGCGTCGTCCTTGCATCACTGCCTTCCGCAGGTCTGTTGGTGTTGGATTCGTAATGATCTTAGCAAACTGCTCAAAAGCATTCCCCGATGTTATCAATGTAGCAAGTAAAAACAAAGAAAAAACAGAAACTCTACTGGTAACTGCTTAAAGTTGACCCAGGTGCCTTGATGGAAGCAGATAGTGATCTGCAACCATGCAACTGTTCCAATTCAGACAACATTCCGTAAAGCATGCTCTGCTCATTTTGCGGCTCATAAAGATAGGATGATGCAGTTCCCTGAATGCTTAACATCACAGATAATCCTACCAAGAAGTCCAAGCTCCTTGCGTGTGACAAGAACCAGTCATCTGGCCACCACTTGGCTCAAGCTGAAAATGCAGACCAATCAGAGATTCTGGAATATTGGATAAATGGACAATTTGCCAACTGGCTGTATTTGTTTCCTACTGACATATGCTGGTTGGATCTCAAATCACAAATCACTTTCCTCATGCTCACAATTCATCACAAGCATAGTGCTCTTTACCTGGGCAAATGTTGCAGGCATGACAATGGTGACATCACCTTCCCAGTCTTGTGCAAACAGCTTGGCCAGCCCAAACACTGAAAAACCCATTTCCAGCACCTGCTTGCAACGATGTTTCACCTCCATCTCTAACACATGTGCCAACTGCAATGCCCCATTCCAAATGGTCATAATCATGAACACTTGCTACCACACTCTCACAAAGGAGAATAAGGCCACAGGTCCCTTTTGCCTTTCTAGCTGGAGGGTTTTGCTCCTTCAAGCTTGAATGGCTTTTTGTCAAAGAAAGGATTTACACATAGGGATGATAACACTAGCTCACCTTCCCAGCAAAATCTCCTCCATAAGCTCGAACAATTTCTTTGAATCGCAGAAGGGGTGCAATGTGTGGGTTTGCTTGACTGACGATGAAATGGTTAACATTGAACAACTCCTTCAGCTGCATCATGGGCAGGTCACTTTCTAAAGTTCCATCACGCCACTGTCGCTTCCCTATCCCCTTCTCCTCTGGGCCCACCTGTGGCATCATGACATTGTCAGGAAAGCACGGCTATGCCACCCTAGAAAACAACACAAATTTGTCATCAACAGATATCAAATCCAGCATTGAGGTCATTGGAGTGAACCTGTGCAGGTGTGTGATAGGGAACAAGGCGGCCACTTCGGTCTTTTGCCATCAGCTCTTGGGCTTCAAAAAGACCTGGAAATGCACAGGATGCAGTAACGGCACTCCAAATGACCACGTGTGGAGATGTGAGATAGTTCAAGCACCTTGGAGGCTCAAGTCTCCGGGGTGAGCACACAGAAATCCCAAGTACACGACCTGAGAGATCATACGCCTCTTGGAATGTCAAATCCCCAATCAATTGCCTCATCTTCCTTTGCAGCGCCCCTATTTCATGCATGGCACCTTTTGTTAACAACCTGTGCGCTGTTGCAAAGATGCTGCCCATATTTTCAAAAAAATGCATTGGAGGCATGGGATCATCAAAGAAGCTCTGAAGTTCCGACCATGTCCGTGTGGCTGCAAAAGAACAGATGATGGAGCCAACACTAGCGCCTGCTACTACCCGAGGCAAAAGGCGGTGCTCTATCAGAGTCCTCACCACCCCAAGATGAAAAGATCCTAGTGCAGCTCCACCACTCAGAAGTAATGCAGTGCGTCCAAATCCATGCCTTGTTTCATGGATGAAGGCAATCTTTTCCTCTAGTGTGCAGCTCTCTGAATCAGTCTCGCAGACTGCACGCAGGTGATATCTGGAAACAACCAAACCTAAAAGATCAACAGATCTCAAATGGAACCGTGGAAAAAATCCAACTCAGATAGAAAATTAACAACATAAACCCACATAAATTTGGAAGATTTTTTCCTCAATGTGTTGTTAATTCTGGAAAACTCTTTGGAAACTGATGTCGTTTACATTTCAAAGTGAAACCTAAAGCCCTGACCAGGGTTAAACCAGAGAACACGCTTGAGAAGAAGGGAGGGAGGGAGGGAGGGAGAGAGGGAGAGAGCCCGGTTACCTGACTTCATTGATGTACTCTTGGATGAGGCGGGGCGTTTGGAGGCGACCTTTGTGCAGCTCAGGGTTGCACATGTTGCCCAAGTTGCGCACGAGATCGGCGCGAATGCAGAAAAGGATATCCTCAACGCTGCCTTCCAGACGTCGCAAACGAAGCTCATTAAGCTTGGCCCGCACCAGATCTTCGTCATACAGGTCCGAATCCTTTCGCCGGCCTTTATCCTTATCCAGCATTCTGGCCGCATGCGCCCACTCCTCGTAAGTGAGCGCTGATTTCATCAAATTGGACCAAAACTTGCGGCGGTAAGCCCGCTCCATCTTCTGCGACTGCATCTTGGCCCTCCCTAGCAGGATAGTGGCCGCCACCGCCGCGATGAGCAACACGCTGGGGTTGCGAGGATTGAGCCATGCGAACACACCCGAGAACCAAAACGCTAACAAACGCTTCCAAACCCTCACCACACGCAACACTTTCGCCCACAACACTACTCGCCCTTCTCTCACCCATCCACAAAACAGCAACTTCAACGCCAACACTCTGCCCAACACCGTGGACGGCCCGATCGACAAAACCGTCAAGACAGCATCATCACTAGACTCCATTTCACACTCGTACTAACTCCCACCCGCGCGCCCGCCCGCCCGCCCGCTCTATTCAAACATGGCCACAATCCATTTCCACAAAACCAAGAGAACCCGTCAAATCGGGCCCGCAAAATGCATCCGGTCGTTGTTGCTTCTTCCCACTTTCGCACGCGGATTGCAGTGTACAACAACGAACGAGGGCGAAAAATCCTTGGCTAGCTTGTGGTGCAAAACTCATCGCCCCGCCCAAAACGCTTCTTCCCTTCCTCGCTCGCGCGAACCGCACGCAAGCAACAATCCAAAGCTCCTCGAGTCCACCTCCTCCTCCGCAGCTTCTTTCCACTAACTCCCAAAATTAGCATCTCTAATCCCAAACTTAATCCTAACGTTCCTAAATAGCATCTGGAATCCGCAAGTTAATCCCCAAGTTAATCCATTCTCCGCAATTCTCGCACTTTCACCAGCACCAAGAATTGCGGAATTTTAAGTTACAGAACTTTTCAAACACATTTTCAGTCGCCTCCCTCTGCAGAATGTCCATTTAAATTAGAACTGAACTTTCCACCTGTCCCCAAGCCAGTGGGCCTTAACCCAATAAGGGGGCTGCATGATTAGGTAGAGCCAAGGCGGGCGCAATCCCATGCCAAGGGCTTTACCAAGTGTAAAAAACCTTTACGAAGTTAATAAAATTTCCTTACTTTGCGGATACCACTGAACGAGCCATAAGGGGGGGGGGGTGAAAGCAGAGGGGATAGGGGGTGAAAGAGAGGGTGACTTTACAGATAACTTTAATGTGGGAAAAGGGTTCAAATTGAGAGATGAATGTTTTGAAAAGTGAAACACCTGCATCTGGATGGAGGTAAAATCGGGCTGTCACGCAACCTCGAAATACAGGGAAATCAGATTGGACCAGGTTTTTACATGTAAGGTAAAGCCCTATGGTGGGGGCATTCTCAAAATAAGGGGCCTAGGACCAGGCGATAGCTGAGTCTGTCCCCACATTTTGGTAATGTCCTTTATTTATTGTAAAGCAGGAGACAAAATTTATCATGAACCATACCTATGTAAATCATGAGGCGTTATGAATGGGAGGGTTCTTAGGTCTACTCCTCAATAATGGGAGGGTTTTTTACACCTATAAGTAGGCATAATTTCCCTCCCACCCTTGAGGAGGAGGTATAATATCCCTCCCAATTTCTAGTAGGGAAATTTATGGATTTAAGGTGCCCTCCACATACAGTTACAAATTTTCTCTGAGTGTTTACACCGAAGATGAATGTCCTTTTGAAATAGAAGTGAACCTTTCATTGGTGGAAGACCCTAAAGTTGATTGGAAAAAGGACCTTCCACTTTTGTAAAGACCTTTTCCATTTTATTCTCTAGAATGTTTTACTGCATACCTTAGCACGTGCACATGATAAGTGTTTCACATACAGTACTTTTACTGGTTTGATCGATGTCCATAAGTATTTGAATGTGAAAGTGCTTCACTGAAGCACAATGGTTACATATATTTCAAACATCCAAATGACAGAAAGAAATTTTTTTTTATAGCAAATGAAGGTGAGGCACAATCAAGTGCTCAAAAGAACACGTATCAATTCTATGTAAATTGTTATCTAAATTCCACTTTGGGCACCAAGAAGATACTAGGTTTCAAACAAACAGTGTTGAGCATTTATGTAATTTAGGACTTACACTCCATGTAAGTGAAAATGCCATAATAATATTTATTTACATTTATGTAAGTGTGTACGGTTTATGTTTGTTTATGTAAGAACAAATGTAGAACATGGACCATGTAAGTGTATGTGTAAAATCATGCATGTCATGTAAAATCATGTAATGAAATGTGAAACAATTACACTTATGTGATTTTTTTGGTGAAAGTCAATAAAAGTGATTCATTGCCCAAAAAAAAAAAAAAAAAAAAAAAATAAAACTTTGGGATGAAATAAAAAAAGTTTTTTTTTATGTATAATAATGTAACATAAAAAACAAAT
>Ga0116231_10005254_pt1 | contig 25598 bp, 23 predicted proteins | sample S1TSphgellanicum_2_FD_89695 | JGI IMG/M metagenome (GOLD analysis project Ga0116231, IMG submission 89695) | Host-associated microbial communities from peat moss isolated from Minnesota, USA - S1T2_Fd - Sphagnum magellanicum MG | ecosystem: Host-associated > Plants > Peat moss > Unclassified... | reverse complement strand
TGAAATGGCAAAGTTATGAGCTCACAAAGTGGCTAGACTCATAACTTCACAATTTCAAGACTCTCATATGAGAATCCTAAGAAAAAATGCCACCTAGATGTAACGTTTGTGAAGAACTACGAAGTTTATGCATTTTGACATGTTCATGAATTCAAGTTAAAATGTTTGTCATTGTGTCATCCCAAAATTCTCACACCTTTCTTATTCAATTACATGGAACTAGGGAGCACACCTAAAACTTCAAGTTCTTTTATAGTGCATCATATTGAAAAAATTACATCAATACCTTGTGGCAAGTGTTTGGGAGAACATCACTGTCCATTTTGAAAAAATAGAGATTCCCATCCTATGCGTTTTTTTATCATCCCCAATTTTTTGAAAATAAGTATCAATATTTGTTTCAAACCAAGTTTCATGTGCTCGTTTAAAACCATAAACTATTTTTTTCAATTTGCATACAAAGTGCTCTCAACCTTAGCAAATGAATTTGGGTGATTGTTCCAAATACACCTCTTCTTCAATTTCTACCATTCAAGATTGCATTTTGCAACTTTTAAATGCATGTGATGTGCTTTCCATCCTCAAAAGGTTGTAATCAAAATGACCAACTTAATTGTAATCTAAATTGTTACAAGAGATAATGTGTTCCCATAATTTATGCCAATCTTTTGTTCAAAGCTTGGGGCTATGAGTTGGGCTTCATATTTGACGCTTTGGTCTTACCCTCCTAGCTCTCATAGGCCCATTTAAAAGTGATTCTTTTGTTCAAAGGAAATGCCACCAATGATTAAGTATGATTTTTGGTGATGGACTCCATTTCTTATTTCATGGTCTTTTTGCATGATTTCCTACTCCTAAACAACTCATTAAACATATCTCTTGCCTTGAGGCATCTATTGTGTTCATGTAATCTTTAATATTTTAATTAACCTTACTTTTGAACTAATGGATCTCCTTAACATCTATATGTTCCTTTATCATCTTTGTTGGTACATTAATGGGCATATGTTGGGTTGCAAAGGATTTACATGGGGTGGTGGCAAGGATTTTTGCCTTTGATTTATTTCCCCCTTGATTTTGGGGATATGAATGTGGATCTTTGCACCAAACACCCTCATCTTTTCTAGGTCAAATTTCTTTCCATTAAACACTTCCAATGGTGTTTTTGTGCCATGGCCTTTGATAATCTTTTGTTTTGCAAGTGGGACACAATGTTTATAAGTTTTTCCCAAATATGTTTGGGAATGTTTCCATGAGCAACAATGCACTTGGTTGTCTCCAAGAATGATGGATTTCTTTACTCCACAACACTATTTCATTAAGGTGAAGCAACTTTTGATCCTTGTTTTGTTGCAAAAGTTGTTAAATTCAACAACATTCCATTTTCAAATCTCATGGCTTTTATCCTTTTGCATGTTTCTTTTCCTACAAGTTTTTTGAATTCCTAGAAAGCTCCAAGTGTCTGATCCTTTGTTCTTTTTAATGTTACCCAAATCCAACAACTCATAATATCAATGAATGTGATGAAATACAAATCTTTTCCCAAGGATCTAACCTTGAATGGACTATAGATATCATTGTGGGTGTTTAGTATGTCATTTGTTCTCATTTTGTTGGCTTTGTGAAAAAAATTGACATGTTTCCCTTTTAGATAAACTAAACATATTGAGTGTATGCTTGGTAGTTAGGGTACTTTGGAAGCATTTTCTTTATTGGTAAGTTGTTGTTTAAAAGTTCACATGTCTCAACCTTTGATGCCACAAAATAGTTTCTTAAATAATTTCATTTTGGGATTTTTTTAGGTCTCCAAGTACAATGTTTACTTAGATTTCATTAAGGGTGTAGTTTCTAGCCTATATAGACATCTTCTTTAACCCATATCCTCCCTCTCAAGACTATTGTTCTTGTTTGGATGTTTCTAACCAAGCACACATCTTGAAAGAATTCAAGCTTTACATCGAAGCCTACATTTGTAATTGCTCCAATTTTTAACAAGTATTTTTTGATACAAGATACATGGAGAAACTTTGAAGTTATTTATTTCATCAATCTTAAATTTTGTAAGCATGTTTGCTTCTCCAAGTACAATGTGATTTTCTCATACAATGCCTATGAAATTTCTAAGTGACGACTCTTTTAAGGAGACTCATAGATCAGTATTTCTTATCTCATGTCTAGTAGTTCCTAAGTCAAAATATCACAATGATTTTATCAACATCTCAATGAGGTAGCTTTCATAACCCTCTTTATTTTCATCTTTTTCTGCAAAGGTGTTTTCTTCCTTTACTCCATCTTTAGACTAATGGTTAGAGCATCCCAAGTGGTGCTTAGTATGCAAGCCTTAGGATGCTCTAAACCCTAAACCTCCATTGGTCCATCATTCCTTGGATTTGCAACTGACATTAATTGCATCTCTAATCTCTCTTATATGATCTTCAATATATTGCCACAACAGCCTCAACAATCTCCTTGCCTCCATCACTTTAAATCAGTCTCTTTGCCTCCATCAATTTTGATCTACAGTGCTTCATTAGGCCAGTGTTACTCCAGTTCTTCCAAAGCGGGTAGGGAGTCTTCGCTCATTGAAGTTTTAACAAATACATCATATTGGCTTGGGAAGGAATTGAGAATTAGGATAACAACCAACTTTGCAAGATTTGAAAAATCTATTCCTTCATGTCGATTTAGAGTCTTGCTCACACCTTTGAAACATTCATCCATATTAGTACTGTCATCCTCCTTCATGGTCAAAAACTTTTTCAACATTAGTTTCCTGATCCTGTCTTAGCCCCATAGTTTTCCTTAAGATTCTCTGAACAATCATTGGGGTTCATAAATTTCCTAATGAATGGAAAGACTGATTGTGTCCTTAATTGAGAGGTCAACTGCATTCAAAGCTTTGGACCTGATCTCTCTCTCAACAGCTGTCGTAAATTTATCTCATGGACTTTCTACAAAGTTCCAGATGTTCACCTTTTGTAGCAAGTTCATCATCTTAATTGCCCATACAGAAAAGTTCTGACTTCCCTCAAGACAGCTGGACTCAGGTATGGAAATGAAAAAACTCAGAGCAGATCCATGAGATATTTGAGAAGGTCTTTGAGTGGTGAAGACTTCCCTGCAGTGGTTGTGGCATCCAGTATACTCTGCTCCTCCCTTTTGCCATATGATTTCTCCTGTGATGTCTTCCTTTCTTCAAGCTCTCTTGTTTAGTCCCTCACCTCTGATACCATGTTGGGTTTTTTCTGCTGACATAGAGAGGATCTAACTCTAGACAAATATGATAGTGAGATGGAAAGATGAGAAATGACAAGGGAAAGAGCATACTGGTAGCTAGATGGTAGAGTATGAGAGAGAGAGAGAGAGAGAGAGAGGAGGAGGGACCAACTAAATAAGGAGAGCAGGGTTAGTGACCCACTAATCTAGAAGATTCTACAGTAATCAGTTTCTGTCTCAGGATGATAAACATAGACTGAATTGATCTGTCCATTCAAGGAATGAACAGTAAAGACCTAACAGTACAAACAAGCCAACTAGAACGGAGATCAAAATATCAAGTTGGTTAGTTAATGCCTGCACAGGATGAATTGGTAAGGCTCTTATTCACACAAATGCCACTAGATGAAAGCACCACAGAGCCTGCTTGCAAACTATGCCACAGATCCATTCTCATGCATCCCAAATGGCACAGGACTATTGGTGACCTTGCTGCGCTGATAATGCTGACCATTTTGTGACTCTTGCTGTAGAGCCCCATAGCCCTGCAGTACCCAGGGGTGAGTTGCCGCTGCTTCCAATGTCAGCCGCTGCTGTACATCTGAACCATGCTTCCCACACAAGCCTGAGAATTTGCTGTTGTTTAACATATCACTACATATACCAAAACCTTGCAGCCAGAAGGCAAGCAAATAAGCAATCAGCGATACTAGACATACAACCTGGAAGATTATAAGTTATTATCTCTGAGGAGGAAAAATGAAAAACCACAAACTCTCACCTTTACAAAGAAGTCCTTTTAGTAGGTCAGCAAGATCTGGGCTCAAGTCCATTGGCAGGTACAATGGGTCATTGACAATCTACATGATGCCACCAAGCCAGTCAGTCTAAGAACCTTTGTCAATGCAACATCATCTTAATTAACAATAGCACCCTGGTGGATGCACCAAAGATTGAGTTGTGATAACATTACAGCCACCAGCTATTTGAGACACTACGTCAGCAGACCTAAACCAACAATCGTCACAATATCAGCAGAACCATGAGTTTCGTTCCAGTGAATCTGTCCCACACCTTCTCATATGTAGACTGTAGGGTGTCCCCTACAAATGGGTAATGACCCAGAACCATACAGTACAGTGTGCAACCCAGAGCCCATACATCTGCTGGTTTACCATGGTAAGTTAGCCCTGCAAGAAACACCCTCATTATGTCATCACAGAAATCCAGAGGCCCTTTATCTCTTTCAAGAAAAAAGTTGCAGACAGCACCCATGTTAAGATTTACAATTTTACTCAACCATTCTCACAGTGAACATGTAGTTGAAACTTCCCTGGAGCAAAATCAAATACTTCCCTGTGTTTCTGTTGCTTCAGTCCACTCAAACAAGTCCTGGTCAGCCATAGGAGCCAACACTTTCCAAGAACTTTTAACGAGTAAAGAATACAGTCTCAGCACTTCCCCAAGGTGAAAGGTTGTTAGTCTGTACTAACCTAAGCAACATTCAGGTGCTGTGTACACTGGTGTTCCAGGAGATCTTCGAAGTTCATCATTCCCCCCCTGTTCATGTAAGACAGTCCTAGTTAGGAGAGCCTTCCCAATGGCTCTACCTGGAAAGCATCTATTAAGTGCTGCTTCCCTCCAAAAGCCACATGCTATTTCCTAAATGAAATGTTCACAATAATTTGTCTCTTGCAGCAAGGTGCACACCCAGATGGATAGTCATGCTAGAGCAGGGTAGAAATGAAAGCAATGACAGATTTTCACACATACCTCACAAGCACGACTAACACCAAAATCGCAAATTTTGATGCACCCATCACCACTAATCAGAAGGTTCTCAGGTTTGATATCCCCATGTACAATGTTCTGGACAATTCCAACATTGACATATCAATTGATACATGCCATGGAAAGCTTGATATCATGTAGCTCCTAACATTCAACTTTCCAGTGCTCTCAACTTCAATGCACATTACAGCTCTTGCAGCTGAACCAAGTTTCATACATTAATAACAATGACTCTATGTTGCGTTGCCTGTAACCGTTATACCATCCCAAGGCAGGATGTGGCACAGCCTGGAGCATCAGTACAGAAAGCTCACCAAAGTTTAAGACTGACAATTTCTAGCCATAAGACTCATACCAAGCCATGAAGATAGATAAGCCCAGCTACCACATCAGAAAAATATCTGCGGGCAGTAGCTTCTCTTAACCCTCCTGGTGGACCTGAACCCTCAAATATCCATCCCCCTTCCACATATTCCAGCACTGCACGAGCTCAACACAAAACACCCAAATTACAAATGGAAAGCACTGCATGGAACACATTTCATGCAGGCAAAAAAGAAAACAAGATGGGGAAGAGCATTTGGCATGATGTGGCTACTATTAGTGATTTTAGCCTTCACCCCAAGACACCTCCAACTTAAAATTTGTGCACACTCTGTGGGTTAGAGAATGAGATGTCTGGCAAAGGGAATATTGTCATTCACAAGATGGTGGTTTGTGCTGTGATTGCAGCCAAAACCATCCTCAACAATACAAAGCTCTCTCAAAATGAATAGACAGCTAAGACACAACATAAAAGCATGAGTAGCTGGGATTCATACCCATGTAGAAGTGATCACTTTCAGGGTCATCAATAACTTCCACCAACTTCACAATGTTGGGATGGTCTAGCTGCTTCATTATTGCCACCTGAATTGCACAATGAGATGAGTTACAGGCAAATGTCAAGTCATTTGTGAAGTAACAGTTCCAGCCAAAGCTCTTGATAGACATGGCTCGACAAATATTTTCCATGATGTGAAATCTACCAACTATCACCAACCCAAATGCTTGGATATCAAATGCCCAATATGTCTTAATTGTTGTCTCCATAGTAATGTGTACAATTGTTGAGCCTGAACTTTACAGGAAAATCTACAGGAGGCGATTTTGAGCTTCACAAAAGTTTGAAATTCTGTCTACTTACTTCTCTGAGCACATCCATCATTGCAGTTTCGGTTGGAGAAACTCGGAGTTTGCATAGCCGAGACTTGTGAAATATCTGCACTGACAAGTACACAACAACAAATAGTTTGTACTAGAGCCCTCCAGAGTAACACCTATCATACAACTGCTGCACCAATCAATTCACTTGTGCAGTCATGATATTGTCCAGAGCATGTGGATAGAAAAGACATGACAAGAATGGAAAAAAGTGATCTCCTGTACCTTGATGGCATAAAGTCTGTTGTCTCTCTTGCTTCTGTGAAGTACCTGCTTGACAACACCCAAATAGCTGTTGAGTAATGGAGGATGAGTACAATGTACCTCATCAGATGCTGCACCACCTACTGCTGCTCTACATGCAAAAATTTCACACTTGCTTTTTTCTTTCAAGGAAAGAGTACATCCAATTGATTGCATCTTTATCTTGGATGCAAAGAAACACATAAGAACAAAACACAGATTTAGGGCAAAAGGCATTGAGCTAATCACCACAAATCATTCCAACCATATAGTTGGAATATATTCTACACATTGGAGAGAACTTCTACAACCAGTTTGCCTAATAGCTCTTTCTAAAACCCCCCAAGAAAACTCCAAAAAACTGCACTCACCACTTTCCCATAGCTCCCTGTCCCAATTTTGGATTCGCGCACATACTCATTGATCATTTTATTCCCATCAAAATCCTGTGCAGAAAAGCCATCATCAAACTTGCTGCATAGGTATCCAAGGTGCAGATGCAACTTGGATAGGCAACTACCTTCTTCCTGATGCAGGAAAACAATAGTCCTGTAAATCAGTACCATTCTGACCATATATGTGCATGCCAAAACCCATAGAAATATTGTCTCGGATACTTCAGCAATCTCCAGTATCTGTTCATCGCAGGAAAACAATTCAGGCCGCAGAGTTTGGCTAGCTCATCACAGCCAGTACCCATGGAGCAAATGGAGGAGAGTTGCAAAGTAGGAAGAACATTACAGACCTCGGATCGAACCACATGATGGGTTTCCTTGACAATCATTTTTCTTGAAGGTTGATGATGTCCACAGAAATCAGAGACTTTTGCCGGGCCACCTCGAAGCTCCTTGATTGGGTGCTGCTTGCTGTCAGCAAGCCCAACAACAACAGTAGTAGCTGTAGGTATATCATCGCAAGGTGGACAGTACTGGGTCAAGGGGGATTTGGCAGCTTGTCTTCCTGCTTTGTGACTAGCCTTGTTGTTGACATCTTCAAGAGTAAAACCTAAAGAGCGCTCTCTTGAGAAGCGATTGAAAACGGTACTTCCAGTTCCAGTTGCAGGCTTGTTGTCGGGGTCCGTCCCTGTGTTGCGGCGTCGACCAAACCTGAAGCATCCACTACAACAGCAATTTGCTTCCATACACCCCAGCTAGCGTGGTGAAAGAGCGGTGAAGAGAACAAGGAATCGTGAGCTGGTTCAATCACAAGCCCAACAGACCAGTTGTCTGTCGTCTAACCGGCCCCCTCAAACCCTAGGAACAGCGTCTGTTCCAAATCGCAACTAATTCACAGCGACGAGAACAGCTTCGGAATGCAGAAGCAAATCGGAGACGAAATCAAGAGGGAAAAAGGCCAAAGAAACGGAGGAGGAGAAGAAGAAGAAGAAGAAGAAGCTGATGAGAAAGGAGACAAATAGCAGGACCACGTCCCGATCCATCATCAGCTTGGCCGCAAGAGGGTACTGCGGGGGCATCTTTCATTAGGGGGGGAATGGGTAGTAGGGGAGAGAAGAGTAGGAGGAGGAGCCGCGCCGTCTGTAGCTTGCACTACTCTTGGCGGGGCGCTTCCGAAGCTCCGCAAGCGCCATTGCGATGGTTGGTTGGGTGGGTGTGTGGGTCCCTTGTTCTCGCTCTTCTGTTTCTCTTGGTTACCCCGGCGCAACTGCGTTGCTGCAGGAAGCAGGTTGCGGTGCAGAAGTGTACTTAGACAGTGGGCCGGGGACGGGGCGGGCGCGCGGTGAAGAAAGATGACGGAACTCAGAAAGATGGGGACTGGATACTGTGCGAACGGGGTACGATACGAACTGCGTACTGTGAGAACGGGATTACGTCTTTTTTACGGACTGTTATTGCGAACGCTCAGTATGTGACCCAGAACTGGAAATCTTGGACCCTTGACAAAATACACAACTTTTGAGAGCCCTGGAAGAGCACTTAATAGTTGAATAAACAGCCTAGTCCAATCGTATTTATTGACTGCTCCCTGTTTCTGATTGGGTAGATGGTTTGACTCGTCCAACTGGTTTGCTATTAGTAGTCTACCACCTACTTGCAGTCCCAGTTTCAGTTTTATGGGTGGGGTTTGGGAACAAGTTAGTAACCAAGAAGTACTTGGATGTGAGGACTACTTTTGCAGGGTGAGACATACTGAGAGTTGGTGGAGATGCTCTTAGACGAGACCCTGATTCGATACCTAGTATCCCAGCTATGGCGCCCCACCCCACATTTGAGCATATTCTGTAACAAATAAATTCCTCAAGTGGGTGGCCTAGACTTTTTGCATAAGAACCTTTGAATATAGTAGTTACCTACTTTGTGCAATTCTAGGGGGGGGGAAAAATAAAATATGAGGGCATTGCCTAACAGCCAGCTCTTTAGTGTGGGGGTAAAGCATGACACATGGATTTTGCATGACATAAAAACCTGGTGTTTCTCTTTTAAAATTCTCATGATGCCCAGCAGGCACCCACTAGGGTAGACCAGCCAGTGACCAAACACTTAAGCGCTCAGGGCAGGTGGGATCCAAGGGGAGGGCTCCATTGTTTTTGGTGTCCAAACAAAACTTGAACCTCTCCCTCTGGTTCATCTGACACTAATAATTGTCAAAAACGAATTAGAAATGAGAAAGTTATGGCCCCCCAAAATAAAGGGGGTTAAGAATTCAAAAAAACAAATCACCAAGCATTACAAAGGCTGATTCCCTAACACCCAAAAAATTCTTTATATGTGATTCTTACAGTTCAAAGATGATTTGTAGAATTTCAGGCGACGCTCCTATAGCATTTTAAATCGTTTAAAATGAATAAAAAATAAGAAAGTTATAAGGTTTGAAAATAAGAGGGGTCTAAAGAGAGGGAAAAACAAAAAAACATGTTTTGTAAGTTGTAAAGCTTATTTTCTTGATATTTTTTCATTACTCCTTTTCCTTTGCACTTCAAAGATGAGTAAGAGCTTGAAGTAGCGCTCCCATAACTTTTTAAATCATTCAAAATGAAGCACATATGGTGAAGATATAAATAAGTGTTTGAAAAGTATAAGAGCATTGTAAAGAACTTTTCAAATACGAGGGGCCTCCCAAAAGTGGAAGATACCAAATGTTGGGCAATTTTTTTTTTTTTAAATTTTTTTTGTGAGAATCACTGATTCTGGTTCTCACATAACATTTTAAGAATTGAAACAGTTTTTTAAAAAATAAAATCTTCAAAAATGAAAACCTCTATACCCAAACATTCACAATTCACACCAAACTTTAAAGCAATTTGTTTAAATTCTGATTTGACCTTTCATCATTTACATGAGAATTCCCATTTTCTACATAAGAAAGATGGTTCTCATTTTATGAATGTTATGTGCACTTTGAAACATTCATAAATCAAAACTTGTTGCAATATTCTATTTTGCTAATTTTGACAAAACCTATTTTTATTTTATTTGTTTCAAGTTAGGCAACACCTTTTGAAAAAAATGTCTTTTTTTAAAGGAAAGATCACTTAAGCACATAAATGCAAGGCTAAACATTTCATCCAAATAGTTTTCACAAATTGCATTGGCAAATGATTTTTAATAATCAAAAGGCTTAAATATTGTATTAAAAAAATTGTTACACATCATTTTTTATATATATAATCTTGTACAACAAAAAAAAATTTGAAATTCATTTGCCAAACAAATTAGGCTTTTGTTTTGTTGGTTGCTTTTGAATAGTTTTTTTGGGTTATTGATTTTCTCCTTCAAAAAAATTGCAATAATGATATGATTTGCATTCACATGATTAGTAAAAATTATTATACCATTTTTTTATAATAAAAAATTAAACCTTTTCTTGCTTGAATTATGGGTTTATATGCATTGACAAGATTGTTATAATAAAGAATACAATGCTTCATTTGAGGATTGTTACAATCAATTTCTTTGTTATCGTTAATGCATAAATAAAGTCCAACAAAGTGCATTTGTGCCTTGAAGTCTCCATTTAATTTTTTGAACATGTAACTTCTAAAGGTTCATTTTCATTCTTTCTTCTTCATTATTAAAAATTTTATTACTTTTGATTTCCAAACCAAGATAATTTTTAGACATTTTTTACATAGGAACATCATTGAGAAAAAGTTTATTTGTTTCATTTTCAATTGAAATTATGTTTTCATTTCCACTTGATTTTTCCATTTTTCAACAACTTTTCAAAAAAGGTTATTCAATAAAAAGGACATTCATCCAAAATAAAAGATTGTTCTACCAAAATGTGGTTTTATTTTTTAATTGCAAATTGATTTAACTATTTAAAAACCACAATACCATTCAAACCATTTACCAATATTTACAAGGTCAAATAACTCACTTAACCCTCCTTTCTTCATGTAAAAATGAGTACACAAAATAAAATGTAATGCTAAAAATTTTAAAAATATTAATCCTACAAACAATGAACATATTTCCTAATATTAGACTACAACCAAGTTTAATAACAAAAAAATATTGAACGTGGAATATAAAAAAATGTTTCACAAAAATAAATGGAGAAGTAAATATTAACATTCAAACAAAAAAATACAAAACTATAAGCATAATTTGAAAATTGTACCTAAAAACAACTCAATGGTGGATTTAAGCTCTTTGTTCCCAAACCCGCATAACGCAAATGGGGGGAAATACCAAGCTAACAAGTACTAACAAGAGTAGTTAAATAATAACAAGAAAAGCCGAATGGCAACACAAAAGGAAACAAGTAGCACACATGGGAACTAAAGGTGCCCAAGCTTGGAAGAGCCAAACAAAAATAAGAGGAACCAAATAACAACAAGATAACTGGAGTAGTAGTATGAAAAAAGTAGAACAACAATAAAAAGAACCAAACAACAATGCCAGAAAAATGAACAACAACACAAGAAAAACAAGTAGCAACACAACAAACTGAGTAACAACTACACGAGAGGAGTTGAACAATAATACAAGAAGACCCAACAACAATGCAAAAAGACCCAAGTAACAATGCAAAAGGAGCAAACTTCAATGCAAGAAGAGCCAAGTGACAATGCAAAAGGAATTGAGCAAGCCCAAAAAAACTCAATTTACAAGCCACAAAAAAATAGCAAAGCTTAAATTTTGAGACATCATAGAGGTTTAACTTTTAGCACACAAAACAAATCAACCAACTAAAGTGGGGCCCAAGCTTAAGTTTTATTTTATTTATGGAGAGTGAAGAAGTGAAAAATAAACTTTAACTATAAACTTTCAATGGTTGTGGAAGTGCCGCTTAAAACTTGAAACCTTATAACTTATTTATTTTAAAACCTAGAATACCTAATTGAAAAATGTACCTTATTTTATTTAAATACCATATCAAAGTTTTTTTTTTCAACATTTAAAAAAAAAAAGACAAGGTCTTAGGTGTCAATTCTCACCTTAGTGAAACCCTATGAGTTGAATATCAATATAAATATCATGGAACTACTAACCAATTTTCATTTCATTGTTAATACATGCCCAACACTAGAAAATACATTTCTTTTGGGATCTTCCATTTTTGTAAGGTCTTTCAAATTTTAAATCAAACTCTACCAAGAAAGCACATTCAAATCTAAAAAATAAATTAGATGAAGAAAAGGTTAAATAACGATGCATTCTTAAAACAAGTGCTAGCCCAAGGCAAAGTTAAAGAGCACTTAATCCACAAATGCCTTGCTCCACTTGGGTTTTAACCTAATATAAAATCTAATCAAACCCAATGTAAAAATTGGTCAGAAAAATATTTAAATTTTTTCTCATGATAATTGTTGGGTATCATGGGAAAATGTGAAAAATGAAAGGCAAGTGTTTCAAAAACTAAAAAAAATGAAATGCTTATTCCTTTGCGCATCTCACTTTTTGATGCATGTCTTTTGGTGGAGGTAAAATTGTGCCTTGTAACATGACTTTCAAAATGTAACATTTTTTTACATTCCAAGGAAAGCATAGTTGGAGAATAAGGAAACTATATTATGTAGTTTCTTATTCATGCATTGATAAAAAATAATAACACACTAAATAGATGTATTAGTATTGTATGTGTTGTTCACCCTCTTTACATACAAACAAACATTATAATATTAGTGTTAAGAATATAAACAAATGTACATGGTATATTGGAATAACTAGCTTGTGCATGGTTGTGAATGGAGATTACAAAAGCCTGTGTGACCAATGAAATTGTTAAAATGGGAGTCTTGAATTGTTTGGAGTTTCACTTCAATAAAGTAAACCCAATGCTTCAATGTTGTGGTAGTCTCATAGGTTTGCATCTAGATGTGAAAGAAACTTTTGTGGCCAATATTTGAGTGTTTGAATTAGTTTTGAAATTTTTTTTCAAGAATGGTTTTCATGAACTAATACTTAAATGTTGCATGGAGGAAAAATATGCACATGTATTAAAAAAATGTTGACTCTAGCATTGGTGTAAGTAACAATTGTTATTGTGAGTGAAAGTGTGGTATATTGACCCCCTTTTGGGCACTTTTGGTTCTAGTATTATATTATGTAAAATAATCCTACTCCCAAAATGTGGTGCATTCAATTTCGAGTTTAACTTTTGGTGTTTTAGACTTATGATTTGGACTTTCATAGAGCTAATATTATTTGGAATAAATAAATAAATAAATTTAATGATGTAAATTAAAGGAACGATGGGTATATTTACATATATACACATGTATAACAAAACATATTTCTCATTTCAAACTCACTAGTATTTAATTTCATTAATAATCAAGATAATTTTTTTAAAATAAATAAATAAACCCTTCTCATAATACTTGTGACCAAGTCCATTTGAAAATGATTATTTGTCAAAATGTTAATTTTCCACATATTTATTGTCAACACTTTGAAAACCCCCTTTTATGACATGAAAATTATCAAAAAATTTAAATAGTTCACAAACATGATTCAAATTATGTGGAATCACATGTGAGATGGACAATACAAATTTCATAAAGGTTTTTAATCCTTTCAATCACTTTAAAACTATTTTTTCATTTTTTAATACATAATTGTATGTAATTTTCATACACATATAAGCCACCATAATATAAATTTCAAGAAAAACATATTTTCTTGCTTGGGTTATGTTCTACCATAATATAAAAAATTATTGGTTTACTCACGATTGGGGTACCAAAAAAAGGAAAAAGGACCCTAAGATTTTCTTAAGGTTACTTTTTACAAATAACATTTACATGAAGCAATTTAAGTAAGAACTTTGAATAGCCCAAGATAAGATAATTCGTGTAATGGTGGTGATTTTTCACATGTACATAATTGTGCATGAATATTTTTGTTTACCAAAAAAAACCAAAAAAATTAAAATGGGCTTTAAAAATCAACAAAACATTTTTTTGCATGATTATTTCCTACACATGTGACCTTCACCTACAATTAGAAATTTTGAACCTAATAAATTAAAAAAATAGCCAAGTTATTTAATAAAAAAATCATTTCCCTTATTTCTTTTTGTCTTAAAATTTCAAGACTTTGAAATTTTCATATGATTTATTTATTCATCAAATTGACCTAATGTAGTTGCATGAATGGAAACATAGTTTTGTTGTACAAAAAGTTTGAAATCAATTGCATCATTTTATGCATTCTTTTTCCATTCATTTATAAATATATATAATATGGATAATTGACTATAAATTCGTTAAAGACTCAAAATGACTTTTATACAACATCCAACAATTATTAGATTTTTAAAAACTTGTTTAGGAACACAATAATACACCATAGTTGTAATATATTAAACAGTATGAAAATCTAAAATTGTCCTTTGCAATCCTTTTTAAAATAAACACTTCTTTTTGGAACCCCAACCATGAATGAACCCCATTGTGAAACTCCTATTTAATTTTGACATTGTTTTGGTTGAACTATGCACCGCCCAAGAAAGCATTGCAATGTGAATTCATAAAAGGGCCCATCATAGCGTGATTTCATTCTCATATGTTAAATGTGCTATTGCAAGGCCCTATGTTATGTGACATGTTATATACAACTACATAGTCTAAATTTGAAATTCATGTCTTGAATGATCAATTTGTACTTCAAATTGCTACAATGTAGATGTTAGACCTAATGAATAACTATGAATTAATTTAAAATGTTTATTTTAATTAACTACATACTAAAAACTAAAATAATTTCATAGGTTTAGACCAAGGGATATGGCCTTTAAGAGTTTTATGTTTGTTACCCTCTTGTACACGCCTTTTTTATTTTTCAACAACATCATATTTTCTAATCTATGAAGCTTTCAAGAGCATCGATCCTTTTCAATGTTTATACGTCATTTAAGGTATTAAAAAGTGGTAGGAATCAAAAAAATAATTTAATGGTTGATTCCTATGATTTGAAATTTTCTTGCCCCCAGTGGATCCACATATCTTTGTTACAATATGATGAATCCATCTTCCACAATGTTTCTCAAGCCTCCCATATTAAAAAACTAACAAACATAAATTATGTTACATGGAGTGTAAAACTTGACATGCTATTGATTCACTTGGAATTATTTGGTGTAGTTGATGGCTTTTAAGCTAATCCAAAATCCAATGACCTTGCCTTTCATCATAACCACACAAGGTGCAATTACAACACTTCAAAAAAAAGTCATGAAAAAATCGAGCTCCCAAGATTCATCTAAAACAAATGTTTTTTATGTTATGGGAAAATGTTAAAAATCTAAATACTTCCCTAAAAGTAATAAAATTGTAAAATTTTGAAAATCTCAATATTTCACTTCAAATTCAAATTCCTCTCCACATGTGATAAGATGTCATTGTTATGGAAAGAAATGGGGGACAAATTGCCTAAATGTCAAAAACATAAGAGTGATATGTTGAATTGAATTCCAAAACCTCAACTAAATTTGATTTCAACTAAAGAGGACCAACTATACTTCTTTGATTTTTCTCTATTCATGAAATTTGCCTCTAAGATTTTGGAAAACGGTTTCTTGTTTTCAAGGCAAACCAACACTTGTCACCCCTACATAACTTATTTCAAAATTACATGAATCTTGCTACCCTTAAAACAATTTATATGGAGGATAATAATTTTGTATTAAGAGGCTATAGGCATCGATTCTATGACCATACGTTTTGACTATGGTAAATATTTACAAATACACAACACTTTACATGTTCCTTGTTTAGCAAATAATTTTTTCTTTGTGGCACAATTTTCAAGTATGTTCACACTTTAATCACATTTGAAGGCAATTATTGCTTCATAATAATGACACCACCTAATGGATCAAAATTTTTTTAAAAAAAATCACAAAGAAGGAATCCATTTATCTTTGGAGTTGACATTGTCAACTAGCACTTTCACTAGTTTTACAACTAAATCTTTAAAGTGGCACCATCAATTAGATCACTTGAAAAATAGACCCATCATTAACATACAAAACAAAGACATGGTAATACAACTTCCTAAATTGCAATCAAAACACATTCCTTTATGTGAAGGTTACATATTCAACAAACATCATGGCATTCCATACCCCATATACAACTACAAGAAATCACAATATTTTTTATTGGAAAAATTAGACCCCCCATGTGATCTTTTTGCCTTTTATCCAATTTGACCAAATTGCCATTTTAAATAAGTCAATTTTGAGATGTTCACTTTGACTAGGTCTTTTTGGTTGGCTATTTTGACAAGTTTTTTTAATTGGGGGTTTTTACTAGGTTTTTCAACTGGTCAAATGAGGAAACAATATATGGTCAACAAATTTTTATCTATAATTTTCATTTTTTAAAAACCCAATTTTTATTTATTTATTTATTTGCCTATATTATTTGCCTTAACTATTTACCTACTTAACCTAACAATTAATAACTAAAATAATAATATTAATAAATTTATAAACTACCTACTTTACCCTACCTAGGTTATTAGGTTAATGTAAAGGGTTAAGTTAGGCTAAGATAAGTAGGCTAGTTAACCACATTCAATTAAGTTGTAAAAGTGAAGATTTAAACCCTTCAACCTTCACATTAAGGTCCAAACCTTTAACCATTGCATCATTTTTTGAACAAATGATAAATTTTGTCATCACATCATTATTCAAACATTTCTTCCCATCCTACTTATGTGACCTAACCTACCTACCTTGATTACCTAGTTACTTTAAACCACCCCAAGCTATTATAAGTTATTTTTAAATCACTTTAAATTTTATCTAAGCTCTTTTACACTAAGTTACCCTATGTTACTTTTAAATTTACTACCTTAGGTTATTGTGGGTTATTTAATCCCATCTTATTTTTGGCTATTGTAAGTTAATTAGTTTTATGTTATATTAAGTTATTTTACCTTAAGTTATTTCAAGTTATTTTAGGTTATTATAACTTTGTTTATTTTTACAATTCTTGGCAATCTTACTCTAGGTTGTTGTTGACTACCCCAGGGTTATTATAAATTATTTTACCCTACTATTTTTGGTTACTCTACCCTAAGTTGTTCTCACCTATTCTTAATTATTTTAAGTTATCCATGAATATTTTAAGTTATTTTAACCCTATGTTATTATAAGTTATTATATGCAAAGTTATTCAAAGCTATTATTAAATATTGTATGATAATTTAACCTAGGATATTTAAAGTTATTATCAACTATTTTATCTTTACTTTTTTTTGTTATTATACCATAAGTTATTATTGGTTGTTATGGGGCATTCTACTTTAGGCTATTATACTTTAAATTATTCTAAGTTATTAGATACAATAAGTTATTTTATTCAAAGTTTTATATATTTTAGGCTAGCCTATTTGAAGGTATTCTCCTAGGTTATCTTAAGGTTTTTTATCTTAGGCTATTTTAAGTAATTATAGGTATTTTACCCTAGCTTATTAATAGCATATGACAATTTATAATAGCCAAAAATAACCTTCAATAACCTAAAGTAATATAACTTTAAATAACCTAAGATACACTATTAGAGAATCAACATTTTACAATTGTCATTTGTAATTGATTTTTAGTTACAAATGACACGTGTAACTAAAAATTGTCTTAGTTGCCCAAAACAAGTCACATGTTATTTTTAATTATATGCAACAATCTACATTTGATATTTATATATGATATCATTATACATTTTCATATACCATATTTGTGGAAGGCTAGTTGCATATATGAGATGCAACTATGTGCAATGAAATGAACCCCTTTTGTATTGTGTGTGTGTGTGTGTGTGTGTGTGTGATATAAATTAGACTTGAATAATGATTAGTGTGTGTGATCAAGTTTTGAATAAGGTTTGTAATAATGATATTATATTAATACTATCATATTGTAGTAGCTCGATAATGTGTTGTTGTAAAACAAATACAAAAAAAAGGTTGTACTTTCATTTTGTGTGTGTTATTTTCATTATTGGAGTGTGAATTATCTACGGGCAAATAGGTGTTGAAGTTATTATGTCCAATAATGTCCAATCTTAGTAAGCGTCCAAATAGTCACTATTAGAGTTGTTACATTCTCAGAGTTGTTGAAGGATTATTAAAATATTTAAACACTTGAATCTTTTTTGTTAATAGTTTAAAGTACCATAGGACTTTTCGCATATGAATATCTATTAGATAGCCTAACTAGTGCAAGTCCTTTTTGTTCATTTTACTAACTAGTAGGATCATTTCCAAATCCAAGTGTCAAATTCTTTGTCAAGAATTGTGGTGGAGCTTTACTAAAAACATAACTCCATTAGAGTAGTTCAAAATTGAGTATTGATTATTTCAATAGGTTCATACCTAAGCTACTTAACTATTGTATGATTATCTCCTAAAGATTTAGATCTAGTATAATTTTACATTCTCTTTTTTCAAATCTAGTAGCACAATGACTAATAGAATATTTTTGAGGAGGTCATTTCCATCTTTTTTTAAATGAAATAAAAAAAGGTGTAACATTTTCTCAAAAGTAAAAGTTAAAATACATTTCAAAATAAAATTACATACCCTAATTCTTGAATACCATGTTTAAATAAATACATGGTTATGAATATAATGTATATTTGTTTATGTATCAAAATTGATAATAGGGGCATAAGAATGTGAAAAACATATGAAGGACATCTATCATTTAGTCTATTGTCAATTTGGATTAAAAGTTTTGAAGAAAAGAATGAGTTGGACTTAGATGAAGCTTAGATAAAAGGAAGTTTGGAGTTGGGTGAAGACCTCAAAATGTTTAAACCTTGAATGGTGTTCATGTTGATGCTTTGAAGGTGTTTGTTTCAAATAAATAATAAATTATATTGATTTATATAACTATATAATGTTAATATAGGACATGCCAGATATTTGATGATTATAATCAAATATATATGTTAAAAATTTGTCAAATAATTCTGCATACGACCAAATTAAATAATTATAAGGTGAAAAAAAAAAAAAAAACCTTAATACCCCCATAAATTTTTTAAAAAATTTCAAGTGCTTCCTAAAATATGTAGGATTGGCCTCCCAAGGGGAATATTTTAAAATTTGAGTTCTCTTAATTAATAGTTTGGAATCTAATGAAGGTTGTTTGTTAAAATTTACATTAGGTAATCTAACTATTATAACATTTGTTTTGATAAATGTTTTTACCCAATAGGATTGATATGTTGTTTTTCACCTCAATAATCTATCCTGCTAGGTCCAAATAACCTCCAAATTGAACATGTGATATGGTGTTGAAAATTTATTTTTGAGGGCTACAAGGTTTCTTTTGAGAGCTTTTAAATTGAAACTTGTATGTGAGAATTATGAACTTGCAAGGTGTTCATAACTTGACAAAATTAGTGATTTTCCATACTCATTCCTAAAAGTCTTGGGACATTCTTTCATCGTAAAATATATTACAAGAGAGGGGGTAGTGGTCTTTTTCCAAGTTCGACATTTGGTGTGTTTTTTGAATTTTGTTCACTCATTATACATCCATGCACCGTTTTGGTTTCAACTTGCATTAATTTTCCTCTTTCTTGGTTTTGGCAAGTTGATTTCACCTTCAACTCCCACTTGTGAATCCCTCGTGGTCTTGTCACAAAACTTCCACCTTGGTTTATTTCTTGGGAATTAGGGGCCACACCTTGGGTTTGTATATTGTTGCAAATTTGGGAATCAACGAGGTTATTTGCCCTAATACCATTTGACAAACTTAAGGGTGTTTTAATGGATGTGGGTTTTAAAAATGCATTGAGTAAACAAATGTGTAATAATGTTTTATTGAAATGTTGGCATGGTTAAAGTTAAGCAATTATCTTGATATGACAACCTTGGTTCTTTAGTTTTAATCAAATATTGACTCACATTAAAAGTACGAAACCATTTTGAAATTTAATCTTGTTGTAAAATAATTACAACAACTAATGTGAATGCAGTTGGGTTAATAGGAGCCATTATAGTTGTAATTAATGCTTTCATTTTTTTTTTGTGATAAAAAATTACTTAAGTAAATGTGGAAAAAATTGGATGAAATCTAATAATAGAATAATATTCCTAATGTATTATCTAAACTTTTGGATACATTGGAATTGTATATGATGAATATGGAATATAAAAAATGCATTTTAAGACCATGTCACTAATGCTTAAATTTTTTTTTTGTTACTTAAAGTATTTAAAAAAAGGTTCCAAATGGTTAAAAAATGAAGTTTCATGGGGATTTTTTAAGTACACCTTACCATGATGGTATAATGCAACATCTTTTTGGGTCGTATGAATTAAATTAAACAAATAAATTATCTCATAAAACAAGATTCCAGGAATATTAAGTGGTCTACTTGGATTCATTATGATAACAACCCCAAATTTTATTCTTTGAAATGGTGCACATACCAAACTAGTTGAAATCTAATTGCATACACAACCAAAAGCAAAAAAAAAATCCACATGGCATAAATGTAGTTGTAACAAAGTGACAACATAGTGTCATGCAACAATAATGTCTATTTAATCAGAAATAAATTGGTTGCAAATGCTAGTTTTTATGGTAGTGGGAAGGTTTAACATGTTGCCAAAACCATCCAAACATAATGTAACTAAAGAGTTTGTGCATTTTATTGTGACCTTCTAGGCAATGGTATCAAACAAAATAATGAATGTAAACCATTATTGACATTCTTATAACATTGAACTTTTGATTATGTATTGTGTTGACTTCATGATGATGTAGTTTTTTCTAATTTGAATCATCCATGTTATCTATTTATAACCATGATGTTAATTTTAACACAACACACCTTGGGAATGATGTTGTAAGAGCTGTTAAAGCACAACACTTGTTATTAAATTTTTCACCCAACTTAGCAAAAATAATTGTTGAATGTAGAGAAAAAGTTGGTTAGGCCTCTTGAAGCTAGTAAAAACAATTTTTAGTGAATTGACTTATTTTTACATAATATTTTTGTCGAAATTATTCTACATAAAAATAAAAGTCTCCTTTGAAACTCATTTACATGTAACAATTGTTTACAACTCAACCAACAATATGACTAGAATTTGTTGAATGTGCACATGGGGAAATATGTAAGCAATCTTACTATAATCCAATGTCACACATTCAAAAAGACAAAATTACCCATGCTTCCAAATTATAGTTTAAATTTCCAAATCTAATGATAGGTTCACATTAGGCAAGGACATAAGGTCCAACTATGGGTTCCAAATGTCAAGGAGTTCAACACATAGTTCTAAAATGTTGATGTAGATTTAAGACTATGTGTTTCATAGTTATGAATTTGTGCAAGTGTGTTCAACACATAATTGTTCAGATTAACACATGTTTGAAACCGTCATTAGTAAGAAGTAAGGTGACACATGCTTGTTTAATGACCTTTTTCACGTATATTAAATGTGTAGCACTAACTGATGTTTTGAAGTTATGAGTCTTTTTGTAAAAAATTGGCAATCTTTTGAATGCACAACATTTTATTTCAACTACCACCCAAAATAAGAAACCTTAAGTAAACATTTTGTTCCACACTTTTGTGGAATGTTGATAAGATCCTTAAATTCCCAAGGATAATATTGACCAATCTTTAACCATTGGGAATACTAGTGAAGTCCAAAAATGAAATAAAATAAATAATCTTTTTCCTTATGTCGTCAAACACAAAAAATAATGTAAAAAAACCAAAAAAAAAAAATTTGACATGAATCATTGCCATACAATGAAGAATAAAACTTCAAAAAATGGCATCCATAACCTCACAAGGTGCAATCCAAACATATAGCCTAGAAAGATTGAAAAAAATGGGGTATAGGAACATTGATTTTCTATTTTGTGGTGATGTGAGTCCAAACATTAAAAAAGCCCCAATATAACTTGGGTTAAATTTTTTTTTAAAGTAACTTTTTGGGGCAACTTTAACAAGGGTAAATTTTATTGTTGACTCATGATTAGTGCATAGTGTGGCATGGTGGGTGGGAACGATTAGTCTTATGTTGGTGGTACGAACTAGAAATAGGTTTATAGTTTACACTTCAAAGTTAAATATAATTATAAACCTTTGACACATTGGTGTAATTAGGGTTAATGTGAACCAAAAGCAATTGGTCCATGTTGCAAATAAACCAACCACATGTTTCAAGTATGCATGGAGCTAGTGTGAACCCCCCATGAGGTTGCCAACCAAGTTCATCATGCACAAACCTTCATATTTGTTGATACATGCTCTCCACACCAAACATCATTCCATTCAAAGTTTTTGTGCATGATTGTGCCACTTACCAAAGGTATGATGTGTAGAGGTGATGCCTTTGCTTGTGTCTCTTGATCCTTCGAGAACGTTCCATGAGTCCCATTTAAGCCCCCTTGATAGTTGAGGTGTTGGAAATAGACTTTGGTGAAGTTCAACAAGCCCATTTGTTTTGTTTTTCAAAAGCAATTGGATAATATTTTATGTTGCAAGTGCCAAAGCCTTTTGCATAAACATCCTTTTCCTTGCTTGCAATTGTTGGAGGTTCTTTTAGTTTGAGGGTAAGGGATGAGAGGTGGCGGAGGGGGGGAAGGTGGCAAAGGGAAATTTCACCCACTAGATTGGAAACCTTAATATTTGAGGCCGCCTTTGGGATGATATCATCACATTCTAGTTGTTATGCCCAAGTCCTTGCTTCGTTGTAATAATTCAATTCATTACTTGGTTGTATGAATTATTAGAGTCCTTAAACATCAAGGGTCCACCTAGTTCTTGTACAATTCATTAAGGGCCACAATACCATTAATTATTTTGAAAGACAAAATTTTATACATAGCACACATGTAGCTACTATTGCAAGAGAAAACATTCTTCCATGACATCCAATGTAGGCAACTTGAATTTCAACTTGGTACCTAAAGTATAGGGTGTTTGTTTTCCTCTTCTAACATGGCTTCTTGTAAAACAATGGGGGTTACAATATCATTGAGAAGATAGGTTCAAGCCACACTTGCAACAAGAGTGGAAAGTTCTTTCATAACAACCAATTTGGGCAACTTTAATTTGGACTTAGTGGAGAGGACAAGGTGTTTGATTTCTTCCTCAATCATTAACAAATCATGAATCTCCTTCAATTCCATGCACATCGCATCCATTTCATTAAATTATTGAATGACTTTCTTCTCCATGTCCCCATGCCATAATGCTTAGGAGAATTCACTTGAATCACAACATGAGCAAAGAATGTTAACTTTGATTGTTGCACATGCCTCATTTCCACAATGTGCCATCAAATTCAAAATGGAATAATTTAAAATAGTCGTTTTTGATGACTTTGTCTTAGGCAATAATGGTTCTAAACTCAAATTGATAGCACAATCCAACTTGGGTGCATATGAGTTTCATCCACCGATGATTGATGTTGTTGATGAGGTTGATGCTACATAGGTGAAACTTGTAGTTGTCAAGGCAACCCAAATTGAGGCGGCCTAAAATACTAATGACTTGGCAAATACGTAAGAACCGAGAAGAATATTATGAGCATAACATTAGTTTGCATATAGAGGTTGGGCATGGAAGGGTTGAATTTTATTTTAGGGTCAGGTGCCCTTCACTTTTACAAATCTTTAGTGAAGCTCCTTAGTGAAGCACACCCATGTTCGTATCAGTTTTGGCGTCACAATGTGCAACTGCATAACATACCAATGACTCAGGTATCCAAGACAAAATGATTTTTGACACAAAAGATGAGACCTAGGAATTAATGAATGATTGAACACAGACCCTCAAAAATTTCATCAGTTCTTGTCCAGTAAACTCTATTTTTGTATGTCACATTGCAACTTCACATTTTTCCGAGCGATTTGCCTATTTCCACCACCCAGATTACCATGGAGCAAAAGATCATGAGATGATTAAATTTGATTCTTGTCCAAGTATGGACATTTGAAACAAATGGCCTACGGTGTTGAGTGATGTGCTAAGCACCAAACGCTTTTTCCCTTTCGAGGAGCTTCAAATGATGGTACAATTGAAGGGGGAACACACGATTGAGAACGTTACAGCAATTTTTTCGCCTCTTTTAACCAGCGGACTTCCAGATCCTACCCTCAAGAGAAATAACCATTACATACACATCATCATGGTACTTGCGACGATCTCCCTGAGGTATGTCTAGCAGCTCATGGAAGTCCATCCCTGTATATATGCACAGATTGGGTGTGCACCAGTCAGAATCACAACACTGGAATGAGGATCTGTAGTATGTGCTTTTAGGAGATTTGTCAAAGAGGTGATAGGTTTGGAAGTTCCAGACTCCGACATTTTCAGCTACAGTACAAATGTCCTGAAGGTGCAGTAAGGTAGACCTACCATTTTTCTTGGCAGCGCGAAACAAGAGCTCCTCAATCAGATGTTGAGCAGGGTCTCCATCAGGGAAGTTTTGCATGAACCACTGCACTCGAGAAACTACCTCCTCATTGCTTAAATATTGGTACAACCCATCAGATGAAAGTACCAAGAAGTGGTCTTGTGGACCAAGCCTATGGTGGTGAAGAAATGGGTTGCAGGTGATGTAGGGGTCAGTGCCCTCAAAGTCACAGCGGAACATTTTGAGCAGTGCATTGTTCCATACAGGCTGTTGATCCAAAACCATACACAAGTGAGCAGTTGAAATTGTATATGGAAGAACATAGCCTAGTGCATTGAAATATGCAAGGGTGTGGATATGAGTGACTCCACCCAATGAAAAATATGGAATTATTTTCCAAAGAAAAAAACTGGTATGAAATGAAGGCTATTTATGGAGCTCTACCTGCTTTAGAAATCCAGCACCAAATGCACGGGTCACTTTTAACTGGCCTTTCACCCTGTTGTTGGAAATGGCATTCTCATCATTGGGATGCTCTGCCTTTATTCTTAACACTTCCTATGTCCATCCCCACAACAGAAATCAGCTCATTTTCATCAGAAGATCTGTTTGTGCAAGAAGAATCATCACAAGAATATAACATTCAGGAAGAAGCTTGCACTGTCATCTACCTCAAGAATGCTGGTGCTATGATCTGAAGAAAGCTGCAGGGCATCCAATAACAATGACCCTGGTGCTGGATCAGATGCCAAGCTCCTGGTACCATTTTTCAACTTGAGGCCTTTGAATTCTGTAGGAGCCTCTTCAATAATTTTGTCCAGCTCCAACTGTAACAATGTATCTTGAACACCAGTGCTCTTTTCAGGTGGTTCTTCCACAGTAAGGCCATTGGGTTGTGCATGGCCCACATGGGAAAGGGAACCCCAGCTCTTTGAATGTTGCTGAGCAACAACTGCTCGACTATCCCCCACATTCATGATATATACATCCTCATCTTTCATGAGCATGACAAGCACACATGATCCCATGACCATGAGTTCTGGATTTTCATGCAAAACCCTGCCAATCAAGGCATCATCTTGTTTGAGATAAAAGTGAGGACCATGAAGAAGGGAACTTGTTGTATAGGACAAAACTAACCAAGCATACTGCATAATTACACTTAAGGAAAAGAGCCCAATAATTTGCTAAGACAGGCAGTTAATAAGCACCGAAAGCCCAAAACTTTTGGCAGAGGAGAAAGCTTTCATCTGGGGAGAAAACTAACTACCTGTCAGCCATTTCTAAGAAGGCAGCCTCAGTTGCTTTGAGTGCACGCTCAAGGGCTTCCAACAC
>Ga0116231_10005253_pt1 | contig 25598 bp, 23 predicted proteins | sample S1TSphgellanicum_2_FD_89695 | JGI IMG/M metagenome (GOLD analysis project Ga0116231, IMG submission 89695) | Host-associated microbial communities from peat moss isolated from Minnesota, USA - S1T2_Fd - Sphagnum magellanicum MG | ecosystem: Host-associated > Plants > Peat moss > Unclassified... | reverse complement strand
AGGAAGAGAAAAAAAAAAACACCTTATGGAAAAGGTATAAAAAAAAAAAAACTGTCACTTTGTTTCCCCCCCCCCCCCCCAATTACGTCTAAAACATAAGTTGATAGTCTATACATAATTTAGGGTTATGCAAACTTAATTCCAAAATTAGGTTTAACATTTAGTTCTAAAAAAATTATTAAATTCCACCATTAAAATTATGCAACCAACTTTTTTTGTGTTTATTTAATTTAGGGTCAATGTAAGGATTTTTTGTTACATACAAAGGTTTTGTTTTAACTCAACATTTTAAGGTTCATTATATAGGTTTGCTTAATTTTGCAAATTTAAACCTATGCATCCATTAGGTTGTAATGTCTACATGATGAGGGTTAAAGTTTTTAATTTGTAATACCATACCTTATCACCTTATGTTAAATCTCAAATTGCAATACCTAAGTAAATTTATGTTATGTAACCCCACTTGATTTCATAATGCAAAAACCTATTCCCTCATCATCTAAGGTTATGTAAGATCATTTTGTTTACCAAATGCACTAGCTGTATTTAGTGTATAAAAATAATAGGACGTATCCAAAAGATACCTATTTAAAAAAATTAACCAACTATCAATACCTTCATCTTTAGGTGTAAGCATTGATTGTGGCCATGTCCTAATTTTTCCAAACTATAATTTGCAATCTTTACATCGTTTATAGTGAGTGTTAAGGTGATCATTAAGGCAATTTTTCCTTTAACTATAATGTAATATTACTAATCTACCATAGTAAGCTTATCATTATACCTACATAAATCTATATTGTGTGCCCTCACCAAAAGCTCCCTTTTGGTTAATAAAAATTTATTATGTAGGTATTGCAAAAACTTAGTCCTTCATCATCTAGGTTTACTTAGGGGGATCTTGTTCACCAAATGCAATACCTACATTTAATGGAGCGAATGCAATAAAAAATATCCAAATCATATTTATAACTAAAGCAAATCATCATTTTAATGAAAAAGGTAGGACAATACCTACATCAAGTGGTCAAATCCCCGTTTGCAAGGAGCAAGGAATTTGTAATACTTTCATCTAACGTAATTAATACCCACGAAAGATATGAAATTATATGCAATACTTGTGTTAGTGTTCATTAACCTTTAACTATGATATACACTAAACCTTGGAATACCTTCATGATACCAATTAAATGCCACAAGGAACAAAATGGGTAAGCATTATTCGCATATTGACCTAGTGATTATTGTGCAATTGACTTGCAATACTCGCCTTTATATGATGTTTGAGTGAAATATTCTTGTTTGGGAGTTTTAAAAGATATGTGTTATATAGCCTTAACAATGTAACTTTAACTTTCAAACCCTATATGTTCATTGATACAAAAATCAACGCATTAACACATAAATAATCTATTTTTTAACACAATTGTAATATGATGCACATTTTAGTAATGGAAAATTAAAATGGGGGATAGGTACAAACAAGTTTGTGTTTTTTTAAGTCATGAGCCTTCTTCTTATGGATATTTCCATATTTTAACATTGTTTCATGCCAATCCTTCATCTAGTATACTGAATTACCAAGTCCATCATTGATGCAATGAAATACCATGTGAAGATGCATGACTTCATTTGCCTTGGAAAGGCGAATACCTCGTACATTTGTTGTAATAACACACAATAATGATGTGGTGTGGTCTATGAGTTGAACCCCACCTTTTTTTATTTCATTGATGATTTCTTGCATTATGTCATCCATTTGAGCAAGGCTTTTTCCATGGGGGTGGATGAACTTTGAAGGTTGATTATGATCTTTCTCTTTTTCCACATTAGGGGAGGTATTATTTGGTCTCATAAGTTCACACATATCAACAACCCATGGTTTTTTAAAATGATTTTCATCAGCCTTTTCATCATTAGATTCATTGTTATAAATGTGCAAATAGGTAAAGTCCGTAAATCTTCCACGATCAGATCCATACCATGTACCATAATATTGAATGATATTTTCTTTAGTGAGATCGATACATGTAAAAAAAATGGCAACTTAATGTTTACACAAGTTTCCATGCAACACCCATTCACATGTGCAACAATCATATTTGGTGAAAGGAAATGGGACCTTATATGTCATATTCGAATGTTGTTGGTTTCGTACCATCCATGCATGGCCAATTTTGTTCAAATCATCTATCCCATGGGTGACATTGGTGTGAGGGATCAATGTGGCCTCTTCAACGCTTGTTTTCACAATGCATTCCACAACCTTATTTTTTATGAACCCGCATTTCTTCATTTTAGCTATGTGCATGTAGTGTCTTGCAACTATTATTATGAATCTCCACACTAACTAATTAAATCGTCAACCTTAAAGCCCTTTTATTTCCAAAGAGAACTAACATTTCAATGCCCCATGGTAAAACTCAATTGATGCTTGTATGTCCTGGTTTGAATGTGGCATTCATCGAAGCCCCACCATCCACAAATGATGCACTCCCAATTCCTTGAAGGACTCAAATGTGAGTCCAAGTAGAAGATAGCGGAAGAGGGAGAAGTCGGGGCACGTTCCCTAGCTCACAACACTTTGAGGGGTAGAAGGGCGTGTTGGAGCTCCGAGATGGGACTAGGAAGAGTTGACAAGCTTCACTCACTCACACGGGCTTGCACACAACCCACACAAAGTGGTTAGTGCATAGTTGGAGCACCTTTGGTGTTAGGACGAGCCACGGGCAACATGGACACACTAGACTCACCACGGCCCGGACTTGGGGGAAGCCACCACCTTCCCCCTTATAGTATACTCTATGGCTAGCCATGGAGCCTACATCCAAATGGTTTTTCTTTCTTGGGACTTTCGAATGGGAGTCCCGAAATCGTGCCATTTGAGACTCCCGCAACTTTGGAGCCCCATAACTTTGCGAGCAAACCTCAAATCGAGATGCGGGTTAAAGCAAAATTGTAGCTCTCATCGAGAGCTTTCCAATGGTATGTCGCACGCCCTCTACAACTAAGTAAATCGGGTCAATTCTTAACTTTTTCTAATTGGGAGTTAAATTGGCAGTTTGACTCCCGGCCTTTCTTTTGGCCATAACTTGTATTTCAAATGTCCAAAATGCGAGCCCATTTTGGATATCTACGTTCTAAGACTGTCCAATGATATAAGGAACGCCACAAGCCATTGAGTTTTGACCCCTAAAATCGCTTTCTGAAGTTTCAGGAATCCACCGAGACTCCATCTCCCAAAGTGGGAGTTGCCTTGGGAGTGTGAGGGTTCACTCCCTCATACTCCCTCACACTTTCTTACACTCCTGGGAGTATGTGATTTGACTCCCGGGCTTCTTCTTGGCCTACACCTTTGCGACCTTTTTGCGTTAACTCCCGGGCTTCCTCTTAGCCCGCAACCTGATAACCCCTTTGCCTTGGTTGTGAGCCCAAAGTTAAGGTTGCAATAACAAATCTACAACAATATATAATGTGCATTTAAAAATTATCATGTAAATATTGCATTTCCCTCTAGCATATATAGTATGGATTAAGGTCATAATGTGGGTATTGCATTTTCCCCATATACAGTGTGCATTTTATATTCTTCTGCAAGTATTGCATTTAGGGCTCCCACATATAGTGTGGATTAGGGTCATAATGTGAGTATTGCACCTTGCCCTCACATATAGTGTGCATCTTTCAATTATCATGCAAGTATTACATTTAGTGTTCCCACATATAGTGTAGACTAAGGTCTTTATGTGGGTATTACATTTTGCACCCACATGGGATTGTTAAGTCCACCATTGGTGTTTTTACCTTAATTCAAAGAGTGAATATTTTGGGACATGCACAACATGGTGGAACAACAATAATGGATTCAGAGTTAATTTACGTACCAACTTGGAAATAATAGGTTCAAAAATATTGAGTCCATGAATCACCGGATAAATGTTGGGTGAAGCTTTCAATGATTTTGTTTCTCCCACGAGTCATAAAGGCTTTAATGTTTTCACTTGGTTCAATGGGCATGTACATGAGGGTGTGAAGGTCATGCAATATTACATGTCATACTTCATTGTCTTTGATTTTTTCCATCAAACATAAACGCTAAGCCTTTAAGACTTGCCATGTGCAAAGGTAAATGGACATTTGATCATCGTCCCACACAATCTTAACCATGCATAAAATATCAATTTATTATCATTTCAATTAATAAAATTATTTATAATGGAGGATGTGGGATGAAATTTTGAAATGGCTACATGTACATAAAAACTAAAAAAAAAGTAGAATGAAAATAAAATTCACCGCAATGTTTGTAATTTTTGTGGAGCATCATCAACTATGAAACATGAAGGTTTTCATTTAAGGTTGTTTGGTGGCTTATAATGATCCATGCAACCGGCACTCTAGTGCGATGTGCATCAAACACCATCAATGTGAACAAATGAAATTTCAGATCATTGGTGCTAAAGGTGGCATCTATTGAGATTGTCCCATTATCACTTAATGAAACCATGGCTTGCGATTGAGATGGGGTTTGTATCCCTATTGTGAATGAGACATGAATTCCATTATCTTCATTTACATTTTGAAAGTAAAACACATCATCTAGATGATTAAATGCCCATGTGCGAAGGGAAATGGCTTGATTTTTGTGTAAATGCCAACTCTTTTTTATGTGTTTGTGATCCAAATAAGTGATGTCTTGTTGTGTAATGAAATCATCCCTTATCATTGTTTCTTTTACATTGATTCTAGCTCACCATATTGCCTTATGCTTGTCATATATTTGCTTGATGGTGTAGCCTAAACCCAATTGGGTCCAAATGTCCTTAAGGGCTTGTGACATTTCATGGGGCAAAAAAATAAGCTTGTGTAATGGAATTAAGGTCATGTTGTGTGCAAGCTCACCATTGGCCCGTGTATGAGGTCGATGGTAGAAGATTATCTTTGCCACTTCAAGTTGTGTGCACAATCGTTTAATTGAAAATTGAGTTAAATAAACTCATTTAATGGATTGATGGTGACTTGGGTCTCCATGATTATCTTCCGGCCCATACCCACATGCATACCTACAAAATGTGAAATCAATTTAGGACCTAAAGTTTGGTACAATATGAGTAAAATAAGTTCCATATAACAAAAGTGAATAATAGAACATCATACCAAATATTGCCGAAGTGGTTTTGGATTCTTGGCATTTTACATTTTCTTGTGAGGGTACCCACTTATAAATGTTCCACTCCATCTAGGAGTCTTCATGGTTTCATTCACCATTTTAAAAATTTCAAAATTCATGCATGTGGGATGTATGCACACTCAACCTCGATTATATGTGCCCCTCCATGTCAAACATCTTTTTTTCCACACCAAGTCCATGTTGTTAAAAGGTGATTTCTTTGGGTTTTGAATTCCAATATATTGAGATTTAAAAACATGACCCATGTTTGAAACTATGCCTTGAGTTGATTGTACAAGAAAAGACAATAAATTGATATTGATGTCCAAAAATTTATATTTGCAATATGTTGAATTACATGATAATTGTCATATTCAATATTAATGTAAATGTACATATTTTAAGTACTTAATTTGTATCCCTCATTTAAACCTTATACAATCATGCACATAATATCCTAAATGTTAAGTATGGAAAATATATGATATGGTCTATGGCCATGATTGTAAATTTTAAATCCATTTTATCTATGGATAATCTAAATGTAATACCCACATGATAGTTAACGAACTACACTATTTATGGAGGAAATAAATGCAATACCTACATGACAATTTAAAGATGCACACTATATATGGGGGAAAAATGTAATACCCACATTATAACCCTAATCCACACTATTTGTGAAAGCCCTAAATGCAATACCTTCATGATAATTTAAAGATGCACACTGTATATGGGAGAAAAATACAATATTCACATTATGACCATAATTCACATTATATGTAGGAACCTTAAATGCAATACCTACACAACAATTTAAAGATACACACTTTTATGTGGGGAAAAATGCAATACTCACGTTATGACCCTAATCCACACTATATATGGGGGAAGGAAATGCAATACTTGCATAATAATTTAAAGATGCACATTATATGTGGGTGGCAAAATCCAATATTGGCATTATGACCTTAAATCCACACTATTTATGGGAGGCCAAAATGCTAAATCCATATATCAAACATGGAACATTCTTAGTGAAATTTGATGATCGTATTAAAACCATCCAAGGAAATTGATTTCCTTAAATTAGAAACAAAACAATAAGAAAACATAAAAAAATGATTAATAAAAAAAATCATACCATTGATGTTAAAAGGTGATATCACATTCAAAGGAATTGTATCTTGATTTGAAAACATAATCTAAATAAATCAACACACATTTCATTAAACCTTAAACTTAAAACCTTAAATAATCCTAATGGTAAATGCTCTCAACTTAATGATTATATAAACAAAACTACAAATGGAATACAAAAAACATTTATAACAACAACGTTTTGAATTTTAAAGTTAATCAATTAAAGATTATAATGAATGGAAGCATTAGCCTTAGAGTTTAAAACTAATTACCCCAAAATATTTATATATAAACCTAGAAAAAATCAATAGTAACTGTCAAAAAAATTAATAACTATATAAACATATACAAATGCCATACAAAATAGTCTTTTAGAAGTGAGTGATGAATTAAAATTAAAACACAATGAAAAGAAAAAATTAAATGAATGAAATAAGAATTTATTATCATACTTTTAGTGTGGTCACTTCAACTTGAAACTTTTTTCATTCATTGATTACTACCAATTTTTTTTGGCAATTACAATACCCACATTTTACATTTTAATTTTTGCAATTGAAATCCATAATTTGCAAGTGCATAGGTAGGTATAATGACATGTGGGTGGGTAGGTTTTGCCCATAAGTAGATGTTTTGCAAATAATTAAAATGACATTATTGAAAAATGTATCTGTTTTCTTAGTTAATTTCTGGAGTAGGAATTGAGTAGAAGCTTATCCAATAAAATATATAAAGTTCACCAAGAATTAAAAGTTTAGCCAAGAAGAAATATAGGTTTAGCCAAAAAGTACAAATTTAACCAAAAAGAAATATAAGTTTGACTAAGAGAAATAAGTTTAAATAAGAAGATATTTAGGTTTTGCCAAGGGATATAAGTTGAACCAAGAAATATAAGTTTAACTAAGAAGAATATAAGTTTAGCCAAAAGATATAGGTTTTGCCAAGAGAGAAAAGGTTAACTAGTAAGCTATATAAGTTTAGCCAAGGAAAAGTAGTTTAGCCAAAAAATATAAGTTTAACCAATAAGAATTATAGTTTTAGTTAAAAGATAGAAGTTTAGCCAAAAAAAAAAAATTTAATCAAGAAAAAATATAGGTTTAGCCAAGAGATAGAAGTTGAGCCATGAAATATAAGTTTAACCAAGAAGAAATATAGGTTTAACCAAAAAATAGAAGTTTAGCCAAGAGATTGAAATTTAACCAAGAAGAGATATAGGTTTAGCCAAAAAATACAAGTTAGCCAATAAGATATACAGGTTTAGCCAAGAAATAGAAATTTAGTCAAGAAAAAATATAGGTTTAGCCAAGAAATAGAAGTTAGCTAGTAAGATATATAAGTTTCACCAAGAGACAGAAATTTAGCCAAGAAAAAATATAGGTTTAGTCAAGAAATAGAAGTTAGCCAGTAAGATATTTAGTTTTAGCCAAGAAATAAAAATAGGCAATAAAATATATAGGTTTTGTAAAGAAATAGAAGTTTAGCCAAGAAGAAATATAAGTTTAACCAAGAGGAAATAAGAGTTTTGTCAAGGTAAGTAAAGGATTAATTGTTGGTTAATAAGCGGGGCTAAGATTTAGGTCAGTATAGTAACTAGGTGGGTGGGTAGTATGGAGGTCAGAGTTGGGAAAAAATTGGCAATGAAAAAAAGAATGGTCAAAGGTGAGCAGCCAAAAAAGATTCACTGTGGTAGAATGTTGGTTAACGTATGGCAAAGAGGTGAATGAAAAAGAGGCGAATCATCCAGCCCATCCTATGGACAGAACGACCAACTGGTGCAGCCATGGGGGCTGGTTTATCCTGGCCCAGATATGGGTCCGATTTTCATAACAGGAGTCGAACTTTTTCTTTAAGAACTGGACCCAGAACCAGATCCTCAGTCCCATTTTTTGTGTGGCACTGGAACTGGAACTGAGACAGTTCTAATTTATTTTTTGGAACTGGAACCAGAAGCTCTTCACAAAAGTAAAGAACTGCCCAATACTGTACGTACCCTAAGAGTAGGCATGGCCCTACGGCTAGGGCAATTACCAGAAGAAGGACCCCTACAAGGCAGGAGCCAGACTGTGGGCCCATTTCTGGTAATGCCCTTGACTAAGGCCCTCACCAGACATAAAGATCGATGGGTTTTTTTTTTTTTCTTTTTTTTCCATTTAATTTTTTTCCATGATACCAGATGGGTACCTGCTGGATAATTGTTGAGCATCGCGGGGAAAATTTGAAAAAAAATCTATTGATTTTTATGATGTGTACTAATATCCTTATTGGCCGTTAGCCTCCAGATACAGTATTGTGTAAGTTGTGCCTAATCAGGGTTTAGGGTTTAGGGGTTTAGGGTTTGACATATTAGACATGGTTCTCAAAAGTTTCAAAATATCTAATCACTGACCATAATAAAACGGTCGGGTTCTTTCATGAAAACACCTGATTCTTTCAAGTTTTTGAAACAAGTGACACTGGTGGTTTTTTGGTTCTGGTTTTTTCCACAAAAAACAACTCCGATTTTGATCTATGTAAAAAAAATCGAAACTAAAAAAACTGGAAATTTCCTGGTGTGGCATCTGTGACTGGCCCAAGTTTGAACTTTGTACTCAATTAACTTCTCCTTTTAAAATCAGTTTTTGTAGTTTAATTGAATTTCCAATGACAGAAACTGCTCACAATTAACCAATCATACTTTGTCAAACATGCTACATAATCCATACAAGCATCACAAATCCTTGTGCCAATTTTGGTCCAAAGGCCGCATGGTTGTATTTAAATTTTTAGCTTAGATGTTGAGTTCTTAGCTAAGCTAGTTGCAAAGTTCTTCAATTTCCTTTGAATATAAAGAGATAACATTGATATGGGTTTATGGTTGATAGCAATTACTAGATACACCATTCAAGTATCACATGTGCTAAAAGAGGGACTTTAAAAAATGCTCATTTCTTCACCCATCTGCCCCCAAAAAAAAATCATGGGTGAAGAAAATTGTGAAGAAAATCATTCAAGGACACAAATGGAAAAATACAAAAGAGACCAAATTGGACATCTTCATTTGCAAAACATGTTGAAGATAGGTCCCAATCTTCGAAATCTTTGTTGATGAAACATGTTAAAAGACCTCTGTGGGGTCTATTAAGGACTCCTTCTCAAGGCTCTATTAACGAACCCCTCCCAATGCTCGGTCTAATTAGGTACCCCACTTAATGGTCGGTTTCTTAGGGACCCTGTCGCGAGGGCCTGCTAAGGATCTCCTCTCTCAGCGTCGTCGAGGAGGCCAGCGTTCGGACGCAGGAATCGCAGGGCCTCGCAGTGTCCGTAAGATCTCTCTCTCGCTCACTCACGCATACAAAGTCTCAGGACTGCAAATCTACATGTCTCGTTCTCGGTCATGAGAGCAGAATCGTCAGGATCCCAGTGTTTGATTTGCTCCAGTGCAAGTGTGCAGTCGGCAATCGACGAGGATTTGCAATGAATCGCGACCTGGTTTTGCAGGAGGGACGATTCGGAAACCGTTCATGGGGCAGCAGCAACAGCAGCAGCTGCCTGCTGAAAACAGGGTGCAAGACAATCGACATGCACAATAGCAGCAGCAGTTGGGGATCGCATCAAACAAGGGATCAAATGTTCACGGGAAAATCGGGTCCAGGGTTGTGTGGGCCATGGCCTGTCTGTCTCTCCACGAACTGGACTGGAGTTGGTGTAAAAGTGCGGTCGGAATATGCGAAGCTCGGAGCGGACTCGCCGAATTGAGAGATCCCCATCAAAAAAGCTGCTGACACCAAAATGGCGGCCGGCCGGCAGTGCAGCCTCGGTGCGCTTTGGGTTTGCAAGCATGACGATCATTCAACTCCCAATCCCTTCGCCTTCGCCCTCTCACAGTCTCCTTTTTTTTGTCCTAAGCCTTATTCTTTTGTCTTCACTGATTCTGTGAAGACCAGCTCTCCGAAGCATGCGGAACCGATTTCGCATTCCCTCGTGCATCACACTCTGCCGCAGCAGCTGCCGTATACTGCACTTTCCATGATACCCGACGTCATAGCCAGCCAGCCTCTCGTAGTCGACAACCAGCTGCTGATCTCGTCACGACCAAATTCTTTCCGCGCTTGACGCTAAACTCCCTTTCGATCGACCAGTGGATTGTCGCCTGGAACTGGAGCACTCGGCTTTCGGCAACGTTGCATACGACAAAGACTTATTGTATGGCTGTTTTGCTGTCGATGGTGGTCGGCCCCAGCTTGACTGAACAAGCGGTACTACACTTCGGATTCTTGAGCACAGATCATCCCGTGTGACGCTGTCGCGGCAGCTACTATCTCGAATCTGAGGAGGAGGCCCAAGCTGAGCAAAGTGGTGGAGTGATCCTGAGGAGGCCAGAGACGTCCGGTGCGAGCTGATGGAATTTGCGATCAAGGCCGCGAGTCCGCAAACGGCGGCGCAGGGAGTGGTTCTTGTAGTACTGGATGTGAACAAGGAAGTCTCATCAAACGCACTCAACTGGGCCCTGGGACATGTTGCACGCAAGGGAGATGCCTTACGACTCGTGGGAGTTCTCACCCACATCTTGAATCCTAGTAAGAGGTCCCCACTAGATCAAGCTCGCCTACATGTATGCATGCAGAAGAGGTTTAGACTACATGCACCGGCACTATTGCAAGTTTCAAAGTAGTACCATGAGGAGGAACTGCTGCAGGAAGTCTAGCGTCATGATTATGGGTGTTTTTTTTTTGTTGTTGTTGTGTTGGGTGGTTTTTTGGCAGTGGGGTACAAATGCCGGGTGGATGAGAACAGTTGGACCGGAGCAAATCGAAAAATACTAGAGACCGAGATCGCCCACAAGAAGTTCATGCTTCAAAACATCGAAGATCTGGATGTTTGGTGTGAGAAGGCAGGGGTGAGAGAATCGTTGCTGCTACTGCTGTAGACATCTGATCATCTCTCACGCCTGCAGCTGCATGTCATCACTGATCAGTACTAGTCCGTCATAGCTAGCTTGTTTGCAGTTGTTCGCAATCGCCTTATGTGCATGCGCCACCAGTGCTCCAATATTCTGTTTGCTGTTGAACACTGATCATGCTGCAGGTTCAGTTGGTGATCGAGGTGAAGGCAGGTCTCCATCCCAAGCTCATTGTTGTGGAAGAAGCCAAAACGTCTGGAGCTTACCATGTTGTTATTGACAGGTACAATATGGTCAAGATGTGAAACCTTCAGGATTCCTTCTTTCCAGCTTCTGGTACACATGAGCTCCTATGGGTAATAGCAGAGCTTGTGCTTGCAGTATGTTCATGTGGTTCCATTCTCGGTCGAGATCAAGGCATTCAGAAAGAACTGGAAGGAAGCAGAACTGAGTTTTGGGTGGTGTCACATTGTGTACAGGACCATGAAGAAAGACAGGAAGTACTTCATTGATCATCTGACGTGCTTCGTGACGCGCGTGCGGAACAGCGGAGGCGTCGATAGCATTCGTTCCTTTGCCATCAGCAAACAACTGCCACCCGTGGTTCCTCATGGCGGCAGCAGCACACCACGATCAACACCAAGGTCCATACAGAGCACACAATCAAACGGAATTCCCTCTCGATCCGTCTCCTCCATGTTCTCGTCCCTCCGCGGCGGCGGCGGCAACTCCAGTTCCTTCGGATCCACCTCTTCCTCCTCGAGCAGCAGCATTATTAACGACACCAAGTCGACGGTCTCTTCGGAATTCAACACGTTTGATTCCCAATCAACAGGTCCGCCGACGGCCAGCAGCATCGCCTCGACAACCTATCGTGCTTCTTCGACGAACTCTCCCAGCTGCTACTCCATATCCAGCTTCGAGACTTATTCAAGCGCAGATCATGAACTCTTCAACATTACAAAGAACCCATCAGGGGATCATCATGAGCAGCAGCTGCTCCTGAATGTCGATGTCCCTGCATCTGATTCCACTCTTACATGTAGCTTCAAGGCAATCAACATGCAACCCAGCACGCAGATAGAATGTAGTACAGATGTAAAGACGTTGCAGCAGACGAAGCTGAATCCCGTCGCCGCCTGGCTGAGCAATGATACAACACACGAGCCGGATCAGCGTCTACATGATGAAGCACCCAGCTGCTGCTACTTGCAGCAGCAGGATCATCAGAGACCTTTTGCTGCAGCAGCAGCTGCCCACGGTACACACTAAGAACATCTTTCCATTAGGCTGCTGTCCATTTCTGTTTTTTGGCTATTCATTATACTAGCTGCGCTCACAGTCATCTCACAGCTTTACTGATCAATTATTGACCAAATTGCATGATGAGTTCTCATGCTAGAGTTATGAGTCAAACTGTGACGAGTTCACCATAAAGTGATATGCATCTATCCTTTTCTCATGTAAACATGAGTTCTTAGAGTTCTTAACAAGATTTACTACATATTTTCAACACAATGGCAGCTCTCCAAGAAACAATTTAGCCTCATGTCCATTTTTATTTGTCATGTGAACATGATTCGAACTAGAGTTCTTAACATGATCAAACTACAGATTTTTTAAACACTTGCAGCTCTGCAAGAAACAAGGCCCTATATCAGCGGCTTTCCATTAGGCTGTTTCTGAGATGTGTGCTGTGATCACAGTAGCCTACTGGAAAGAGACCCTACGAATTATTAACAATCAAGGAGCTTGCAGGCTCAAAAATTCTCCAACTCCTGAGCTGGTCCTTACAGCCGTTGCAATAAACTTCTCTTGGGTTTTTTTGTTGGTTTGTTTTTTGCAATGCAGGTAGGTAGGTGCAGGCACCATGATGAAGATTGTTTTTTGCCCCTCTCTCTTTTGCAGGTCTTGCGGGTCTTCCGAGAGTGAGGACGAGTGTGAACAACAAAATTAGCAGCGGACCATCATTGCTGTTGAATCGCAGTACTAGAGCTTCACCTGACCGAGTGGCGAGTGGCAGACTTGGATCACCGGATACACGCACCAAAGACGTGTGGGTGTGGACAAGGAACAAGGATGTGATGAGCGCCGCAGTGGAGAGTGGCTGGACCACTCTCATCTTCACTCCGGACACTACCGATCTCGCTTATGACTGGACATGTAAGAATTAGGGTTTTTGAGAACCTAAAATCCTAAAGCCTAACAGTTAAATTTGTAATAGGGTTTGGTAGGTTTGTGAGAATTTTTAAAGGACCAATGGAGATGGTAAAAAAGAGGACCATTATTTATTTTCAATGTTTAGGAGAATAGAGTTATGTGTAGGACTGAAGATTTTCATTTTTCAGGTCACTGGTATTCTTGGATTTGGTGGTCTGGAATTTATTTTTTCAGTTATCTTGAGTGTGCTAACAATTCAATATGCGATAGCTATGCACAGACAGGGTTCTTGCACATTGCTTTGTGCACTTTGGTTTCCTTGTTTTGTTTGAGTCCTTCTTCACCATTTGTGGTTGAGTAAAAATGATCTCCATCATCCTCCCCATCCTACCCATTACTTACTTCGAGTTTTCATTTTTCTTATAACAGTGAAATTGACCTTCACTGTTGGTGGGGAACATTGTGGGTGTGTGGGGGCTGCAGCAATTGCACGAATTAAGCCCTTGTATCTTGAAGGTGGACAGTTTTTGGATGTGGACAGAAAGCAAGTGGCTGTGTTGGGGCAGGTAGCAACTGGTGAGCAGCTGGATTACCTCCCAGCTTTGATGGGTCAAGCTGAAATTGTGGTGATGAGTACCCTGGACTGGCAGGTGGGTGTCGTTATAATGTCCCACAATTGATGCTTTTGCTCAACCCTCAAATGACCCAATTCAATTCCACAGTTGCAAATTTGCTCTGTGCATTTGCAATTGGTCATAGAATTGGGATGTGAATCTGCAAATGAATATACTTCATTAGGAGTGCATTCATGGAGTAAATGTGCAGCTTGACAGTGAAAACTGTTTTGCACAAAAGAGAGAATGGTGCAACTTTGTTTCTTTGGTTGAATAGCATCAATGATGTGGTACTAGGTGATGTTGAGCAGGTAATACCGGCAGAGAATTTGGTGGCAGCATTTGATGATAGCAAAACTTCCTTGTATGCAACGGCCAATACAGCCAGTGATGCACAGGTGTACCTTGAAGCTCTGAACAAAGGCACAGACGGGGTTGTCATGAACACAGATGATCCACAGCAAATTTATGCTCTTCGGGTAATTAATGAATTTTTAAGCTTGTACAATGTCATTTCTCTCTTAGTAAGATGACCACAAATTGCAGTAAAGTTTTGCTTTACGAAGATGACACTGCAAGAAGATGCAAAAGAACATGAGTTTACAACTGGTTTCAAGGAGGTGAGATAATAGGGTTCAGTTGTTTAGGGTAAACCCTAATCCCTTTCCCAGCAACTGGTTGGTGGAGTGTTGATAACAGGCATATCTAAATGGAAGGAGAGAGGCAAAGATGGGAGTGAGGCTGGTAGAGGCAAAAGTCACACAAGTAGAGCCAGTTGGTGTTGGAGATCGCGTTTGTGTGGATCTCTGCAATCTCTTAAACCCTGGTGAAGGACTTCTGGTGAGTACTGACTGTTTTGTAACAATTCAATCTAAACTTTGACTAAGTATATGGTCATCACATTTGCATCTTGATAAAATTGAACAGAAGCAATAATCAAATCTATTATTATATTCTGAAGCAAAATCACAAAGTCTTCATTGTCGGTACAATATGATTCAGGTGCCTACACAAGGGGTGGGTGTTGTTGTGTCATGGACTTGGCTTTACATGTGCTGAAAGATTTTCTTTGTGACTTTGTTTCTACTACAGGTTGGATCATTTGCCAGAGCTCTCTTTTTAGTGCACTCAGAGTGTATAGAGAACAACTCTACAGCCAGTCGTCCATTCCGAATCAATGCAGTAAGTTCTCCTTCCCACAACATCCTGGTTTATCCATAGATGGTGTGGATTAGAAATCCATTCTCTGATGTGGGACAGAGTAGAGTTAGTGAATATGGACAAGATGGAAACAAAACCAAGAGGCACCATTGCATCACCATGACAAATGGATTGTGGGTGGACAAGAAGATACTTTTCCACTGGGTTCTGGTTCCCTAGCTAACTGCAGTGGTTCACTCAATTTCTGTTTTTACTACCTACCTACTAACAATCAACTAGCCCTAAACCCTAAACCCTAGACCTATCTACTAGCCATCTACATGCATTTACTTACCTCATAACTACATATTATCCTACCTACTACCTCTTTTGCAGGACCTATTCTGTAACCTATCTGGTAGCCAAGATGTAACCCGATTGTCAACTTTGTGGGGTCTCATCTGTGCAACTACATCATAACAGGCTTCCAATGGCTGGTGTGCTGGTGGCAGTTGGCTCACTCATGCCTCTGATCAATGATTTGTTTGGTGGTGTATTCTTTGCTATTTTGCAATGTTGTAACTTGTGACAGACTGAAACAATGGTTGTGGTACAATCAATTTTAAGAAGGCTAAAATTGGGAATATGAATGCAGGGTCCCGTGCACGCATACGTAGGTATGGCAGATGGAAGCACTGCGTATTTGTCAGAGTTGCACACAGGGAGCCAGGTGATGGTTGTTGATGGACAGGGCCGATCAAGGTCAGTGCTGGTGGGGCGAGTCAAGATAGAGACTAGACCCCTTCTTTTGGTGGAGGTTGAGGCAGAAGGCCAAAGACATAGTGTGCTCCTCCAAAATGTGGAATCTGTGTGCTTTGTCACTACCACAGGTAATTTTTTTAAATTAAACAATTGTCACTCGAGAGATTTCACCCTTCACCCTAAACTTCTTAGCGTCCACCCCTGCAAATGTATGTGACCGACACATAGAACATCATCTAGCAACCTATCTACCTAGGTTCTAATGATGTGGTAGAATCTCTCCCCAGTGCCAATTATGTCAGATAATGACCATTGTCCAGACCTGGCTTGTAGCTTCCTCCCAGTAGCTGACACCTAAAACGTAACTGGTTCTGGTTTCTTATTGGGGTACTAGTTTAGGGTTTGCCCTAGGTGGGACAGGCAGTGATCTATTAGTTCCACTTTTGGTTCCACCAGTTCCACTGTGATGTGAATCAACAGTGAGGAGGAACATTGTAGCGATGCGAATCGAAGGTAGGGAATACTGGTTACACTTGGAGGCCCTGGTAAAGCCCGTTGCCACCTGACAGAACAGCATGTCAACCTATTGGGCTTGATGTTTTCCTCAGTGGAACAAGCCCCACCAGGCCTGTTGGATAGTAAAATAACACCTTGTTCTGAGCAACTTTTTAGTTAGATTTTGCCAATTCTTGCAACTTATTGTCAATGATATCCAATTGTGGCAATGTGTTTTGGTAATGACAAAGATGTGGGATCGGATTACAGCTAGAAACCGAGCGGTACCCGTGACAAGTTTGAAGGTTGGCGACATATTGCTGTTGAACTTACAAGAGGAGACGTTTCAATCAGGTATCCAAATGCAGGAATTCTTTGTTGAGAAGTAGAGAGTTTGTGGCACACTTGATGATTACTCAAGTGCAACCACAGTTCATGTTGTAGGCTTGTAGGCTAGTTGAATGTAGTGGAGGATTTTATTTTTTAATCCGAGTGTACAGATCAGATTTTTTCTGCTTGTTGGGCTCTTCCAAGATCACCAAGGTTGATGATGTTTCCATAGAGTTGTGTGGTTAGAGGCTTAATTTGAGAGGTGCAAGGTACTTTTGGCTAAGATGCCACTATTCATTGACATGTACATCACCAGATTCCAGTGTCATGGTTAGGTGGAGAGTTTGTTTCACAAGGTGAACTTTGATCATAAGCTATGCCCCTAGACTTGGGCCCAGTGTAAATAAATATTGGATTTTCTGTCTATTTTATCATGTTATCACCCCATTAATCTAGTGAATGCAATGAAATTTGTTGATCAATTTGACCTTATTGAACTTCCACAAATGAAATGTTGTATGCAAATCAACAGTCGAATGTTGCTTCAAATGAAATGGAAATGACATATGGTTAGTGTGAAAGATAATGGTTGAGTTTAATCTACAACTGAAATTTATGTATTAAGTTCATCTTGATGGATTGAGTTAATTCATTAAGTTCCTTTCATCCGTGGAAATCTAGATCATGAAGTCATTATTATCCATGAAAAATCAATTCCACTTAATTGGGTTGATTTCATTCACCAAAAATTCTCTAATTTAATTCCATAATAATCATCCCATGGTATTCATCATTTCATCAAATGGTGTCAGATTCATCCATGTCTATTTACAAAACACTTAAATGAAATTCATCCCATGGGATCACATTCAGCCATTAGAATTCATTTCACCAATTAAAGTTCATTTCTACACAAAGTTGGGGCTTGTGGTCGGCCTACTATCCAACACACCATTCAATAGCCCTTAGCAATTTGTTGAAAAGATATGAACCTAGTTAGGTATGACTCGGTTTATGAGTCCACCTTTGCAACTCATCTAAGTGTGATGAGTTAAACGACATTAAATTGTACACCCAAAAAACTTGGTACATATGATAGTTGAGTTTCTAGGCCACTTTCAATCGATTTGTAGACCTTTCTTTTCAGGGTAACTATGGAGGCTTGAGCTTCTGAGGCCATGGCATCACTCTTAGAAAATAAAATACGGTTACTAAGTTGTGACATCAACTTGCCCTACTTGTTCATTTTTCTAAGTTCATGGGATTTGTTCAATTCATTATTCAAATCATTATAATATGGAAGATGAGAAAAAAAATTCATTTTAACATTCATAAAGTTCAAACTTTGAAATCGATTTATAAAACATTTGAATATTTTTATACATATGTAAACTTTATCGCAACTTGGTAAGGAATTCTTTTATAAATTAATAAATGTGCATGAGTGGCAACCATTTGTCCTCATGTGTGTTTAAGTGGCTCCTATTGTGTTTTTGTATAAAAATAGGTAGCATTTAGGTTGTTTCTTGACTGGTTTTTGACATACATAATTTTTTCAAATTAAATCCAAATGGCAATTCATTAAATATTTTTTAAAATCCAATTAGCAACCACAAAAAAATTAGTGAAGTGAATGTGATTACATTTTTCATAACAAAGGAATAATTTAACAAAAGTGAAGCACATAAAGGACCATTCAAAGTGCAAGCTAGGGAACACTAAATTTATTATTTTGAGGGGGAGTTGAACCCTAGTTTGATATTAGACTTTGCCCAATGCAACTCAAAGTCCCATCCACCACCTTGAAATGTTGGTAAAATTCATGATGAAGTAACATAATCACCATGCTTGTCTAGATTGTGGAAACAAAAAGACAAAGCCATTAAAATTTAGTGAACACAAGCCTCTTAAGTGACAGCACCAACATTACAAGGAATCTTTATCAAACCAACCCATGTGTTTATTACTTGTGTCCAAATAAACCATTTTTGCAACTATCATTTCAATTGCCCTCCATGGCATCATAATAAAAATGATTTATAATCACATATTTGATTAAAAAATGGTTTTAAGTTGTACATGTAACTATGACTTGTAACTATTGTTGATTTGGATGAAAATAAAGATGAAACTACATTGATATCATCCATAATTGGTGATGTTCAATAATAGATGAAAACTTAATTATTTTTGTAATAATTAATGTGATTCATACAACACATTGTGTCATTTTGTTCAATTTGAATTACAACTATATATCATAGTTGCATATTTACATATCTTAGTGGCTAGTTAATGCATGCAATATGTCATGTTAGCTTAAGCAACTTAACTAACCTAATTAGACCTTGGGTAACTAAGGCAATTTAGGTAGTTTTTTAGGTAGACCCTTAGGTTGCCCCTAGGTACGTACCTTAGTCCATTTAAACAACACTTAGGTACCTAAAAAACCCCTAAGTAGCTTACACAACCTTTTGGTGACCCTTAAGCTACATTAGTAACCTAAGCAACTCTTATGTAGCCTTGAGGTAGGCCCTTAAGTAGCTTACATAACCTAGAGTATGTTGAATAGGTAGGTCACTTAAGTAGGTTAGGAAAAATATTTATTCCATTCATGTTAAAAAAAAGAAATTGGTGCAATGGTAAGCATTTTGACCCTCAATGCAAAGGTGAAGGGATCAAATATTTACTATTGCAATTGATATACCTTAATTTAGGCTAGGTGGTTTGAGTGCCTATTTTAGACTAAGGTGTTTATTCAAAACCACCTATGTTCCATTCTAGCGTATGTTTTTAGCCTAGGCGTTATATATTAACTAGGTAAGGCTAGGTGGCCTTTCCTAGCCAACCTAAATAAAACACATCGTGTCATTTGTTCAAATTGAAACTTGCCACATATCAACATTTTAGTGATAGAAACACTCCCCAAGTTTGCACATTTTAGTCAAAATTAGTTGGGAATGACCATGCCACATAAGCATATGTCACTACATATTTTAATCTTAAACACTAGTGATAAATCACAATGCCATGTAGGTTGGATGTTAGTTGAATGAAAAGTTGATGATAGTTACACCTTCATGTGATTGACATTTTTATTGGGTGTCACATCATGTTTTATGTGACTTTTCCACAGTGACTAGAAAAATTAGTAGTCACATGAGGCATTTACACTTAAAAAATAATAAAATTTTGAGTTGTTAATATGTAAATTCCTTATGTTAATACAATTCAAACTTTGCAATTTCTCCAACTTGTAGTGGTGTTTTGATAAGGGAAATTCTCTTGAGCAAAAAACTCCTATGCAAACATGTAAATAGGTGTGTCCAAGTGCTACCCCAACCCATTGCACAATTTGTTTTTCATGAATGCAAAAGTAGAAAAAAATGTGTTCATCTTCCACAAATCCAAATTACATTGAAACAATGACTATTTCAATCAATTTTATATACTCACAATTGTTGAATCAACAAACCATTGTTGCTAATTGTCACCCACATCTTTGTTACTAAATTGATATCAAAAGGCTTAACCACAGCCTTGGGTGCTTATGCATTCATAGTGAACATGGAGGGTTAAAACACTCTAAGGTGGACCAAAAGTGGCACATGAGGAATTCTTAAAAGTACACTTTGATTGTGACATTTTTGTTCAAGGAAAAATCATCATTTTATCCCAAAAGTAATTAAACAAACACATGTTTTAAACATCTTACGATATAATGTTTTTGGAAAAGTTATATGGATTCTAAAAAAATCATGTCCAAAAAACTAAATTAAATTTATTCATAATTTTTTTTCAGAAAATCCAAAACCATCTTGAAAATGGTTTCAAAACCCCTATTTTGAATTGCTTATGACATTGAATTTTTTTTTAGATTAATAATTGAGTACATCATTATAAATTTTGGAAATAATGAATCCATAAAAATGTTATTTATGTACTATTACATTTTAAGTGATAAAATTAAAAAGTGCCCCATTTGAAATGCTTACATTTTTTGATTTTTTTTTCTTTCAAATATAAATGTAATTAAATTCATTAAATGGAATCCTTTTAAAGTAATAATTATAAAAAATGCATGCACCATACATTTTCAGTTAAATAGGTGTTAAAAAAAGTGCCCCATTACAATATTTTATGGACATCGTATTGTATAACTACCTAGGATTTTTGCAAGTTCAAGAGATTATTCAAACGTTTCATAATTTGATCCAATGAGGGTTTTACCCTTTTCAATTCACAATAATGTTTCTTGATGACATTAATATGCAAGGAAAAAGAAAATCAACATTAAGGTGAAATCATAGTCGAAAGAGCCAAGGGTGTCACGGTAAAAATTATTTTCCAAGGATTACACATGACACATGTCATTTTTGCGTTGGTTTATAATTTATAATTTTGTATTTCAAATACCTCATTTAACATTACATTTCAGCTATAAATACATTTTCACTACAAATTGATTTTATATCATGTATATTATGCATTCATGTCCTTTATCACATATATGTGCCCAACTTTTATTAAAACCACATTTTCAAAGTCCATAATTTTTAAAGTCAAAAACACTTTTGAGTTGAATGTCTTCAAATGGGTTATAAAAACAATTTTCATCAGTTCAAGTTGTTTTGCCCTTCTAATCATCAATGTTAAAATTCTCTCCAAATTTCAAAAACAATGTTACACATTTGGTAGGAAAAAAGGACATTTGAAAAAAACAAGGACTATTCATTTTCAAGGTTTGAATGCTTTGAACATGTAAAAACATTTTTGATTTGTGTCAAGTGTTGAGCATGTAAACTTTGCAAATAATGAAAAACATTCCAAAAAACATTATGATAATCTAAACTATTATGTTTCCTTTGTGATTTTTCAAACATACAAAAATACAATTTTAAGGTACTTGGGTGGCTCCTTTTACTATGATTTTACCCATTAGGTTGCATCAAATATGTAAACAATTATTGGTTGCGCAAGTGAAGGCCCAATGTTTTGAATTGTTATTAACATGTTTATCACATAATTGGATATCCATTTAATGGATTTTGAATTGATGAATGACCATTTGAACATGATATGAATGACTCGCCATGGGAAATGTAAAAGTTTATACAAATTTTGAAGTCAATAACCCATTCTTGGGTGATGGTGATAGAAATATTGTCTACAACATCACAAAAGACTTGAAAATACTCACATTGATAATTAGTCATAGGATCAAAATACATCATGAAAAAACTAATTTGATAGATTTTTACAATTGCCACAAAATGAAGGCCTTCCTTCCTTGAGTAAATTTGATCATGGCAATGATAAGAGCAAATCCTCCAACTTGCACTTGGCCACCATTAGCAAGTTAAACAAAGCTTCCACAACAAGATTTGTCCTAAGGACCATTCAATGTTGCCCCATCATGTAGGGAACATGTTTTTCCTTTATTTTTGATGTCACTTCAATGTAACAAACTTGAAAAAGATAGTTTCCATTTCCACTAAAACAAATGAGCTTCTCACCTAACTCTTCTCTAATCAACCTTCCTTGTTGCATAAGGGATTTGCTAATAACAAAGGCCCAAGATGTTGAAAAGTGAGGAGGATAGGCATTTTTTTTCCATGCTTACATCACATATACATGAATTGATATTTGAGACTAGTATTCAATAGTACTCATTTCGTTTGAACTTAAAGAGACAAAATTTCTGCCTTTAACCACAACACTTTGAGTTTTCTTTCAAAACTTGCTCACACATACAAATCAGCATTTCCCAACTTGCAACCATCAAACTAGTGTTTCATGGGATTGTTAAAAACATTCAATTGCACAAACAAATTTTGTGTTATATATTCTATCATGGGGTGGCCATGATTGAACAAATGAAAAATCAAAGGCAACTTGGACAAGTTTTTTCTTCCTATCAATTTAAGTTGCACATGAATGATTTGTTGCAATATTGTTTCAAGACCTTTGGCAAAACAAAACTTTTCATTGGCGACATGAATGTTATTTTTCATGAAAGTTTTTTTATAAAAAAGAACCCTTGGCATGAATACCAAAACCTTGTGATGACTTGCATGCTTCAATAGATAATCAAATTTGGGAACAAGGAGTTTATTTCTACTTTGAATCCAAATGCACACCTTGCATTGAACTTGAACAACTTTGCTATTAAAACTTAGGGCAAACTCCACCCATGGTAATTGCCCGTGTATCTTGGAAATGGTTATTCAATTCATAGATTTTTAAATATTTTTTAATATTTCAATGTTATCTTTTGCCATAGTAGGGTCCAAGATTATGTAATTAGATTATTTAGTAGAAGGAACATTCATGGTAAATACCCTAGAAGAATTGACATTAAACTAAGGGACTCAATCTTCAAATAGAAATTTAAACTTAAAGTTTTAAGGGGGTTGAAGTTCTGACATGATCCCAAGAGGTCAAGGACCAAAAATGAATAGAAAAAAATTCAAGTAGCACAACTTCAAAGAAATGGACACAATCTCAAAAAAAAACTTATAAGTCTTTCAATAGTCACATAAACATATACACAATGTGAAAAAAACTTAAGGCATATGGTGCAAACATATTGAAGGGAACCACATGGTGTGTGAACAATGCTTAAAATTATAATCATAATAAATCAGATTGTCATTTTTTTTCTTTTAAGGTTCCATTCCTTGGAAAGTTTCAATGCTCAAAACTTGATGTAAATTAATGATATCTTAAAAGTATTTTGCATGCTCAAAACAATTGTGGATGTTATTTTTTTCAAATGTCCTTTTCAATTATTAAATATGCAACATTCCTTTTCAAAATTGGAAAGGATCTTAATATTGATCATTAAAAATTTAAAAAGCCTTGAAATTGGTGAGATGCATTTAAAGACACATTTGAATGTATTTGCTTCAAACCATTAGAAAAAAACTTCTTTTTGTGACCTCAATTTGCAACTAGAAATTAGTCACAAATCAATTTAACAACTAAATCTTGCATAATTTAGTTGCATAAATGTAGTTGTACTTAGCCGTGGTCACAATAATCACTCAATATGACATCAACACAATGCACATGGATGAAATATACAATCAACCATATATTTCTTCATATGTTGACCATAGATTTTTATTATTAATTACCACAATTTGTTAACATTGTGGAGCAATTACATGTTATCAAGTGGCATAATTTTATAATTTCAAAAAAGCTAAAATTAAAACTAAAATTTTAATCTTTGACATCCACTTTGGATTGGATTGATACAATTTGTGGCAAATTCAAAAGTTGCCAGTGGCATTAATGAAATTTCAAAAAATTAAATTAAAAAAATATAGAGTTTAATCTTGGTTGCATGGCCTAGGCCTAAGCCACATGGCAAGTTTAAGTTATTTTATATTGATTCATCCAAAATGGCACTTTCATTTTGATGTTTCAAAATGTTTTTTCAATGTTTACAGTGCATTTCTTTATATAGTTTAGAAAATTAAAATGAAAAACAAATCATATTGGATAAACATTTTAGTTGCAAACTAATTGCAACATAGTCATAACTACTACCTATTAGCAATTACCTAACTTAGACCTAATACTTAACTATTATCTACCTAGTTACATACCCTAACTTAAAGTATTACCCATTAACTAATACCTAGCTTAATCTATTACCTATTAACCTAAGTCCTCTTCACCAATCATTACATAACCTATCTTAGCTTACACAACACCTAAATTAAACCTTGTTTAAACCTTTGCTCAAGTATTAAAATTTGACTAAACTTTGGCTAAATTAAAATTGGTTAACAATTAGAACTTATTTTTTACAAATTGTGAATAACAACCATTTGTTGTTTTATTGTTGAGCCAACCACAAGTTGATTGTTTAAATTTTTTGTTTTGACTTATGTAAGTTGTTTTTTAAGGACTCTACACATGCAAGCTACCCTCGTACAAGTTACAACACTTTTCACAAAATTATTTGAGTCTTTGTCATTGCGTTTGCATTTTGATATGGACTTGAAACTTGGTTGTTTTGTTTTTATTATCTCATCAAGAATGACTGATGGATGTGCTGATAACTAGATGCAAGGATGTAATTGCATCTATGTTTCCCACGCACCACATCACAGAATCACATCTTGTTAAGCGTGTTATAATATTAACATTGTTGACGATTATAGATATGTTGTGTTGCAATGGGCAGTGCCCTTATGAATGAGATTCAAATCTTTAGAGTTCAAGTAAAAGTCCCGAAGTTACCTCTGCAACTTCAAAACTCTTTCATCGGATTTACAGTTCTGTTGCATTATAGTCAGATACATCACACTGATGTTTTTGGCAGGTAATTGAGGTAAGATAAAGAGGTGGGTACTAGATGGGTAGATGTATCATGTATGTAGATGGTTAGAACTTAGAACGTTAGGCAAAGGCCAATGTACTAACCTCATTGATATTATTGGGAAAAAAAAAAAAAAGCTACATTACTACTGACCTTGAATTTCCAATCGAGATTCCAGTGGCTTCATTAGTCTATGGAGCACTTAATTATTGGTTCAGAAGCTGGTTTTGTTTCTCCCCAGATTTCGGGGATGGGTTTATCAATCTTTCTCTGGAATTGGGCGATTTCCTGATTGAGTCCATAATTACCAGATTGAATAAAAAGTAGACTTTTGTAGAGAGTGTGAATTAAATCCACTGATCAATCAAAGTTTGGCAGGGTTCCATCAATCAAAGCCCTCTACTCCTCTCCCATTTATGAAACTAGTGTTTCTTATTATACTTAAGCATATGTCAGTATTGGTATAGTATTGTGTGTACAAATGTTTGGCCAGAGTGAATTAACAGCCACCAATACACCAGTCGATTTCTTTTTGCTGCTGACCACTGTATTTTTTTTTTTTTTTTT
>Ga0116231_10005252_pt1 | contig 25600 bp, 24 predicted proteins | sample S1TSphgellanicum_2_FD_89695 | JGI IMG/M metagenome (GOLD analysis project Ga0116231, IMG submission 89695) | Host-associated microbial communities from peat moss isolated from Minnesota, USA - S1T2_Fd - Sphagnum magellanicum MG | ecosystem: Host-associated > Plants > Peat moss > Unclassified... | reverse complement strand
TTTGCCGCCCAATGGTCTGTCGGCGCAAGTTCAGAAGGAACTGCGCGCGCAGACCCGCAAGCTCGCCAAGGCGCTCAATGTGGTAGGACTCATGAACGTGCAGTTCGCGATCCAGGGCGGGGTGATCTACATACTCGAAGTCAATCCGCGCGCCTCGCGCACCGTACCGTTCGTCTCCAAGGCGACCGGCATTCCGCTTGCCAAGGTGGCGGCGCTGGTCATGACGGGCAAGTCGCTCGCGGCACAGGGCCGCACCGCGGAGCGTATCCCGCGCTATTTTTCGGTCAAGGAAGCCGTATTTCCGTTCATCAAGTTTCCGGAGGCCGACCCCATCCTGGGGCCGGAAATGAAGTCGACCGGCGAGGTCATGGGCACCGGCGATACCTTCGGCGAGGCCTATGCCAAGGCCCAGGCGGCTTCCGGGGTGGTCTTGCCGACCCGCGGGCTGTGCTTCATCAGCGTGCGCGATCGCGACAAGCCGGCCGCGGCCGCACTGGTGCAGATGCTGATCGCACGCGGCTTCGAGATTGCCGCCACCGGCGGTACCGCCGACGTGCTGGAAGAGGCGGGGATCGTGTGCCGCCGGGTCAACAAGGTACGAGAGGGTCGCCCTCACGTGGTCGATATGATAAAAAACGACGAAGTGGCCTTGATCGTCAACACGACCGAGGGTAAGCAGGCCGTGCGCGAGTCGCGTTCGATTCGCCGCGAGGCCGTCGCGAGACGCGTGACTTATTACACGACCGTGGCCGCAGCTCGCGCGACGTGCGATGCCCTCGACCATCTGGGCGATATCGAAGTGAATCGACTGCAGGATCTACACAAGGAATTGACGTGACTCGCACTCCCATGACGCTGCGCGGGGCCGAACGGCTGCGCGCGGAACTGAAGCAATTGAAGAGCGAGGCGCGGCCGACCGTGATCAAGGCGATCGCCGAGGCGCGCGCGCACGGTGATTTGAGCGAGAACGCCGAGTACCACGCGGCACGCGAGCAGCAAAGCTTCATCGAGGGCCGCATCAATCAGATCGAGCAACGCTTAGGGAATGCAGAGATCATCGACGTCACCAAGCTCAACGCCAATGGTCGAGTGGTGTTCGGAGCCACGCTCGATCTGGAAGACCAGGACGGCGGCAACCAGGTCAAGTACCAGTTGGTGGGCGACGATGAGGCGGACATCAAAAAGGGATTGTTGTCGGTGTCCTCGCCGATCGCGCGCGCGCTGATCGGCAAGTCCGAGGGCGACGTGGTCGACGTCACGACGCCCGGCGGAACGCGCAGCTACGAAATCATCTCGGTTCGCTACGTTTGAGCGAACGCCTTCTGGCCGATCGGGCGTTTCGGCTGCTGCTGGTGCTATGGGCCGGCAGCCTGTGGGCGACCGTCTGGGTCGCGCTCACGATTTTCTGGTCACAGCCCGACCGGCATCTGGCCGGCATGCTGGCCGCGCGCCTGTTCTCGATCGAGACCTATCTCGGCTTGGGGGTGGTGCTGATTGCTGCGGTGCGGGGCGCGCGCCCGGCGTTCCGCTACTGCTACGCGGGAACTGCTCTGCTCGCCTTCAATGAGTGGGTCTTGAAGCGGGTCATGGACCGGGCGTTGGCGGCGGGATCCGCTTTAGGATTAGGCTTTGGCCCCTGGCACGGGATATCCGCGCTCATCTACCTGTCGGCATGCCTCACCGTGGGCGCATACATCTACCAGGACGACTCGAGACGCCTGTCTTGAGCGAGTCTCGAGGCCGGCATGGTCGGCATATCCCCTCGTGTTGCGCCGCAGCGTGTGTTTGCGCCGCGATGTGCCTGATGGCCGCTTGCCAAGCGTATGGCGCGGCACCTTTCGATTTCGACTCGGCTGCGGGGCGTCTGCCGAAGGATGTCGTACCCCTCGACTATGACATCAGCGTGGTGCCGCACGTCGAGTCGCTCTCGTTGGCGGGCACCGAGAAGATACGGCTGCGATTTCGCTCCGCGGCCGCGTCGATCCAATTCAACTCGCTCGATCAAAAGCTCGCATCCGTGACGCTCGATGGCAAGCCGGTGCAATCGGTCGATTCCGACGATGCCAAGCAGCTCACCACCGTACGGCTCGAGAGGCCGGCAGCGGCGGGCGAGCACGTGCTTCGCTTCTCGTTCACGGGCAAGCTGCAAACCGGACCGCGCGGCTTGTTCGTGCAGAAGTACGCTCTGAGAGATGGCGGCGAGGGGCTCATGCTGAGCACGCAGATGGAAGCCACGGATGCGCGGCGCATGTTCCCTTGCTGGGATGAGCCGGCGTTTCGCGCCGTGTTTCGTCTCGAAGTTACGCTGCCCGCCGCCTGGGCGAGCGTTTCCAACATGCCGATCGTGCGCCGTGCCGTGCGCGGCAATGCAGCCACGGTGCGCTTCGGCGCGACCCCGAAGATGCCGTCTTATTTGATCGAATTGACCGCCGGCGACATCCGCGAGATCGACGCCGCGAGCGGCGCCACCCGCCTCGGAGTTTGGGCAGTCACCGGGCAGCAACTCGAGGGCCGCACGGCTCTGCGCAACGCGCAGACGATTCTGGCCGACTACAATGACTACTTCGCCTTCCCCTATCCTTTGCCCAAGCTCGATTCGATCGCCATACCGGGCGGCTTTTCCGGCGGCATGGAGAACTGGGGCGCGATCACCTACAACGCTCAGCTGTTGTTGATCGGCGCGACCAGTTCGGCCGAGGACCGGCAGGAGGTTTTCAGCCTACAGGCGCACGAAATGGCTCACCAATGGTTCGGCGACCTGGTCACGATGGGCTGGTGGGATGAGATCTGGTTGAACGAGAGCTTTGCCTCGTGGCTGTCCGCCAAGGAGACGGCGGCGCGCAATCCGTCCTGGCATTGGTGGGAGCTCGAGGATAATTCGAAGGAAACAGCCATGCGCGCCGATGCGCGCCCGGCCTCGCATGCCATCGAGCAGCACGTCAGCAACGAGCTGCAGGCAGAGGATGCCTTCGATCCCGACATCACCTACAACAAGGGCGAGGCGCTGCTGCGGATGCTGGAGTCCTACCTCGGGGAGGACGTGTTCCGCGGGGGTCTGCGCCGCTATATGAAGGCGCGGGCATACTCGAACGCCACGGCAGCCGACTTATGGGAGGCGCTCGGCGCGGCCAGCGGCAAGGATGTCGCGAAAGTTGCCGCGCAGTGGACCACGCAGCCCGGATTCCCCTTGATTTCCGCGGCAGCCGACTGCGACGCGCACGGGATGCGCACCGTGGCCTTGAGCCAGGCCCGCTTTCTCGCGAGCGGCAGCCTCGCGAGCGGCAGCGACACGGCGGGCGCGCAGTGGCTTGTTCCCTTGCGCGTGCGAGCCGGTATCGGCACCCGGGCGGATGGCGTGCTGCTCGACAGGGACGGCCAGAGGATCGCGGCCGGCCGCTGTGACGAGGCGTTGAGCCTCAACGCCGATGCCGTGGGCTACTACCGGGTGCAGTACGACGCCGCGACCCTGAGCAACGACACCGCGCAGTTTGCAAGCCTCGCCGCCGGCGATCGAATCGCCTTGCTCGACGATCAATGGGCGCTGGTCGAGTCGGGCAAGGCACCCTTGCGGGATTATCTGCCATTGGCGGCGGCGATGAGCGGCAGCTTGGGCACGCGTGAGTGGCAGCAGATCTCTGCCGCGCTGGCGGCGATCGAGTATGCAGAACGCGGCTCACCCGGCCATGACGCATTCGAGGCTTTCGCGCGTTCGATCGTCAAGAGCAGCGCCGAACGACTCGGCTGGAGGGCCGCGGCGGACGAAACGCCGGATGTCACGGACCTGCGGCGCAGACTGCTCGCCGACCTAGGGGCTTGGGACGATGCTGACACGGTCGCCGAGGCCGAACGGCGTTTCCGCGCATTTCTCGCCGACCCTGCGTCCCTGTCCCCGGATTTGCAGCCGACCGTGCTCGCGATCGTCGCGCAGCACGCGGAAGCGCCGACCTTTGCGCAATTGCACGCACTGGCCAGGCAGAGCCGCGACGAAACCGAGCGGGAACGCTTCTATCTGGCCCTTGCCGCGGTGCGCGACCCGGCACTGGCCCGCGAGGTGGCACAGATCGCGGTATCCGACGAACTGCCGCCGCAGGCGGCAAGCACGCGGCTGCGCATGGTGTTGCGGCTCGCGGATCGTTTTCCGCAGGTGTCCTGGGACACCTTCACCGCCCACCGCCAGAGGCTGCTCGAACCCTTTCCCATGCTCGAGGGGCTGATCATCAGTCAGTACGTGCCGGACACCTACTGGGACGCCATGCCTTTGCAGCAACTCGAGGCGTGGATCAACGCAAACCTGCCGGCGGATGCCGCCGATACGCTCGAACGCGGCATGCAGACGGCGCGCTTCAAGGTGGCGGAAAAGCACGCCTTGATACCCGCGGCGGATGCCTACATCGAGAGCCTGTCTCGCGCCGGCATCCGGTGAGCGTCAGGTGTCCGGGATGAGCAGCTGCGGTAACTCCTTGCGCGGTCGATAGAACACGCCGGTATGGCCGATGCGCATCACCAGTTCGCTGGTGGTGCGGGCGGCCAGGGTATTCAAGGCCGCATCGCGCGCGCCGCGCTCGCCCACGCGAGCCGCAACCTTGACCAGTTCGTGGCGTTCCAGGGCTTGGTCGAGCTCGCTGACGACACCTTCGGTGAGGCCGGCAGCCCCGAGCATGACGATGGGGTTCAGTGCATGCGCGAGGCGGCGCAGATGTTTCTTTTGTTTCTCGGACAAGGCCACGACAGGATTATAATGACGGGCGCTCAAACTTCATGCCCAAACGTTCAAAAAGCAGCGCCCGGTGGCTCGCAGAACACGCCGGCGATCCGTTCGTCAAGCAAGCGCGAACCGAAGGCTTTCGCTCGCGCGCGGTTTTCAAGCTGGCGCAGATCCACGAGAGCGAGCGATTGTTGCGGCCTGGAATGCGCTGCGTCGATCTCGGCGCCGCGCCCGGCGGCTGGAGCCAGTACGCTGCCAAGATCATCGGGGCCCAAGGCCGGCTCGTGGCAACCGACATCCTGCCGATGGATGGCATACCGGGCGTCGAATTCATCCAGGGCGACTTTCGCGAAACGAGCGTGTTGGAACAGGTGCTGCAGTGCGTCGGTTCCGACAAAGTCGACCTTGTATTGTCCGATATGGCCCCCAACATGTCAGGCATAGATGCGGTGGACCAGCCTCGATCGATGTACCTTGCGGAGCTGGCCCTGGAGTTCGCCGAGCGGGTTTTGGCCCCCGGCGGCGGTCTGCTGGTCAAACTCTTCCAAGGGGCCGGTTTCGATGAGGCAATCAGGGGCGCCCGCAGCCGCTTCGGCAGGGTGGTTACCAAGAAGCCGAAGGCGTCGCGAAGCCGCAGTCCTGAGATCTATCTGTTGGCGCGGCAGTTTGGGATGGTGTAAGTTCGGGACGTACCCCTAATGGAACGTCCGTCAGTCTCTTTTGTCGTAAATCTGATTGCGGTCGTAGGTGAAACTTGAACGATCTGACTAAACAAATCCTCCTGTGGGTCGCACTGGCGGTCATTCTGCTGGCGATATTCAGCCAATTCGGCATGCGCACGGGGGCCCCGTCGCCGGTCGATTACTCGCAATTTTTGACCGAGGTCAAGAGCAACAACGTCGACTCGGTGACCTTCAAGGGCGATGTGCTGGAGTGGAAACGCCGCTCCGGCGAGCAGGCGGTGACCAACAATCCGGAAACCAGCAACAGCGCGCTGATCGGTTTGCTGAATGACCATAACGTGAAATTCCGTGCTGAGCCTCCGAAACAGCAGTCGGTGTTCCTGCAACTGCTGATCTCGGCCTTTCCGATACTGATTCTCATCGGTTTCTGGGCCTACTTCATGCGCCAGATGCAGGGCGCCTCCGGCGGCCGCGGCGCCATGTCGTTCGGCAAGAGCCGGGCGCGGCTGCTCGGCGAGGATCAGGTGAACATCACGTTTGCGGACGTCGCCGGGGTCGAGGAGGCGAAGCAGGAAGTCGTCGAGATCGTCGATTTCTTGAAGGATCCGGGCAAGTTCCAGAAATTGGGCGGCAAGATCCCCAAGGGCGTGCTCATGGTGGGTTCGCCCGGCACCGGCAAGACGCTGCTGGCGCGCGCCATCGCGGGCGAGGCGAAGGTGCCGTTTTTCACGATTTCGGGTTCTGACTTCGTCGAGATGTTCGTCGGCGTCGGCGCTTCGCGCGTCCGCGATATGTTCGAGCAGGCGAAGAAGCATGCGCCTTGCATCATATTCATCGACGAAATCGACGCAGTGGGCCGCCATCGCGGCGCGGGCTTGGGCGGCGGTCACGATGAGCGCGAACAGACCTTAAACCAGCTGCTGGTGGAGATGGACGGGTTCGAGGGCAACGAAGGCATCATCGTGATCGCCGCCACGAATCGCCCGGACGTGCTCGATCCCGCGCTGCTGCGCCCCGGGCGCTTCGATCGCCAGGTGGTCGTGCCGCTGCCCGACGTGCGCGGCCGCGAGCAGATTTTGAAAGTTCACATGCGCAAAGTGCCGCTCGGGGACAACGTCAAGCCCGCCGTGATCGCGCGTGGCACACCGGGCTTTTCCGGCGCCGATCTTGCCAACCTCGTCAACGAGGCGGCCTTGTTCGCGGCGCGCGGCAACAAGCGATCCGTGACGATGGAGGAATTCGAGCGCGCCAAGGACAAGATCATGATGGGCGCGGAACGGCGTTCGATGGTCATGACCGAGGAAGAGAAGCGCAATACGGCCTACCATGAGTCGGGACATGCGATCGTCGGCTTGAGCGTTCCCGAACATGATCCCGTCTACAAGGTCACGATCATTCCCCGCGGCCGTGCACTCGGCGTGACGATGTTCTTGCCGGAGGCCGATCGCTATAGCACCAGCAAGCGCCAGCTCGAAAGCCGCATCGCCACGCTGTTCGGCGGCCGGGTCGCCGAGGAACTGGTGTTCGGTGCCGACGCCGTCACCACCGGAGCTTCCAATGACATCGAGCGTGCCACGGAATTGGCACGCAATATGGTGACCCGCTGGGGCCTTTCCGACCGCTTGGGTCCGCAGACCTACAGCGAGGAGTCGGGCGAGGTGTTTCTTGGCCGCAGCGTGACGCAGCACAAGCAGGTATCGGACGTGACCGCGCATGTCATCGACGAGGAGGTGCGCCGCGTGATCGACAGCAATTACCAGCGCGCCTATAAGATCCTGCAGACCAACATGGACAAGCTGCAAACCATGTCGGAGGCCTTGATCAAGTACGAGACCATCGACGAGGAGCAGATCAAGGACATCATGGAGGGTCGCCAGCCGCGGCCGCCACGCGATTGGGACGACACGCCGACGCCAACCCCGCGCGGCCCGACTGCCGAGAAGCCTGCATCTCCGTTGGGTAGTCCGGCGGGCCAGCACTAGGCGTACCGAAACACGGTGACGTTGATCGGGTCATATGATCTGGCGTTGCCGTGGCAGGAATATCGACCTTAACCGGCCCGTCGTCATGGGCATTCTGAACGTGACACCGGATTCCTTTTCCGACGGCGGCCGGTATGCGCTGATCGGACCGGCACTCGAGCGGGCTGAGCGCATGGCTGCCGAAGGCGCGGCCATCATCGATATCGGTGGTGAATCGACCCGACCGGGATCTGTGCCCGTGGCCGAAGCGCTCGAGATGGAGCGGGTGATTCCCGTCATCGAGGCGATTGCGGCGCGGCTCGACATCGCAATTTCCATCGATACGTCGAAACCTGCCGTCATGGCCGCGGCGCTCGGGGCCGGCGCGTGCATCATCAACGACATTCGAGCGCTGCAGGCTGCCGGCGCGCGAGAGTGTGCGGCGCTCCATCACGCGGGTGTGTGCCTGATGCACATGCAGGGTACTCCAAGCACCATGCAGCTGAGCCCGCACTATGACGACGTGACGCAGGAAGTCGCCGGATTCCTCGAGACGCAAATCGCAGCCTGTGCGGCAGCGGGTATTCCCGCCGAGAGTATCGTGGTCGATCCGGGAATCGGTTTCGGCAAGACGCTCGAACACAGCTTAGGTCTCATGCGGGATTTGGCGCGCTTTCAGGCACTGCAATGTCCCGTCATGGTGGGTGTGTCCCGCAAGAGCGTGATAGGCCAAATTTTGGGCAAAGGTATTCATGAGCGGCTGCATGGTGGATTGGGGTTGGCGGCGCTGGCGGTGAGCCGCGGTGCGCGTATCATCCGCACGCATGACGTGGCGCCGACCTGCGATGCCGTGGCTTGCGTCGCGGCAGCACTGCAAGGACATTGAGAATTGAGCAGATATTTTGGCACCGATGGCGTGCGCGGCCGCGTGGGCACGGCGCCGATGACCGTGGACTTCGCCCTTCGCCTTGCGAGCGCCACCGCGCGGGTGTTGGCGCCCGTCGGCGGCCGGGTACTCATCGGCAAGGATACTCGCGTCTCGGGTTATATGTTCGAGTCCGCTCTGGAAGCAGGCTTCGTGGCCGCGGGCGTGGACGTCATGCTGATCGGGCCGCTCCCCACGCCAGGCATTGCCTACATGACGCAACGTCTAGGATGCAGTTTCGGGGTCGTCATCAGCGCATCGCATAATCCATATCAAGATAACGGCATCAAGTTCTTCGATGCAACCGGCAGCAAGCTCTCCGACGCCGTCGAGACCAACATCGAGGAATTGCTCGAAATGAACGTGGTTACCCAGGAGTCGCAGCATCTGGGCAAAGCCACCCGCATCGACCGTAGTCGCACGCAATACCAGGATTTCTGCGCCTCCACGATACCCGCAGGCGTGGATCTGAAAGGCTTCAAGATCGTGGTCGACTGCGCCAACGGAGCGGGCTACAAAGTGGCACCGCGGGTGCTCACCGATTTGGGGGCGGACATCGTTCCCATCGGCTGCTCACCCAACGGGCACAACATCAACGATGGCTGCGGCTCGACTGCGCCGGAACTGCTGCAGCTAACGGTACCCGGTGTACGTGCCAACGTCGGGGTGGCTTTGGACGGCGACGGCGACCGTGTGGTCATGGTCGATGAGCTCGGCCGATGCGTCGACGGCGATCAGCTGCTCTACATACTAGCCACCGCGCGCCAGGCCCGCGGCGCACTTACGGGCCCGGTGGTAGGCACCGTGATGAGCAATCTCGGCCTCGAGCACGCGCTGGCCGCTCGCGGCATCGGCTTCAGGCGCAGTGCGGTCGGCGACAGGCAGGTCCTCGCCATGCTCAACGAGACCGGCGGCACGCTCGGCGGCGAGACGTCCGGGCACATTCTGTGTCTGGACAAGACCACGACGGGCGATGGTCTGATATGCGCGTTGCAAGTACTCGCCATCATGAAGCAGACGGGAGCGAGTCTCGCGGAGCTCGGCGCTCCCATGCGCAAGTATCCGCAGGTGCTGCTCAATGTGCGCGTGGCGAGTCAGGGCGATCCACTGACGCACCCCGAGGTTCAAGCGGTGGTGAAGGAGGTCGAACGCCGTTTCGACGGCCGCGGGCGCATCGTGCTGCGGGCCTCGGGCACCGAATCGGTCATTCGGGTGATGGTCGAGGGATTCGACGCCGCGCTCGTGAAGAGAGGCGCCCGCGACATTGCCGCCGCGGTATCCGCCGCCCTCGGCGCGCTGGCGCCCGGCGCCGCGGCACCCGGCGAGGGGTCGTCCCGCGCAGCGTCGACCGGCGCAGCATGAGAGGGCTTGCAGTTACGGGTCAGCGCAGATAATCTTCGCCGCCTTTCCAGCAAGGCACCGGCACGGGGGGTAGACATGCGTCGTCCGATGGTCGCGGGCAATTGGAAAATGCATGGGTCGCGCGCTGCGAACAAAGCGCTGCTGGATGATCTCGAGAGTGGTCTCGAAACCGAATGGCCCATCGATGTCGCGGTATTCCCTCCTTATGTCTATTTGAGCGAGGCCGTCCGCCAGCTCGAGCATGGACGTATCGAAGTGGGAGCGCAGGACGTGTCCGCCGAGGCCCAGGGCGCGTTCACCGGGCAGGTGAGTGCCGCCATGCTCAAGAACGTTGGCTGTGCCTTGGTGTTGGTCGGACATTCGGAGCGACGGCGCTTGAATCATGAGGACGATGCGTTGGTGGCGCGCAAGTTCGCGGCGGCGCAGAGGCTCGGCTTGATCCCCGTGCTGTGCGTCGGGGAATCTTTGGATGAGCGCGAGGATGGTATGACCGAAGCCGTCGTCGGCCGGCAGGTCGATGCGGTCATCACGATGAACGGCGCCGCGGGATTCTTCCAGGCGATTCTCGCCTACGAACCGGTCTGGGCGATAGGCACCGGACGCACGGCGACACCCGAGCAGGCGCAGGCGGTGCATGCTCTGCTGAGGGCTCGAATCGCGGCGCATGATGCTAAGATGGCGGGCCAATTACGCATACTGTATGGCGGTAGCGTGAAGGGCGGCAACGCGGCTGAACTTTTCGCGATGCCGGACGTGGATGGTGGCTTGGTGGGTGGTGCTTCCCTGAACGCTGATGAATTTCGGCAAATTTGTGCGGCCGCGGCCCATCGGGAATCCGCTCGCCGTTGAGAGATCTCTAGATGTTGCGTGGATTCATATTGGCGGTGCACATTCTGCTGGCACTCATGATCATCGGGCTGGTGCTGTTGCAGCGCGGTAAGGGTGCAGAGGCGGGCGCGGGCTTCGGGTCCGGTGCTTCCGGAACGGTGTTCGGCGCGCGCGGGACCAGCACGTTGTTCTCGAAACTGACGGCAGTGTTTGCGGCGCTTTTTTTCGCCACCAGTTTGACGCTGGCTTATCTTGGCACGCATAGCGCAGCCGAGCCGACCAGTGTGCTGGAGCGAGCCGCGCAATCTGCGGCAACCCCATCGCCGCCCGCGATTCCTGTGAAGAAGTGATAAAAGCCGACGTGGCGAAATTGGTAGACGCGCTAGTTTGAGGGGCTAGTGGGGCAACCTGTGCCGGTTCGACTCCGGCCGTCGGCACCATCACTGTTGATCGATCCAAAGGCGTTGTGTACCGCTGCCTGCTACAATTACAAAATTCGTCTGGCCTACGGCGCTAAAATCCTGAAATACCTACCGATATTGATCTTTTTGTGCTTGGCGGGCATCATCGGCACGGCGTTGTTCACGATCGGCTGGATACTGGGGCCGCGCCGGCCTGACGCCGAAAAACTGTCTCCCTACGAATGCGGCTTCGAGGCGTTCGAAGATTCGCGAATGCGCTTCGACGTGCGCTACTACCTGGTCGCGATCATATTCATCGTGTTCGATCTGGAGATCGCTTTCTTCTTCCCCTGGGCGGTGTCGCTGCGCAGCACAGGTACGTTTGGCCTGCTGGCGATGCTGACATTTGCACTGCTGTTGGTGGTCGCATTGGTGTACGACTACAAGAGAGGGGCACTCGAATGGGACTAGAGGCCGTCGCTGCCGATACCGGCACTGCGCCCGGCTTCGAAGTAACCAGCATCGATAAATTGATCAATTGGGCGCGTACCGGCTCCTTGTGGCCCATGACGTTCGGGCTGGCGTGCTGCGCGGTCGAGATGATGCACGCCGGCGCGGCGCGCTACGATCTGGACCGCTTCGGCGTGGTGTTTCGCCCAAGTCCGCGGCAATCGGACGTGATGATCGTGGCAGGTACGCTGGTCAACAAGATGGCGCCGGCGCTGCGCAAGGTCTACGACCAAATGCCCGAGCCACGTTGGGTGATCTCCATGGGTTCGTGCGCCAATGGCGGCGGCTACTATCATTACTCCTATGCCGTGGTGCGCGGCTGCGATCGCATCGTGCCGGTGGATGTTTACGTACCCGGGTGCCCGCCGTCGGCGGAGGCGCTGCTGTTCGGGATCATCCAATTACAAAACAAGATCAGGCGCAACAAGGCGATCATTCGATGAGCGCTGATCCGGCAGCACCGGCGGCGGTCGCGACACCGCCCCTCGCGAGGCTTGAGCTAGCCGTTGCGCGGGCGCTGCCGGATGGTTTGATCGCGGTGCCCAACCATACCGGGGAATTGACGTTTGAGGTCCCGGCGGCGCGCCTCCTCGAGCTGTGCCAGGTGTTGCGCGACGCTGCGGAACTCAAATTCGAGATGTGCATGGATGTGTGCGGCGTCGATTACCTGGAGTACGGCCGCGCCGAGTGGAAAACCCGCAGCGCCACGAACTCAGGCTTCAGCCGCGGTGTGGCGCCCCGCGACCTGGCGGCCGACAGGGCCGCCTCCGAAGCGGCCGCTGCACGGCGCTTGCGCGCCCCACCAGGCGACGGCCAGGGCGACGCCCCGCGCGACGACGCCCGAACCTTGGGCGTTGCACGCTTCGCGGTGGTTTACCACTTGTTGTCGATCACCCATAACCACCGCCTGCGTGTTCGCGTGTTTTGCCCCGACGATTCCCAGCCGATGGTGGACTCGGTCACCGGCGTCTGGGCGAGCGCCGATTGGTTCGAGCGCGAAACCTTCGACCTGTTCGGCATTCTATTCAAGGGACATCCGGATCTGCGCCGCTTGTTGACCGACTACGGTTTCATCGGCCACCCATTCCGCAAGGATTTTCCGCTGTCGGGCAATGTAGAGGTTCGCTACGACCCGGAGAAGGGCCGCGTCGTGTATCAGCCCGTCACCATCGACCCGCGCGTTCTGGTGCCGAAGGTGATTCGCCGCGACAACCGCTACGATCCGCAGCTGACCAACGCGCCCGTGCACATCAATACGCTCGAACCCCCGAATGGCTGAGATCCAGAACTACACGATGAACTTCGGACCGCAGCACCCTGCCGCGCATGGTGTGCTGCGGCTGGTGCTGGAGCTGGATGGGGAAATCATCCAAAAGGCCGATCCGCACATCGGGCTGCTGCATCGGGGCACCGAAAAGCTCGCCGAGAGCAAGCCCTACAATCAGTCGATCGGCTACATGGACCGGCTCGACTACGTCTCGATGATGTGCAACGAGCACGCATACGTGATGGCGATCGAGAAGCTGCTCGGATTGGAGCCGCCGATCCGTGCGCAGTACATCCGCGTGATGTTCGATGAGATCACCCGCATCTTGAACCACCTGATGTGGTTGGGCTCGCATTCCCTGGACATCGGCGCGATGACTGTGTTTCTCTACTGCTTTCGCGAGCGCGAGGATCTGATGGACTGCTACGAGGCCGTATCCGGCACGCGTATGCACGCCACCTATTATCGGCCAGGCGGGGTGTATCGCGACCTGCCGGAGACCATGCCTCAGTATCAGCAGTCGAAGTGGCGCAGCAAAAAGGATGCGGACCGCTTCAATGCCAGGCGCTCGGGCGGCTTGCTCGACTTCATCGCGGATTTCACCAAGCGCTTCCCCGCGTGTGTGGACGTGTATGAAACCCTGCTCACCGACAACCGTATCTGGAAGCAGCGCACCGTCAACATCGGCGTGGTCAGCCCGGAGCGCGCGATGCAGCTCGGCTTCTCCGGTCCGATGCTGCGCGGCTCAGGGATAGAATGGGATCTTCGCAAGAAACAATCCTACGAAGTGTACGATCAGATGGATTTCGACATCGCGGTGGGCGTGAACGGCGATTGCTATGACCGCTACCTGGTACGGATCGAGGAGCTTCGCCAGTCCAACCGCATCGTCGAGCAATGCGTGGCGTGGCTCAAGCAGAATCCCGGGCCGGTCATGATCGATGACCGCAAGGTGCGTCCGCCGCGCCGCGAGGAAATGAAGGGCGACATGGAATCCCTGATCCATCACTTCAAATTCATGACGGAAGGTTTCTGCGTGCCCGAGGGCGAGGTGTATGCCGCCATCGAGGCGCCGAAGGGCGAGCTCGGGGTTTACCTCGTATCGGACGGCGCCAATAAACCGTACCGGCTCAAGGTGCGCGCTCCGGGGTTTGCGCACCTGGCGTCGCTCGATGAGATGGTGCGCGGTCACATGCTGGCCGACGTGGTCGCGGTGATCGGCACGCAGGACATCGTATTCGGCGAGATCGACCGATGAGCGTGCAATTGTCGGTCCATGTTCGCGAGGAAATCGATCGTTGGGTCGCGAAATTTCCACCGGACCGCAAGCGCTCGGCGGTGATATCGGCGCTGCATGCCGCGCAGCACGAGAATCATGGCTCGCTGACCACCGAGCTCATGGACGCAGTGGCCGAGTACCTCGGGCTGCCCCCCATCCAGGTGTACGAAGTTGCCTCGTTTTACTCCATGTTCGAGACCAAGCCGGTGGGCCGGCATCATGTGTCGATATGCACGAACATCTCTTGCATGCTGCGCGGCTCGCAGGCCGTGGTCGACTACGTCGAGAGCAAGCTCGGCATCAAGATCGGCGAGAGTACGGCCGACGGGCGCATTTATTTGAAGCGTGAGGAGGAGTGCCTCGCAGCCTGCACCGGTGCGCCGATGATGATGGTGGATCACGTGTACCACGAAAATCTCACGGCCGTTCGTATAGACGAGATCTTGGATCCTTTAGCTTGAGCCGGGGGTACCGATGCCGTATGAGCAAAATCTAGTATTGTTCGAGGCGCTGAAGCATGAGCGGCCGTGGACGCTGCAAGGTTATCGCGCATTCGGCGGCTATCAGGCGTGGGAGAAGATTTTGCGCGAGCAGACGCCGCGCGAGAAGATCATCGAGGAGGTCAAGGCCTCGGGGCTGCGCGGCCGCGGCGGCGCCGCGTTTCCGACCGGTACCAAGTGGAGCTTCATGCCGCGCTCCTCGCCGATACAGAAATACGTGGTGTGCAATTCCGACGAATCCGAGCCCGGCACCTGCCATGATCGGGACATACTGCGCTACAACCCGCACGCGGTCATCGAGGGCATGGCCATCGGCGGATATGCGATGACTGCGACCGTCGGCTACAACTACATCCGCGGCGAGTTCTTGGGCGAGCCCATCCCGCGCTTCGAAGCTGCTCTGGCCGAAGCCTACGCCGCCGGCCTGCTTGGCAAGAATATTCTCGGATCGGGTGTGGATTTCGATCTGCACGTGTTCATCGGCGCCGGCGCCTACATCTGTGGCGAGGAAACCGCCTTGCTCGAGTCGCTCGAGGGCAAACCCGGCAAGCCGCGTTTCAAGCCGCCTTTCCCTGCCAACTTCGGTCTCTACGGCAAGCCAACCACGATCAACAATACGCAAAGCTTCGCGACCGTTCCTACGATCCTGCGCAAGGGGCCCGCGTGGTTCGCGGGCTTGGGTCCGCCGAATTCCGGCGGCACGATCATTTTCTCCGTGTCGGGACACGTGGAAAGGCCCGGTAATTACGAGCTGCCCTTAGGTATTCCGTTCAAGGAACTCATGAATCTGTGCGGCGGCGTGTGGCAGGGCCGCAAGCTCAAGGCGGTGATTCCCGGCGGCTCTTCCTGCCCGGTGGTGCCGGCAGAGATCATGTGGAACACCAACCTGGACTACGATTCGGTCAAGAAGGCGGGCTCCTCCGTCGGCACGGGCGCCGTCATCGTGATGGACGAAACCACGTGCATGGTGCGCGCGCTGGAGCGTCTGTCGCGTTTCTACATGTCCGAATCCTGCGGCCAGTGCACGCCATGCCGTGAAGGTACGGGCTGGCTCGACCGCATGCTCAAGCGGATCATTGCAGGCCAGGGCCGGGCCGAAGATCTGGGATTGTTGCTCGATGTCGCCAACCGCATCGAGGGACACACGATCTGCGCCCTGGGCGACGCGGCGGCCTGGCCGGTGCAGAGCTTTCTCAAGCATTTCCGCCATGAGTTCACGTACATGATCGAGCACAAGGGACGTTCCCTGGTCGATGGGGCCGGCGGCCCGCCCGGCGCCGGCGGCCCGGTCCCCGGTTGGCCGGCCCCCGGTAGGCCGGCCCCAGGTAAGGCTGCCCCAAATACACCGGTCTCTGCGGCGGCGGCGTAGCGTTCATGAGCGACGACACGGTCAACATCGAAGTCAACGGCATGGCATTCAAGGCGCGCAAGGGCCAGATGATCATGCAGGCGACCGACCGCGCCGACATCTACATTCCGCGGTTTTGTTATCACGACAAGCTCACCGTGGCCGCCAATTGCCGCATGTGCCTGGTGGAGGTCGAAAAGGCGCCCAAACCGTTGCCGGCATGCGCGACGCCCGTGACCGAGGGAATGAAAGTGTTCACGCGCTCGCCGAAGGCGGTCGCCGCGCAACGCGCCACGATGGAATTCCTGCTCATCAACCATCCGCTCGACTGCCCCATCTGCGACCAGGGCGGAGAGTGCGAGCTGCAGGACTTGGCGATGGGCTACGGCCGCGACATCGCACGATTCAGCGAACGCAAGCGCGTGGTCAAGGACAAGAGTCTGGGGCCTCTGGTATCGACGGACATGACGCGCTGCATTCACTGCACGCGCTGCGTGCGCTTCGGCGCCGAGATTCAAGGCTATCCGCAAATGGGCGCCACCGGACGCGGCGAGCACATGGAAATCGGCACCTATATCGAGCACAGCGTCGATCACGAACTGTCGGCCAACATCATCGACCTGTGCCCGGTCGGGGCGCTCAATAACAAGCCGTTCCGCTATCGCGCCCGCGCGTGGGAAATGACGCAGGCCGCCCTGGTGTCGCCGCACGATGCGTTCGGCACGAACTTGTATGGGCACATGCTCCGCGGCAGGTTGATGCGCATGGTGCCGCGCGAAAACGAACAGATCAACGAGACCTGGATTGCCGACCGTGACCGCTTCGGATTCGAAGGCATGTACTCGGCCGAGCGCGTGAGCGCGCCGATGCTGCAGAACGACGGCGCGCTGCAGCCTGCCGATTGGGACGTGGCATTGACGGCCGCCGCCGAGCGGCTGCAAAAGGTGCGCGCCGCGCATGGCGGGGAGGCGATCGGCTTCTTGAGCTCACCGTCGGCCACGGTCGAGGAGCTTTATCTGCTGGCGCAATTGGCGCGCGGACTAGGCTGCTCCAACATCGACCACCGTTTGCGTCAGCTGGATTTCCGCGGGGTCGAGCGCGAACCGGCCTTTCCGCACCTGGGGTGCATGATCGCCGATTTCCAGGAGCTGGAGGGCGTGCTCGTCGTCGGCTCGGACCTGCGCCGCGAAATGCCGCTGTTGGCGCATCGGTTGCGCAAGGCCGCGGTCAACAGGGGCGCCAAAGTCGCGTTCCTGAATCCGCGCCGTTTCGATTACATGTTCCCGGTGGCCGCGTACGCCACTTCGATCGACCTGGTGGGCGAGCTCACCGCACTGGTGCATGCCGCGGCCGGCGCTGTTTCGAAATCCGTACCCGCGGGCACGGCGAGTGCAACCGTGACCGCTGCGCACCGCGCGCTGGTCGCGGCGCTGTCGCAGGGCACGCGGCGCGCCGTGATATTGGGCACGTTGGCCCAGCGCCATCCGGCCTATGCGCAGCTCAAATCGCTCGCGAGCGCGCTGAGCCAGCTGTGCGAGGCCTCGGTGGGCTTCATCACCGAAGGCGCCAACGCCGCCGGTGCATACCTCGCGGGTGCAGTGCCGCATCGCGAGCCCGGCGGCAAGCCGGCGAGCAGCACGGGCCTGCCGGCGCGAGCCATGCTCGATTCGCCGCGAAAAGCCTATGTGTTGTTCGGCGGCGTCGATCCGCTGCTCGACCTCTCCGAGAGCCAGGCGTTGCAGGGTGCGGAACTGGTGATTGCCATCACCACGCATTTGCCGGAGAGCCTGCGCGCGAGCGCACACGTGGTGTTGCCGATGGCAACCTTCGCTGAAACCTCGGGTACCTACGTGAACGCCGAGGGCCGCTGGCAGAGTTGGGCGGGTGCTGCGAAGCCGGTGGGCGAGAGCCGGCCAGGGTGGAAGATATTGCGGGTGCTGGCGAATCTGCTCAGCGTGCCAGGCGTCGATTACGACAGCTCCGAGCAGGTGCGCGATGCGCTCAAGGAGCTCTGCGGCTCGCGCCTCAATCCGACCAGTCTGGCGCAGTTTCCAGAGGTCATTTCCGGCGGCGAGGCCGCGGGCCGGTGGGTGGATGTCCCGCCCTACCAGGTGGATGTTCTGGTGCGCGGCTCGGATGCGCTTGCCAAGACCTCCGATGGGCGCATCGCCCGCGGCGTGATCTGAGCATGTGGGACTGGACAAGCTTGCGCGAGTGGCTCGATGGCCTGATCACGGCGTACTGGGCTACACCCTTGCTGACGTTGGTGCAAGCGGCCATCACGACCATATCCGTCATCCTGGTGATGGCGATGTACGTCCTCGCGGAGCGCAAGGTGATCGGTTGGATTCAATTCCGCAAGGGGCCGAACCGCATCGGCGGCCTGCTCATCCCGGGACTGGCACAACCATTCGCGGATGTCGTGAAGTTGATGTTCAAAGAGATCATCATTCCGGCGGATGCCAACGGCTTTCTGTTCAGGCTGGCACCGCTGCTGGCGCTGATTCCCTCGCTGGCGATCTGGGCGGTCATTCCGCTGCGGCCGGAACACGTCTTCGCCGATATCGACGCCGGCCTGCTGTACATTCTGGCGCTCACTTCGATGGGTGTGTACGGCATCATTCTGGCCGGTTGGTCGGCCAACTCGAAGTATGCATTCTTGGGCGCCATGCGCTCCGCGGCACAAATCGTCGCCTATGAGATCGCCATGGGTTTCGCGATGGTCGGCGTGCTCATGGCCGCGGGCAGCCTCAATATCGGCGAGATCATCCGCGCCCAGCAAGGCATGTTCGGCTGGAACTGGAGCTGGCTGTTGCCGCTGCTGATCGTGTACTTCATCGCCGGCGTGGCCGAGACCAATCGCGCACCGTTCGACGTGGCCGAGGGCGAGTCGGAGATCGTCGCCGGCTTTCACGTGGATTATTCGGGCATGGCGTTCGCGCTGTTCTTCGTCGCCGAATACGTCAACATGATCCTGATCTCGGTGCTGACCGTGGTGTTCTTCTTCGGCGGCTGGCTCTCGCCGTTCGACGGTTGGGGCTTGCCGGAGGACTCCTGGCTGATCATCCCCGGGTTCTGGTGGTTTGGCCTCAAGACCTTGTTTCCGATGTTCACGTTCCTGTGGCTGCGCGCGACTTTTCCGCGCTATCGCTACGATCAGATCATGCGCCTCGGCTGGAAGGCGCTGATCCCGGTCACCTTGGTGTGGCTGCTGGTCGAGGGTTTCATGGCGTACTTTCATGTCGGTCCGTGGAAGGGGCACATTTGATGAAAGGGATTCGCAATTTCTTCAAGACTTATTTGCTGGCCGAGTTGCTGCAGGGTCTATGGGTGACCTGGCGCGCGATGTGGCAACGCAAGGTCACGATCAATTATCCCGAGGAAAAGACCCCTCAAAGCTATCGCTATCGTGGGTTGCATGCGCTGCGCCGCTATCCGAACGGCGAGGAACGCTGCATCGCCTGCAAGTTGTGCGAAGCGGTGTGTCCGGCGCTCGCGATCACCATAGAGTCCGACGTCGGCCAGGATGGGACCCGCCGCACCACCCGTTACGACATCGACCTGTTCAAGTGCATCTATTGTGGTTTCTGCGAGGAGGCGTGTCCGGTGGATGCGATCGTCGAGACCCGTATTCACGAATACCACATGGAGAACCGCGGCGAGAACATCATGAGCAAGGACAAGCTGCTCGGCATCGGCGAACGCTATGAAGCGATGATTGCGGCGGACAAGGCCGCCGACGCCCGGTATAAGTGATGTTTGCGACGATTCTTTTCTTCATCTTCGCGGGTGTGCTCGTTGGTGCGGCCTTGGGGGTCATCCTGTCGCGCAATCCGGTTTATGCGGCGCTGCTGCTGGTGCTGTGCTTCGTCAACGCCGCGGTCATCTGGGTGTTGCTGGATGCGGAGTTCCTGGGGATCGTGCTGGTGCTGGTCTACGTCGGTGCCGTGATGGTGCTGTTCCTGTTCGTGGTGATGATGTTGGAGGTCAACGTCGAGCAGCTGCGCAGGGAGGCGATGGGCTACTGGCCGCTGACGGTGGCGGTCGCCGGATTCGTGGTGTTCGCGATGATCAATGTCATCGTCGTCCGGCATCTCGGCGGTATGGACCTCGAGAGCGCGCCGGCACTGCCGGCCGGGTACTCGAACACGCGCGCGCTCGGTACTGAACTGTTCACGCGCTATGCCTATCCGGCACAGGTGGCCGCATTGATACTATTGGTCGCAAGCGTGGCGGCGATCGTGCTCACGCTGCGGCCGCGCAGAGGCGGCAAGGTTCAGGATATCGCCAGGCAGGTGGCGGTGCGCGCCAAGGATCGCGTGCGCATAGTAAAAATGGCGAGCCAGAAACGGCCATGATCACATTGACACACGTGTTGACCTTGTCAGGCATCGTGTTCGCGATCGGCGTGGCCGGCGTGTTCCTGAACCGCAAGAACATCATCGTCCTGCTCATGTGCATCGAGCTCATGCTGCTCGCGGTGAATTTCAATTTCGTGGCTTTCTCGCGCTTCCTGGGGAACATCGACGGCCAGGTCTTCGTATTTTTCATTCTGACCGTGGCGGCCGCGGAGGCCGCCATTGGCTTGGCGATTCTCGTGGTGATCTTCCGCGAGCGCAGCACCATCAATGTGGAGGATCTGGATTCGCTCCAGGGCTAGAGGGTAAGCGAACGATGCAGTCGATTTACATCATCATCGTGCTGGCGCCCCTGCTGGCGTCCATCGTCGCCGGGCTGTTCGGGCGCAGCATCGGCCGCACCGGTGCGGCCAGCATCACGATCGCCGGAGTCGCGATCTCCTGCGCCCTGTCCTTGTACGTGCTGCAGCAGTTCGCCTTCGCGGGATTGGCGCCATTCAACGGCACCGTATACACCTGGATGATTTCGGACGGCGTGCATTTCCAGGTCGGCTTTCTCATCGATCGATTGTCCTCGATGATGATGGCGGTCGTGACTTTCGTGTCGTTGATGGTGCACATCTACAGCATCGGCTACATGCATGACGATGCCGGCTATCAGCGCTTCTTCAGCTACATCTCCTTGTTCACCTTTTCCATGCTCATGCTGGTGATGGCCAACAACTTCACGCAGTTGTTTTTCGGCTGGGAGGCTGTGGGCACGGTGTCGTATCTGCTCATCGGGTTCTGGTACACGCGGCCGAGCGCCGTATTCGCGAACCTGAAGGCCTTCCTGGTCAACCGGGTCGGTGATTTCGGTTTCCTGCTCGGAATCGCCGCGGTGCTCAAGTTCACGGGCTCGCTGGACTACCGGGAAGTTTTCGCCCATGCGGACCAGCTCGCGGGCTCGCAGCTGCACATCATGGGCAGCCTCGCCTGGCCGGCCATCACCTTCACCTGCATCTGCTTATTCATCGGTGCGATGGGAAAATCGGCTCAGGTGCCGTTGCACATATGGTTGCCCGATTCGATGGAGGGTCCGACGCCGATTTCGGCGCTGATCCACGCCGCCACGATGGTGACGGCGGGCATCTTCATGGTGGCGCGCATGTCGCCATTATTCGAATTGTCGGAGACCGCATTGTCTTTCGTGCTGGTCATCGGCGCGACCACGGCCTTCTTCATGGGCCTGATCGGGGTCGTGGCCAACGACATCAAGCGCGTCATCGCGTATTCGACGCTGTCGCAGCTCGGGTACATGACGGTCGCGTTGGGAGCATCGGCGTACGGCGCCGGTATTTTCCACCTGATGACGCATGCCTTCTTCAAGGCATTGCTGTTCCTTGCCGCGGGCTCGGTGATCATGGCCATGCATCACGAGCAGGACATGCGCAAGATGGGGGGTTTGCGCAAGCACATGCCCGTCACCTACTGGACGTGCCTGGTGGGCTGCCTTGCGCTCATCGGGTTTCCCGGAACCTCCGGTTTCTTCTCGAAGGATCTGCTCATCGATGCCGTGGCCGCCAGCCACCGGGCCGGTTCGCACTACGCCTACATTTGCGTGTTGGCCGGGGTATTCATCACCGCGCTCTACACCTTCCGCATGTTCTTCATGACCTTTCACGGCGAGGAGCGCATGGATCACCATACGCGGGAGCATCTACACGAGAGTCCGTTGGTGGTCACGGTGCCTCTCGTGCTGCTGGCGATTCCGTCCGCCGCGATCGGCTGGCTCACGGTGCAGCACGTGCTGTTCGGCGATTTCTTCGCAGGCAGCATCCACGTCGCCGCCTCTCACAACGTGCTCGAAGGCATGGGCGAGGAATTCCACGGCTCCGCGATGTTCGTGGTGTCCGCGCTGACGGCGGTGCCGCTGTGGCTTGCGGCCCTCGGAGTATTCACCGCCTGGCTGTTTTTCCTCAAGACGCCGAGCCTCGCCGACTCGGCGCAGCGCTCGTTCAAATGGGTCTACACGATACTGGTCGACAAATATGGATTCGACTGGTTCGACGAGCACGTCATCATGCCGGGAGCGCGCATGTTGGGCGGCGGTCTGTGGCGTTTTGGCGATCAGATGATGATCGATAATGCCCTCGTCAACGGCAGCGCGCGTGCCGTCGGATGGCTTGGCTCGATCATGCGCTATGCGCAGTCGGGCTATCTGTACCACTATGCCTTCGCGATGATTCTGGGGCTGGCCTCGCTGTTGATGTGGCTGGTCTGGCGAACATGACGCTCGGCGGCCATCTATTGGCGGTATTGATCTGGCTCCCCATCGTCGGCGGGTTCGTGGTGATGGGGCTTGGCACTCGACCGGCAGCGGCGAAATGGATTTCCTTGTGCGTGAGCCTCCTCACTTTCGGCTTGAGTATTCCCTTGTGGACCAGTTTTCAGACGGGCACGGCTGCCATGCAATTCGTCGAGCGGGTGCCATGGATCGCGACGATCCATGCGCAGTTCCATATCGGCGTCGATGGCATATCGATGCCCCTGATCCTGCTCACCACCTTCACGACCGTCCTCATCGTCATCTCGAGCTGGATCAACGTGGCGAAACGCGTGGCGCAGTATTTTGCCGCCTTTCTGATCCTGGAAGGCCTGATGATCGGAGTGTTCGCCGCGCTCGACTGCGTGCTGTTCTACGTTTTCTGGGAAGCGATGCTGATCCCCATGTTCATCATCATCGGCGTCTGGGGCGGACCGCGACGCGTGTACGCCACCATGAAATTCTTCCTGTACACCTTCCTGGGATCGCTGTTGATGCTGGTCGCGCTCATCTACCTGTACCTGCGCGCAGGCAGTTACGATCTGGCGGCTTTCCAGAGCCTGCCGTTGTCGCTCACCGAGCAGACCTTGATCTTCCTCGCGTTCTTCGCCGCCTTTGCCGTCAAGGTGCCGATGTGGCCGGTGCACACCTGGTTGCCGGATGCGCACGTCGAGGCGCCCACGGGCGGTTCGGTGGTGCTGGCGGCGATCATGTTGAAGATGGGGGGCTACGGCTTCCTGCGATTCTCCCTGCCCATAGCACCTGATGCCGGCCGCGAACTCGACTGGTTGATCATTGCCGCGAGTCTGATTGCCGTGGTGTACATTGGCTTCGTGGCGATTGCGCAGCGCGACATGAAGAAATTGATCGCTTATTCATCGATCGCGCACATGGGATTCGTGACGCTGGGAATGTTCATCGCCTATCAGATCGTGTTGCATACCGGCCGAACGGCCGGCGTCGCGATGGGCCTCGATGGCGCCGTGGTGCAGATGCTCTCGCACGGCTTGGTTTCGGGCGCGATGTTCCTGTGCGTCGGCGTGCTCTACGACCGGGTTCACAGCCGAGAGATCAGCGATTACGGCGGTGTCATCAACACCATGCCGAAATTCGCTGCGTTCATGGTGTTGTTCGCGCTGGCCAATGCAGGATTGCCCGTGACCTCCGGTTTCGTCGGCGAGTTCCTGGTAATCCTGGCCTCATTCAGAGCCAGCGTCTGGTTCGCGTTTCTGGCGGGGTCTACCTTGGTGCTCGGTGCCGCTTACACACTATGGCTCGTGAAGCGCGTGATCTTCGGCGAGGTGGCCAACGACCATGTGGCCGCGCTTGCGGACCTCAATGGCCGGGAGTTTGCGGTGCTGGGACTGCTCGCGGCGGCGGTGATCCTGTTCGGCGTGTGGCCTGCACCGCTGCTCGACGTGATGCACGCCAGCACCGACCATCTCGCGCAGCAGCTGTTGATGTCGAAGATCGCGCCATGAGTAACGCATGAACACCGTTTCCTTCAACCCGGGTTTTTTCCTCCAGGGCGTGGGCTATGCAGCGCCCGAGATATTTTTGAGTGTGGCCGCCTGCGCGATTTTGTTGCTGGATTTGTTCCTGAGCGATGCGCATCGGCGCGTGAGTGAAGTGGGCGCCATCCTGACCTTAGGTATAACGGCGGTGTTGGTCGCCATTCAGCCGGTGACCGGCAGGGTGGTGGCCTTGGGCGGCTTGTACGAAATCGACGCCATGGCGCAAGTATTGAAGGTGGTCACGTTGATCATAGTCGCGGCCGTGTTCGTCTACTCGACCGATTATTTGCGGCAACGGGCTATTTTCAAGGGCGAATATTTCGTGCTCGGTCTATTCGCCACCTTGGGAACCCTGGTGCTCACGTCCGCGGCGAACTTGATCACGTTGTACCTGGGCCTCGAATTGCTGTCCTTGTGCCTGTACGCGATGGTGGCGTTCGACCGCGATTCAGGTATCGCCGCGGAATCGGCCATCAAGTACTTCGTCCTGGGTTCCATGGCCTCGGGCACCTTGTTGTACGGCATGTCGATCATCTACGGGGTCACGGGCAGCTTGGAACTGGCGGCCATCAGCGGGGCGGCGCATAACGGCCTTGGGCTCAACGTTGGCCTGATTTTCGGTATCGCGTTCATCATCGTCGGCGTGGGGTTCAAGTTCGGCGCCGTACCGTTTCACATGTGGGTCCCGGACGTCTACGAGGGCTCGCCCACGTGCGTCACGCTGTTCATCGGCACGGTGTCGAAACTCGCGGCCTTCGCCCTCGCGATGCGCCTGCTGCCCGAGGCGTTGGGCGGTTCGCAGCAAGACTGGGGCCAGATGCTGGTGGTTTTGTCCGTGTTGTCGATGGCAATCGGCAACGTCGTGGCCATCGCCCAGAGCAATCTGAAGCGGATGTTGGCGTACTCGACGATTTCGCAGGTCGGCTATGTCATTCTGGGGCTCTTGGCCGGCACCGCGCAGGGCTATCAGGCGTCGATGTTCTATATGGTCAGCTACGTCATCGTCGCGGCCGGCGCATTCGGCATGATCTTGCTGCTCGCGCGTCAGGGATTCGAGGCCGACAAACTCGTGGACTTCAAGGGTCTGAACGCGCGCAGTCCCTGGTTCGCCGGAATGATGGCCATTCTGATGTTCAGCCTGGCGGGCCTGCCGCCATTCGTCGGCTTCTGGGCCAAGTTGGGCGTGGTGCAAGCGGTCACCGGCGTCGGCATGACGTGGCTTGCCGTGATAGCGGTGCTGTTCTCCGTGGTTGGCGCCTATTACTACCTGCGGGTCGTCAAACTCATGTACTTCGATGAACCCGCTGACGCCGCGGATCTCGGGGGATCAGCACTCATGCGTACCGTTCTGAGCGCCAATGCGCTGCTGGCATTCGGTTTGGGCGTGGTTCCGAACACGCTCCTGAAAATCTGTGAGCGCGCATTGCAATGAGCGGGTTGCGTTAACTGAGCCTGCAGGTATAATGATCGGCTCTCCGGTGCGGGGTGGAGCAGTCTGGCAGCTCGTCGGGCTCATAACCCGAAGGTCGCAGGTTCAAATCCTGCCCCCGCTACCAATACGAGTCGTAAGTGCTTGTTCTGTCGCGGATTTTTTCTGCTCGCTGCCTGTGGAACCTGCTACCACCTTCGCGACTTCATTTCGCCGGAAACCTCG
>Ga0116231_10005251_pt1 | contig 25606 bp, 9 predicted proteins | sample S1TSphgellanicum_2_FD_89695 | JGI IMG/M metagenome (GOLD analysis project Ga0116231, IMG submission 89695) | Host-associated microbial communities from peat moss isolated from Minnesota, USA - S1T2_Fd - Sphagnum magellanicum MG | ecosystem: Host-associated > Plants > Peat moss > Unclassified... | reverse complement strand
GTTTATTTTTTAATCAATTAATAATTTTCTGAATTGAAATACTAATTTTTGGATTCGAAAATATTAATTTAAAATTCAAAATCAATTTTTAGATCAAATAAGTTTTTTTGAATTTAAATGGAAAATATCATATTTAGGTCAAAATTTTCAAATTCAAATATTCTTTTTTTAAATTAAAATAACAGTTTTCAGAATTGAAATATCAATTTTCAAATTTGAATAAAAAATACAAAGTTCAAATATTAATTTTGAGACTCATTATATGAACAATATACATATGTATGCATATTATATATATATATAATTTTAGTACATACATTAAAATACACCCCTATGTCATTGTAAAATACCTTTAGGATGCAACTAATTTGGTGACTATTGCAACTAATGGGACATATCAACCTATTAATGGATGAAAATAAATGTAAAATTGATGCAACCAATAGGATGAAAATTTTAAAAGTTGCATCATAGTTTTAAAAATGACCAAAATAGTTGAAAGTTGGTCATGTAGTTGCAAGTATTCCCAAATCTAGTTGTAAACGACTACAAGTCGCATGTAGTCGTAAATGGAATGGTTACATTTTGGCTAATTTCTACTAGTGCATAAATTTTATTAATCACATAATTTGCACAATTTGGGCAATGAAAATCAAAACATATTGAAATAAGCCTATAGGGGAAGGATATTAGACCATTCCCTTTTTCACCCATCCTACAAATGCCCTACAAGTTCGACTTTTTCAACATGATTCAAAATTCATCTATTGAATGATAGGCTTCAACATAACTATCATCATAGTGGATGTTTCCACATATCGTTCATGTCACCTTAGTAGTACCTAATAAGAAAAATAACATGTGCAATTTCACACTAGTTGCATATAGATTTCCCAAAAGCCTTATAAAAAAAACAAACCATGTGTTATGTACGAACAACTTCTATGATTCAATATAACAATAAATTATTGGTTAATAATTTTGCACATAGTAATCTTACTACAACAAACATTATAACACTCATATTTTTACAATCACACTTTCTTACACTTTTATAGGCACATGTGCTAACAATTTGGCCTAAATGATAAATGTTTTACTTCTAATGACAAGTTGTTTATGTGCAACCAATCTAATATTCCAACCACACATTTGTATAATCAAATTGAAACATGCACATACACACACACATGTCAATCAAGGTGCTTTCTAATTTGTTGAAGGCTAATATTTTGACATACAATGTCATTGCATTCTAAGCTCACATTATATTGTGGTTGTTCGCAACATGTCATCTTTATCCAAGTAATACAATCATCCACCATGCATCAATAAGGGATTTGAATGTTTTAAATGTTAGTTCCACCTATTGCTTCCATTCTTGGCATGAATGAACATTCATACAACTTGCAAACAAAAAGAACCCCTCCTCTTGTAACATCCTTTTGATTAAACACCATGGCCCATAATTTAAGCATAAATGCAACCATTCCATGATGTTTTCCCTAGTCCCGCCCTTGATAGGGTGACACAATGCTTGTCTGATGCTTCATGTAAACAAAAACATCTTCACCAATAGCATAGTGTAGGGGGTTGGTTGTAACAAGTTTGACTTCTCCATGTTGAAAATTGTCAATACGACAATTGGAGCCTCATTCTTGTTGTGTGTCCATGGGAATGGTGGCAAAACATTGAAGGGAAGTGGAGTTGTCAAGATGTGGTGCATGGGATGCCAACCCCAAGTGATTTGCTCCATGCAAAGAGCAATGGTGTGTTCCCGATCTGCCATTTTTTAATTACACACAAATTCTTCTAGTTTTTTGTGTTTTTTTTCTTTCCATTGCACCTCAAAGCCCATGATTGCTTTCACAATCAATTCAAATACATGCAAAATGAATTAATAGGCTCAAGGTACATCAAGTTTGAGAAAATAGGTTATGTTATATCAATTTATATATGATGTACATGTTGATGGGTATTTTAAGGGTAAAAAAAATACCCACACAACATCAACATACACTTCAAAGTCTTGAAAAAAAAAAGGAACATGAGACTAATTTGATTAATTATACCTTAAAAAAAACCTTGACAAGGGGCTTGACAATTATATTCAAAATCTAGTAATGGTAATTTCCATCTACAAGATGAAATTTTTAAAAGAATTGCAACTTTTGAAACCACATAAAAACAAGGAAATTAAGAACTTAAAAAAAATGTACTAATTTCAACTAATGGTAATATATTCTACAAATAATATTACCACCTATTTCTTGAAGGTACTAACACATAAAAATAATAATAAGAAACTTTGAAGAGATGCAAAAATAGAAAGAGGGTTGAGGCTGTTTGCCATCTTCTTATCACCACTATGTTTAATCCACAGGACTACTATAGAGTGTAAGATGCCCCATTTAACCTATAACTATTAAAATCCACTACTTTCATATATTCAAAGCATAATAAATGCACACAAAATACCTCTTTACAAATTCCAACACCATAGAATGATGGGAGCCCTTCCAAATTGTATCTTCCAAATCAATGATTTTTTTTTTGGCAAATTTTTGCAATGTGGTTGTGAAACAAATTGGAAAATTTTGATTTCTTTTTGGTTTTTTTATTGTAAATTCAAAAAAAATAAAAAATTAGGAAATTTTTCCAAAGTTTTGATAACACAAAATTGGCCCCCAAAAAAAAACCAAACCCTTGCTCCAAATCCTACTTTAGTGATGAACAAACTACTTGTCACATAATTATTCTAGAACCTTAGCTAAATTTAGGTAGTGTCACCTCTTACATCATTGGAAGTAGTAGGTAAACCTATTACCAATAACTCTTAAAGTTATCAAGCTACCTTGTTAAATCAACTAAAAAGCAAAATTTGCTTTGTAACATACTTGACTTTCATTATGACACCTAGCACCACAAAATCTAGGCTAATCCATACCCTTTGTGCAAAGAAGCCAAGTTGAGCTTAAAAATTATGTTTTGAACATCATCATACCAAGGTATCTCCAACCTTTTAAAACAAGTTGAAGGTTGTGGAAATTTCTTTTGAAGCAAAGTTGGATCCCCAACTTTATTGTGAAGTGTTCATAAGCAAAATATGGGCTATCCGTGATGAATGTATTCAAGTGATTTCACTCCCCGTATGTCATCTTCATAATTATTTCACGAAATCTGTCCTACAATATAACATAAATAATGTGAAGTTATAAATGATTCAATTCAAGTAATGTTTAGAAATGTCAAAAATTTGAAGCTTAACATGAACTAATGTAAGGACTTGTTACCATTTCAATCAAATGAACATTGCACACTAAAATGTTAAAAGTAAACATGTTGGAGCTATTAAATAGACAAGTTTTCATATCCACAACAATAAACAAACACTCTCCATTTAGATATTGTCATGTTATCAATTGGGCTTTAGCCTTTTAATTATACACATAATTATTATAGAAATTGTGCTTACACATAGTTGTCTTGCCTATACAAAAGTGCATAGGTTAGGAAAAGATCAAATTACTTATGTCATACCAATGAGTACTTTTCTAATATAAAATGACAAAAATTAGACTTTCCCAACATAATATATAATAGCTTGGAGCAAGTACTAAAACAAATTATAAAGAAATAATGAACTTGATATTCAAAAACTTGATTTCATAATGATTAGACTACCATCTAGTCTATCCTAGCATTATCATCAACATCAAATCAAGATGACAACTACAATTAAATAAAATTAAAATGCAAATAAAAACCATGAAATGTACCTCTAGAGCTTTGTTCATGCCCCCAAAATGTGACACCATTAGGAATTGTTTTGCCTCAACACCACATTCAACACCAAATATTGGTGTCACCATGGATGGAATGATATTAATTATCAGCTCTTGAACAATTTATTTTTGATTGCTTGATTGAATTAAGTCTTGATTCTGTTGCAACATTTAAATTAATATGACATTTTCAATCTAAAGATTTCAACTAGTGAAATATAATGGAAGAAAATGTTAATTAATACATGCTATAAAATTTCATGATTAAAGTCAAACCTAAAATGATGCCATGGGAAATTGAACCCCTTCAAGTATAATAGCAATTGCACAATCTTGAAACAAAGTTTTTGATATCATAGTTCTCATTATCTCTTCAACTCCCTTTCTAGAGGTTGGTCTCAAAGTCAAAAATCCAACAAACATCCATAATAATGTTGCCCACTTGTTGTCTTCCATGATGGAACTCTTAGCAAGTTGTTGAATCTCCACATCATTTGTATGAAACTTATTAATTTCTTGCCAAATTGAAAACTTAAAAGCTTTAAAATCAACCTCCCATATAGCAAAATCCCCTCCATGATCAAGTGAAGGAATTTTTTCACATGCATGTGAAATTATTGATGGAGTCATGCAATTTGGAACTTGAACCACATGAAAACACAAGCTAAATAATAGGAATCCTATAAATTCAAACTTTGGTTTCTCCCATGATAACAATGTTGTTCGAAATCTCAAGTGTTGGGTGCATTTGTCTTCACTGATGACAAATATAACATCATACTCCTATTTTCATTCCATTGTGTTAGAATGATAGCAAAAATCATTTTTTTGTTGTCGGTGTGGAAAAAAATAATACTTCCAATTATCAGAAGTTTGCCCTTGCAAACCCTTAAATTATACAAGTTAGATAATTTTGCATATACATTGTTCATAACAATAAGTATTTGAAAGAAATCACCAACTCTCAATCACATTTAAGCAATGTACTTTGGAATGAATGTTATACATACTCCTAGATCATCAAACATCTGATGGGAAGCTTGGGTCAATACTCTTCTTGTAAGACCTCCAACATCCACAACCCCTTCTTTTTCCTCTTCACTAATATTAGTAGTCAATGTGTATTACCAAGTCATTGATGGCCACATCTCCTTTTTTTTCATGGACAAAAAGAATGCCTTGAAGGTATTCGACTCTTCACCAACTTTAACTAGGTAAAAATTCAATCAAAGTCATGGTTTTTAAAATCAACCATTTCATAAACTATGCAAAAAGAAGTGTCGAGTGAATAAAATAACGTTGAAACACTTTGAAAACTAAGTTGATAAATTCCATGTAATTCCCTGCATTGAAAATAAATGGTTAATTCCAAACAATGTCATTGACATGTTTTCATTTAAAACCTTGTCATTGATGACAAGTTTTCTAGCCCCCAAATGAACCCTTGCAAAGAAAGAAAATGGAACTTGTATTGATTCCCATATTTATTGAAGATGGCACCCTAGTCCATACAAAATTTCTCATGTCATAATAATAACAATACAACACATATGAACTATGTGCTAGATGATTACATGTCGCAATTTGTAAATATGTTTAAGTATATTGGTCCAACATTTCAATCACATGACATAACTTATTTGATATAACAATTCATTAAATACTTCAATCAATCACTAATTGAATTCAAAACTTATTAAATATTGGGACACAATTAAAAACATTGGAATATTAACTAGTTTGTAATCTTGCATACAAATGAATTTGAATATTCTATCATTCTTGTATGCAAGATTACAAACTAGTTTATATTGAACATTCAATTCATGTATGCAAATGAAATGTAATGTCAAATTCATGCAGAAAATAAGCATTTATACAAATAATACCTTTTTTCAATATGAAGAAGAGATAGCAAAACCTTGTAATAAGTAAGCACACAATTCACATGAAAATTGCAAGCATATATGCATTCTAGCAAGATTCTTCTTTTTGAGCTACTATTAACAACTTTTCATGAACAATTTTGGGAGCACATGTTACATGTCCTCCTTTTGCCACTTTGTGATCCTTTCAACCATGCCTTGAATTACACCCATTGTAAATGAACATGCCAAGGAAGCTTGGGCACTTGAAATATGGGCAAGAATGCTAAAAGTTGATAAGGTTGAAATTTCCAAATCTGTTCCTAACACACCATCAAGTATATCCCACTTATCTTAATCTGGATGCACATTTGCTTGGAATTGGAAAATGATATATTGGGCTCCAAAAGGGAAGTCTTCACATTTTCTCACAACCTCCACTTGTGATGTTGTCATGGACTCAATCCCATATGTTTGGCTCTCCTAATAGAAATATCGCAACCCTACTTTGAGAGAGTCCAAGGATAAAACTCACACTCCCAAAGTTGAGACTTGGGAGTCCTCCGGGACTTTCTAAATTTCAGAGTTCGATTGCAGGGGTCAAAACACCTCGCATTGGGGCATTCTCTATGTCATTGGAAAGCTAGCGAAGTGTAGATGTTGAAAATGGCTTCGCATGGGCCATTTGGACATTTGAAGCACAAGTTATGGCAAAAAAAAGGGTCGGGAGTCAAACTGGCAGTTTGACTCCCGACCATTAAAAGTCGAGAATCGACCCGACGTCGGTGCGTGTAGGTGGAGTGCGACACACCATTGGAAAGCTCTTGAGGAGAGATATAAGTTTAATTTAGACCTCATCTCAATCGAAGGTATGAGCAAAGAGTTATGACCTTGCAAAGTCCCGGAAGTCCAAACTGGGACAGTTTCGGGACTCCTCCTTGGGAATCTCGGGACAAAAAACCATTCGGATGTGGGTGCCGTGGAGAGGCACAGAGTATACTATATGGGGGAAGGTGGTGGCTTCCCCCAAGTCCGGGCCATGGTGAGTCAAGTGAGTCCAAAGTTACCCGTGGCTTGTCCTAGCACCAAAGGTGTTTCAGAAAATGAACTAACCAACTTGTTGGTTGGTTTGATGCAGGTTCGAGTAAGTGAATAGCTTATCACTCTTCCTAGTCCCATCCCGGAGCTTCAGCATGCCCCTCTACCCCTTCTAGTGCTGAGAGCTGGGAACGTGCCCCAAGTTCCTTACAATTCTGCTGTGTGAATAACTTAGACCCATCTTGGGTCTAACTAGGGACTTGGAAGCGCATCAAGAAAGCTTTGTAAAAGCTTGTAGTTGAGTGCCATCTTTACATGTCAAAGTACATTTTTCCAAGTTCTTCCAAAACCTTTTATCTCAAATTTGCTAAGAATCTACAAAAACATGCATGATGTATCATTTTATAAATGGAATGGTTCTTGAAACAACATTGTTTCATGTCATGTTGTCATGATTCAATCATGTCATGAAAGTTACTTTCATCATAATAAAACATACATGTAACTTGTATATGAAAACATTGTTATGATTCCCTTCAATGGGAAGCTATGAAATTTTTTGCAACATCTTCACCAAAAATACAAAATGTAACAAATAAGAAGGAAATCATGATTTGAAGAATTCTATTTGTACTTATGGTTGCCAAAAAGTTAAGCTCTAATTTTGCATTTTGTGATTTTAATCGTATCATTGTTGTTTGGGCATCCTGAAACATCTTTAAATACTCCTCATATTGATGTTCATTTTTTTAGAAATGCCAAGCTATTGTTTCAACATTGTATATGTTTTATGAAAGGCAAAATTTGATGCAAAGGCTACAACAATAGGGGAGGGGTTAGAAGAGTTTTTTGGTGGAACATGTTGGGCCAATTCATGTATTGCAAAAGGTTTTGTTTCATCAAAAACATATTGGTTTATCATGGTCTTGTGACCATTCTTCACTAAAAGAAAAACAAGTATTTTCAACTAGTTTTTGTGACTAAAATCTCCTTAGTCACCTTGGACAAGTTGTGTGTGATATTAGTCACAAATGACAAAAGGTATTGGATGAAAGAAAAAATCAACAAATACAAGTTCATTATTTGATTCCATTGTATATGTATTGTCACATGTAACTAAAATGTAACTATTTTGGTCGTAATTGAAGGCAAATGATGTGCTACCACATGCCCCAATATTTAATTATTTAAAATATAAATAATAATAATATTAAATTGAAATAATTTAGGATGTTCAATTCAAATGTTTAGACGATTTTATACAATGACACATGGCCTAATATAAATATGCCTTGTGGCACTTTTAAATGAATTTAATAAAAATAAAAATATTAAGTTGGTAGGTACTTAGGTAGGTACATAAGTAGGTGCTCAAAAACCTAGGCTACATACTTACCTACCTACTTAGATAAAAAGGTAGGTAGGTAGGTCCTACCTTCTTAGGTTAAATACCTACTCATATAGGTAGGTATTTAGGTAGGTAGGTACATAGGTTGACTTAGGTGAGTAACTCAAATTAAATACCTACCTAATTAGGTAAATAAGTAGGCTGGGGAGGTAAGTACTTTATAATTGTGCATAATTTTTTTTTTTTTTTTGGGTTAAATCTTTTGATTGACTCATCCTATGTGCACAAATTTCATAATGTGAAATTGGATGACTAGACCTTTTGTTTATATAGTGTTCAAAATAAGAATGGTAAATAAACAATATGAGATAAATTTTGAAGTTGCAACTTCTTCACAAACTAAGTTGTAACTCCAAAAATTTCTTCATGCCTTCCTTTCTTAATTTTTAGATTTCTAAACAATTCAAGTAGATGGTTCATTAGATAATTAGATAATCATTTAATTAATAATGAATATATTTACATATATTTAAACTATAAACTATACACTACAAATATCAAATATTCATTATACATTATTTAAATAACTAATAATTTCTTAATATTTAACAACCTAGTTATCTAGTTACTCACAAGTTGTGAATACATAGTTCATAGATAATTACATAACTAAAATATTTTAAAATATTTTGTTACTTTTAAAAATATGGTTGAATTATAGATAATATAATTAATGTAAAACTAATTTAATTACTACAATTTAAAAAATAAATATTTTGATATTTATTTTCAAATTATAAGTAATGAATTAACAATTAATATTAGAAAGTAAATTCTTTTATGAAATTTAAGGAAAATTAGATTAAAATAATTACATTAATTACTATATAATTACTTTTATCATTGTAAAATATTTATAATCCATGTAATGTTTTTTTCTATTGGTAATTATTAACTATAAATATAATAATTTGCTAAACATAACATTAATTTTATAATTACTATAAAATTACTATAAAAATATTACATAGATGATTAATTACAGAATTTCAAAAATAAAAAATAAATAATGTATAATAATTGCTAAAATTCAAATCATTAAAATAATTATCTTAACTACATTATAATTTTTCCAAAATTCTAATTCAGATTTAAAATTATAAATTATAGATTGTGAATAATTATGTTCAATTAAAAAATAATTATGCACATAATAATTAATTCTTATACGAAATAAATACAATGATTTTAAAGTAATGTAACATTAATTACAGTGATTAATTTCTTTTATTGTAAGAATATAAATTATATAATATAAAAATCTTTGTTTTAACAATAATTATTTATCATAACTTATGATTAGTAAAATAATCAGCTATAATTATTTATAAAAATGATTTATTATGGATAACACTAGTAGCAAAAAAACCCTTAAAACTCAATCAATAATTTTCTGAATTAACATATACATTTAAGATTCCAAAATAGTAATTCAGAATTCAAATATCAATTTTTAGATCAATTATTTTTTTGAATTTAAATTTAAAAAATTAGAATTGAATGTCAATTTTCAAATTCAAATAACAATATTCAAAATTGAAATGTCCATTTTTAGACTCAATTAAGAAAATTCTGAATTGGAATATTAATTTGAATACATACATAAAAATACACCTTTCTGTTACCGCAAAATACCTCTAGGATGTGACTAATTTGGTGACTATTGTGATTAATGAGACATATCAAGCTATTAATGAATGAAAATAGACCTAAAATCCATCCAACCAATAGGATGAAACTTTCAATAGTTGCATCATAGTTGTGAGAATGATTAAAATAGTTGAAATTTGGTCTTGTAGTTGCAAATACTCCCAAATTTAGTTGCAAACAACTACAAATCACATGTAACCACAAATGGAGTGGTTACATTTTGGTTGATTTTTACTAGTGCCTCCATCTTCTATATCACCCAAAAGATCCACATGTTCCCTTGAAGTATTACCTATAACACTAGTAGAACATGAAGCCGTAGGGGACTTTTGGTTTTCATTGGGTCTTGGAGTGTTTCTTGTGTTATAAGACCTTTGTACCCTTGGAGCCAATGTATGAATTTTAATTTTTGTTGACATAGAGCTCTTTTGACCAACAAAATTTGATTTTAAAACCTTTGATGGTGGTGTTGAATGAGAATGTGGATATTCCAAATTTGGCGAAAATGGAATGGATCTTGTCCTTTCAAGTGATCCCTATGAAGAAATACCATTTTCACATGAAGCATTGATAGAAATGGGCATCACAACCTGATGTTGATTTCTTGCAAATGACATGCATTTCAATTTTTCCCACTCTTCCAAATGGTTGAAAGGATCATCATCATCAAACATTTAGTCAACATACCAACTAAAATATTTGAGTGATAATGTCCACAATGCACTACTTTGAAGTTCAATAATCACATGTAAAAATAGAGCAAAAACAAATATTTGATAGGCAATGCACACAAATTAACATAATATAGAATCACACACCTATTAATTATGTCACCACATATTTTATGTTGGACCTCCAAGTTTGTTGATATTGTTTTCACTTGATACACAAGGTTTGAAAGTACATAAAATTAACAATGGTGTCCAAAACACTAACCCTTTTGGTAGCATTGTTGATTTTGTAAAAAAATTCACCTATAAGTGCCAACCTAGCTAGGATCATTTTATTGTTGAGTTGTTTTTTCGACAACAACTTCTTGTCCTGTCCCAAGTTCAAACGTTCTCATATCATAACTATCACCCCATGAAATATTAGCTTCACAATGTACCTCCACGATTATTCTTGTGAATTTCCCATCATTTTGCACATTTTCCAATTGCAATATTGGCAAGTGGAAATATTTTTTTCTCCCACCTTCACACTTGAATGTTTAGCTCACTTTATTTCACATTGGCTAATATTGTCAAAATTGCCCACAAATGCATTTTTCAATGCCACATCAAACAAACTTGGTGTTGGAACCAAATTTATAATAGTTTGATGGGGTGGATGGGATAAGGAATTACATCTATTCTATTGGCCATTTTCCCTTACACAAAGGATTTGGGGTTTCAAATATAATAGTTAGAAAAAAAAATCAAAATAAGTATTAATGGCATGAACCAAAAATAACTGTTACAACCCTAACATTGGGTTTGCGACTAAGTGTGGAGTGCAAAGGCACTTGAGGCCAAGAGTGTGTTTGGGAGTGAAACACACTTTCACAAGTGGGGAAAGTGCAAGAGATTGAACCCAATGGCTTCCAAATGCACTCCCATTTTGGGAGTTGCATTTGTGCAGGAGTCCCAAATATTCAAAGCCTTAGTTGAAAGGGAAAAAAAACACCAAATTGAGCCCCTAGGATACCATTGGAAAGGTCTTGAAGTATAGATGCCTAAAGTGCCTTCGCATTGTTCATTTAAACTTGAAATGCATGATTTATGATCAAAAGAAAAAGTTCCCTTAGAGTAAGGATCAAATCATCTTTGATTTGGGCATGTAATACACTATTGGAAATATCTTTTTGAGGGCTATAAGATATTACCCTTGCATGTTCAAAACAAGTTTGATTTGAAAAAGATATGAACGTTTGAAATTCCCAGGACTCCCACTTGGAAGTTTTCAGGAAAAATGTCATTTGGATGTAGCCCCGCAAAAATTCATAAAGTATACTGTATGGAGGGGAGTGGTGCCTCCTCCTAAAGATTACGGGCTATGTAAATCTTATGTTTGAGGTTGTCCTTATTAAGTTTGCCACACCACTTCCATTCAACTTACATTAATCACCTTTTTTCCTTGGTTATTTAGATTGATTTCATTTTGAACTTTTGTTTATGAGTTTGTTTTAGTGCCATCTTACAACTCCAACACGCCCTCCTACCTTCAAAGTGTTATGAGCTAAACAATGTGCCCTAATTTTTTATATATATTGTTGTTTTACTTTGGGACCCACATTTGGGTTTTTTAAGGAGTTTGGGGGCATGTTAATAAATTTAAAAACCTTTGAACAATTGGAAATCCATGTGTTGGTGGAAATTATTATAGGGGTGTGGTTTGTATATACATGCATGGTTGTTGTTGGAACAAATTATGGGATATTGGAATATTAAACAATATTGCTTCAAACTGTAGGAATTCACATAGTAGGTGTCACATGTGAGGCAATAGGGGGTGTTTGCATGCTATAGTGGACCCAAATGTGGTGAAAGTTGGATGTACATAAAATATTAAAAGCATCACAACTTTAAATTCATTTATTTTGAAAATTTTAGAAATTATATTAAATTGACATGGGCTTTAAAAATAAAATAAATCAATACAAACTTGAATATGGAATTGCTTCATGTTTGTTTCTTTCAGTAAACATACATCAATTACATTATAAAGCTTGCTTGAAACATTATATTTGGCAATAGTATGCCATTTTTTTACTAATTAAAAAGCTCAATTTCAATTTCATGGATAAATAGAAAAACATCAAAAACATTTATATCCTCAATGAAAGAACTTTTTACCACTTACAAACATCATAATCATCATCATTATTATAATATAATGTACTACCAAAGGTTTAATTTAATTTTAATTTAAACTTCATGATTTTAAATCAATTTGAAAAAAAATTGATGGAAGATTGTTCTTTGCACATATATACATTAATGTACAAATTTGTATTGAAAATTTCCAATTGGAAGAAATACTTTTAAATCCTTTTTAAAAAATAATGGTTGTATGACAAGCAATTGCATGTTACAAATGTACTCCAAAAGACTACGATATCATTTTTATTAACACTAATTTCACAACATAATGATAGATTAAAGTGTGGACCACCTTTAATTACACCTTTTGACCATTATTCCTTTTCTAAATATGTCCCCAAAATTTTCAAATCTTGTATGTACTAAAAATTGCAACATTGCGATAGTTTTTTAGGTCCACCATAACATGCAAACACTTTAAATAGGCCCCGTTCAAGAATAATTAAATGCACTAGGTTTATGACCATATTAGATATTCAGTATTTTGTGGTTGTTAGCATTGTTGGCGATACCAATTCCATATTTTCATACAAAGCCATCTTTCCATGTGGTATGTTTTGGCCTCCCCAATCATCTAGCACCAAAGGTATGTAATGGCATTTAATTCCTTCTTGATGGCCCAAACATCTACAAAGTTTGTAGGTTAGGGGTTCATAATAACAAACCTCACAAACATTGGTCGTATGACCTTCTCTATTACAAATTTGACATCTAGGGTGAAGATGTTTCACTTGATTAGATCATCTTCAAAAGTAATCATAGGCTAAGTTTGAACAAATTGAACTTGAGTTCTATTTATTGGGTTGTTGGATGATGGTCTTATTTTTAGTTCCAATACACCCCTTATATTACTACAAAAGTGGGGTGCAGTTCATTAGCCTAAATCATTATGGGATTTAAAAAGTGAAATAAGTTCATTGCATTTGAGTGATTTCATCCTAGTTAAAGTTATTTCATTATAATATCACTATGTAAACATTGTGTTTCACTACTAGTTGACATAATTCACTATTATAATTTACTGTAATAAATAGGTATAAGGTATACTTTAGGTTGTTGTAAGTTATTTTATCCTAAGTATAATAACTTAAAATAATTTAAAGTAAAATATAATGACCTAAGGTAAAATAGTTTAAAATAACCAATAATAACCTATGAAAAATAATTTAGAATAGCCTATAATAAAATAACTACCAATAGCCTATGCTAATATAGCCCAAAATATCCAACAATAACTTATAATAGAATAGTCACTAATAGTTGTAATATAACGTAGAATAACCAATGATGAATTATAATATAATAGTCATTAATAGAATAGCCACTAATAGCCATTAATAAAATAGCCACCAATAACCATTAATAGAATAATCACCAATAAAAATCAATAAAAAACCACTAATAACCATTAATAGAATAATCACCAATAACCATCAATAAAAAGCCACCAATAACCATTAATAGAATAACCATCAATAACCATCAATAGAAAGCCACCAATAACCATTAATACAATAACCATCAATAGAAAGCCACCAATAACCATTAATAAAATAACCACCAATAACCATCAATAGAAAGTGACCAATCTAATATTCAACAAGTTAGTCAGTCAGTCAGTCAGTCTATGACAATGATTCCGGACGGGATGTGTTAGTTATTAACTTTTTTTCAACCCCACCCATATAACTAAAACTGCAAGTAGGTGGGAGACTGCTAATAGCAACCCACTTGGACCAATCAAACGTTTTGACTTTGTTTATTAAATTGTTCCAGGGCTCCTCCATGGCTCTCAAAGTTATCGATTGTTTGAAGGTACCAACAGTCTCCCCGTGGATTCACTGGATTTGACTGATGAACAACATCCAAGATTTCTAGTGCAAGGTCACTTACTAAGCGTTGATGGAGATGTTTTTATTACCACATGGCCCTCACTTGATTTTTGGCACTTCTGCCTTACCCTTAATGATTTGTCTTGTGACCAATTTTTATTACTTTGCAATTTTCTTTTGAGAGGAAAATTTTAAAGGGTGGTTTTTGAATGTAAAATATGAGTTTTCAGTAAGAATTCGAATTTTTTTTGTGAAATAAAAATTGTATCCGTGCATTATGCACGGGGTTCACACTAGTAACCATTAATAAAATAACCACCAATAGCCATTAATAATCACTAATAAGATAGCCATTAATAGCCACCAATAGTCATATATGAGAATTGCTTATAATTGGCAAAAATAATCTAAGCTGAAATAATCTACAATAGACAAAAATAACATAAGGTGAAATACCTTTCAATAGTAAAAAATAACCAACAATAGCCTCACATAATAAAAAATAACCTAAGATGAAATAACTTATAATAACTATAATTAGTTTAAAATGAAATAATATATAATAACAAAAAATAACATAGAATAGACAAAAATAATTTACAATAGCCGAAAATAACCTAATGTGAAATAGGCTAAAATAACCAATTAAAAAAAAAACCATAAATAACTATAAATAATGTAAGGTGAAATAATTTAAATTAATGAAAAGTAACCTTATAATAGCTGAAAATAGCCTAACATAGGTAGTATTATTATATTAGCAAAAATCTTATCCATTTATTAAACATTTTCTTTTTCAAAAGAATGGTCATTGAAATGTTATTGAATAATGATTTAAAAAAAAATTATTCAAATGATTTTACATTTTCAAAAGAAAATAAATGTAATTATATACATTATTGAAATTTTTTAAAAAGTAAACTCAAATCATTTCATTTGAACAAAATCTCAATAAGATATGAATTTTCAAATTTTATGTTTTTATAATGTTTAAAATGAAGTATTTGATAAATATAATGTAATGTAACATATTATCATAACAAATGGGGTGGCTTGATGATAGGGGTGTTTGCTTCCATTCTAAAAGCCAAGGGATCAAACCTCACAAGTGGTGTGTGCATAGTGAACAGTGGTAAGTTGACCAAATATTATCCTAATTAACTCCATGTAGTAGGTGCTTAGGTCAATTACGTGGCCTATGTAACTAGGTTTAGGTTTTTAACCTGGCCTATGTAGTGACACATGTCAATAACTCATAGGTTGAAAATCATGAAATTATCAATAATATTATATGTTAAATAATTTAAATTTAATTGATTTCCATGCTACTTAGTTAATTAATTAACAAGTGAATGGCTTGGTAAATTTGTATTTCATTTGAAAGTCACTAAATACTAATGAACCAATTCACTATTTGTAGCAATTGGTTCTTGTTCATTAAGGGGTTGACCAGTTTCACCATGGTAAAAATGTCCAAATTCATTCAAAATTTAGTGAAACCCAAAGTGAACTAGGACGCATTTTGGTGTAGTGTTACTTGTTTGTTAAACAATTGTAGTTGTTTTGGTTGTGTCATTGGCAAAGTATCCTAAGTTAATGATATTACAGTAAGGGATTGTACTTGAAATGTTGTAACCATAGTGGTCTAAGTTGGGTTGGTTAATACAATAGTAATTTGAGTGAAATGTAAGTTTCGAAAAGTATGCACCCTTGGCATATCTACAACCCATGGTATTCCTTTGTCGAAAGTGGTGTTCATCGAACCTTCTTGGCCCTCATAATTACTAGAAAAAATAACCTCTCCAAGTCAAAATCTTCCATTGGTTCATGCACCAATATTGTGTTTACCTACATTTGGTTATTGTTATATTTTACATCATTTAAAAGAAATATGGCGTTGTTGCTAACAATTGCCCCTGTATTGCAGGTCCTTCCCCCACTACTATTACTAGTAAGCAACATTAGGTTTTTCAAGTTGAGGTGTGTTCTATATAGTAGTGCTATAAAAAGTGGGTTTGTCACCTTCTTCTTGCTCTAACCATCATGTTGTCCCACTCCTCACAATGGATCAACCTTTAACTATTCTTTGTAATTGTTCTTCAATCAGTTTTTTCATACTTATAGTTACTGGTCTAAACATTTCCTAGGTTACCTTGGTTAGATTTCTAATTCCTTCCCCCAATACTATTTTCTTTTGCAATAGATGTGTAAGTAATCCTCCTATAGCTTGGATTATTGGAACAACACCCCAATACCATAGCCCAAGTTCTTCAAGGGTTACAAGGCTTCAAAATTGCTTTTACAATAACCCATGTGTTTCCCACATTTACTTGGATGTTCCCCTTGTGCTATATGTGTCCCACTAGTTCCTTTTACATAATATTGTTTAATATGGTCTCTTACAAATCATTAACATAGACAAGCCTTTCTTGCTTGCACTCTATGTTATAAATCCCTAGGATGGTCACCAAATGGAAAAGCCTTTTTTCCCAAGTCCCAGTAACTAACATACTATTTGGATGGAACTTCCGAAAACTATTGACATACTAGTTATAGTAGAATGCATGGAACCAAAGCTCTAACTAGTGTAAAAAATAACAACACAAAAAAATGGATAAGATTGATTATTATGAAGTAATGATTCTACTTCATGCCAAAGTGCAATCAAACTTCAAGACATGGCAAAAAAACGTGTTTTTACTTTACTCATACAACACCAAACAATGGTTCACACTAAAAACATTTTTCATCTCCTCACACTCACACACCAGTTATTATTCTCTTCCCCAACTTAAAAAATCAATCATTCCCTAAATTAATGGTGGCTACCACCACCTAGATCCTATTTCTCCTCTCGTCCTCTTATCCCTCCATTGCTACTATATTATCCTTCCATTAAGTAGGCAATAGCCTAGTAAGCCTTTAGTTACTTGTTGTTTTAATTACCATAGTAGACCTATAGTAGTTCATAGTAACTTACTAAACTACATTCATTTTACAACCTTAACATGGACACCAAATTTTGACCCCGTTTCTAAGTGCATTACAATGCATGCATTTAGCCTGAAGGCCATAACTAACAAAACAAACATTTCATCATCACATAATGGGTCTACCTTTCAAATGAAATCCATAAAATGATATTGAAATTGGAAACACATAGTGAAGTCCAAGCAGATCCTTTAGTTATGTGAAAAAAAATTTCTATAAAAGATTCAACACGATTCTAAAATGTAAGGACACCAAACTTTGGCCCATGTTTTTAAGTGCATCATGTTTGTAGAAAACATTTTTGGCATAAATTTTCAAGCAATTTTATAGCTCAAAGCCACATGTCAAGTGTGCTTGTATGATATTATTATTCACTACACCTACCATGTTCCTTTCTTTCTCCATCCTCTTAAGATTTGGTCTTCCCCTTTTTCTCTTATGGTCCTTTTCAAATTTCACCCCCCCCCCTTTCCCTTATCTGTTTTTTCCCTTTTCCCCCCCCCCCCCCCCCCCATTTCGATCTTGGTCTTTTTCATGACCTACATCTTCTTGTCCTTCTAAGATTTGAACCCCCTCCCCCCTTTCATAGATGTTAATTTGAGAAGGGGAGTTGCAAGGTTGTTGTAGTATGCCTTGTTACTTTCATTTAAACTCAAACTCTTGACTTGACTTTTTTTTGAACTAATGTTATAAACCCAAGGTTAATACCCTTGTAAAGTAAAGGATGGGCCTTTAAACTTGCAACAAAGTTGTTGTGAAATCTATTTCTAGCTTCCCTTATTGTAGTTGGAGATCGAACTACTATGAAATTTGCCCTACTTCATTTGTTCACCAAACTTTGAGTTGTTTTATAAACAATAGTAAATGAATTTTCAATTTGTTACACCTTCTTATCCTCCCTCTCCTCTTGTTTTATTTGTTTGACTTTTTTTACTATTTTTTTCTTTAATGTTTTTTCCCCTATAATTTTAGAGAACTTTGTAAATGTTACTTCTTGTGATTATTTATAATCCATTAACAAATCTTTGGCCCTTTTCTTCCTTGCAAGTAAATGTGTTAAGGACAAAAAAATTGCAAATGACAAAGGTGATTGGGTTTGTTTTGGAATTGCACCTTTAATTTTAGCTCCATCCAAGTCAATAGTTTAGTCATAAACAATTGTTGTCTGCCCAATTTCAAGTGTGGCAATAGGACTCATGGGTTTTTGAATGTAATATCTTATGTTCAATTGCCCTTGCTCATCATGATTTTCTATTCCAACCTCTTGTACTATTGTTGTTATGTTTAACAATTGTGTGGTAGCTCCATCTTCCTTTGGTTCCTCTTGTTTACTAGTTGGTCCATCAAAATCATCAATATTTTCATTTGAGATGTTTATGGCATCCATTGTGTGTACTTTAGATGGCTTGGTCTTCCCATCCATAGCCTTGGGATTGAAAGGCCAGATCCTTATAACTTTGAACCCACTTTTGATATTTTCTTGGATAATGTTTGGTCCAAACTTTTGTTTATCCAACTAGTTAATGTGCATTTCTATAGTTCATAGTGATTATTTTTAACTATTGCACCATTTCTCTTTCTTAAAAGTAGGTTTGAATGGCTTGAAACAACTCAAATTTAAGGGTTGTAGTAGGGCATGGGATGTGTGAACTGGTAATGTGATGATATCCAAGCCAATTTATTATCAACCATTTCATGGATTTAGGATGTTGTAAACTTGTTGTGACCTTTTTCTTGCAAGAACCTTGGCTTTTGACTATTGTCTTACTTGGATAGTTGTTTCATTTGAGTTTTAGATGTGATTTGGACAATATTTTTGTTGGTTGTATAAGGCCTATAAATTATGATGGAACAAACTACAGGATTGAGTTGTGAAACCTTGTGCCTTGCAGATGTCCAATCTTGTTGCAAATCAAATATTTAACTCTAGATGTCAATGCTTAAATTAGTACCATTACAAATTCCCATGAATTCCTTCCTTGAAAGGGGTGGGCTTTGTTTGGATCAATTTTGCCTCTTTCATTTTGAGCTACAACAAGGTAATTGAAAGCCCAAACTCTTGCATCTAGCCAAAATCTAGGCCACAAGTGCTTTTGGGCTTAGTTTCTTTGACCTGGTCTTGCAATTCAAATGATCTAAAAAAAAGGTTAATAGTATGTGTCAAAACTTATTTGCTTTCCTCCAAGAAGTTTGACCTCTTTTTAGTACATCCATAGTTTTTTCTAAAGCTTCAAATGTCCATCTTCCTCATGTGGATAGTGTAGAAACTCAATATGTTTTTACCAATTTGCTTGGTTGTGTTATAGTTGTAGGTGGAATGTTTTATTCATCTATTGTTAACTATTTTTGCAAGCCATTACCTCACTTATGAGGTACATTCAACATCATGGATACCCCTTACTTTTAGGCCTTAATCTCCGACAATTTAGGGGGATTTGATCAAGATTTACAAGAGGTATAAATTTCAATATCTTGTATGCATCCCAAGATTTCAAGAAATTTGTTAGATTTGGATAATGTAAAGATGCATGAGGGTGAAAGCATGAAATAAGGAGCCACAAAGTGTGTGGATACTCCTTAAAAACTATATTTTGAATTTTTGAAAAATCACTATGGGAACACTATATATCAAAAAAATTGTTTAATTTTTGAAATAAGTTTTTATACTTTCAAAGTTGTAACTACAAAATTTTCATGAAAACTAACCATGTTTCAAGAATCCTTTTATATGTTTAAAGCACTCAAAAAAATCATGTGGATAGGTGGTTTTTTTGTTTCAAAAGTCTTTTTTCATTATCAAATGTTCACCAAATCATTTCATTTTTTTTTTTGAACTTTAATATATTCCACAAGAAAGGATCCATGTGTTCAAAACATCAAGAAAATAAAAATACATATACCTTTTTAGATTTTCAATCTCAAACATCTTTACATACTCTTATAGTTTTGAATTTATAATCATGGTTCCAAGTAAAGTTATAGATTTGATTACAATGTAAGGCTTGATGCAAAAAAAAGAAAAGTTTTTATCATGTTATATGTCATATTTGGCCTTGAATTTGATATTTAGTTTGAAAAAATGTGTGAAAAATGCAATATGAACTAATAAAAAATTACCACATGGAAAATGTGGTCCTTGGAAAGGACTTTAACTTTGGTGTGATTGGCTCCTTATTTCATGCTTTCACCCATGACTCTTCGAAGATTTATTATAATACATCATTACATAGAATCTTGCAAAGTTGGCCCACTCTAAATTGACGAATTGTAGTTGTTGTGCAAGCTCTTGGTGTGAAAGTGATGTCACAATGGGTTGCAACTTGTTGAATTTTTCAAGAACCAGAACTATTAGAATTCCTTGTTACTCTTGAGACTTTAGATTGCTAGATCCAATGGTAATATAGATATTTGTTAAAATTTTCATGGTAAGATTTATTTACATAGTTAGTTCTTATTTTTGCAATTGATGCTTACGTAGGTTGCTCTTGTAAACTTGTTTCTACTTTGGCATCTTGTGAGCTAGATTCTCGTGTGCCATGTCCTTCCCCTTGTTCTAATTGCAAACTTCCTTCTCTTTCATCTTTCCCTCTCAATGATTTTAGACTAGGAAACATAAACTTTAAGAAGTCTTGAACAAACTCATCATGAGGCTTGAACATCGATGACATTCTTGAAGTGATGCCAGAGAGATTCAAAAGTTTGAAATGTTATTCAATTGTATGTTTCTCTTATGAGGATATCGTGTTTATAATTCTTGATTTTGATAGGAATTTAATGTGTTTGGCAAATGCGCAAAGTATTAGGGTCATTTATGTGTCTTGCTTTGAGAGAAAGATGATTGAGTGTGTTAAATGTTGTTGCCTTGATTGTGGCTTCAAAATGTTGTTTGTACTTCTAAACTTGAAATCTTGAATTAAATAATTCTAACAACAAACATTTATTTTGTTGTGAAGTGGTCTGAATTTTTTTATATATTGTGTCAATTTATGCCCTAAACCAATACCTAATGTGCTATCCCTGGGCCTAATTTTTGTAAAACTGCACTCTTAAAACCCCACTACCAAACACTTGTTTTTGTTAATTAGTTTGGATTTTTGCTTTTGCTGTTTTCATTTTTTCATACGAGGAAAAAATGGGCTTGTGGAAGTGTTCTATGTTATGTCCTGTGACCAAACACATCCTTTATCTAAGTGGGGTTGCAAAATCAACCCCACTTGTTTAAAACTAACCTATGGCCGAACACAAAACCATATGTTATGTGTAAGCTATTAAAAAAAGTCGAACACAAATTTTTGCCACCACACATTCGATTATAAGGTGCAATATGCACATTGGCAAGTGTAACCAAAGGGCATTGATTGGCCCTGGGTCAAAACATTTGCATTGATCAATCACTAGCCTGTGTTTGGTGATAGGCATATTTACCTAAGTTTTTTCAACTATCTGTGCTCATAGTCATCTCAGAGCTCTACTGGTCAAGCTTGACCAATTGTAGGAGTTGTGAGTTACAGCAGTCACCATGCACTGACATTGTCCTTTTTTCATGAGAACATGTGTTCCTAGAGTTCACAACATGATTAATTATATATTTTCAACCCACTTCCAGCTCTCCAATGGAAAGCAATTCTTCTGGCAATAAGAAACAAGACCCTATGGAAAGCAATTCTTTCGAGTTTCAATAGCAAGAAACAAGGTTCTATGTTAGTGGCTTTCCCTTATGTTGCTCTGATCACAACACATTGTGTGTAACTATAATCATACCAGCCTAATTGAAAAAAACCCAAGTATTTATATATTGTTTTCATTTTCTATGTAGGTAAGTACACCTTTTGTGATTTTCAAAAAAATGTCAAATAGTTATCAATTATTATTACTTTTTGATTTAGTTCATATTTAAGTGAACACTTTTTATTTATGTCACAATGTCGGCAAGTACACAATCTCAAATTTTAGGTTGTGCATGTGTATGAGTTGATATATGGAACCAGATCCATTTTTTGAGTTGAACTGGTTTTTAAGGATAAAAAATGGAAAGCTTAGGAATGTGAACAACCAAAGCTCAGGTTGAATGAAAACTTGAAAACTAGTACTTGGGATTGGTTTTTTTAAATTAAAAAAGTGAGCTAAAATCAAGACCAAACGTTTTCGTCATAAGCTAAAACAAGACAACAATGCTAACCATCCAATCAATTAAATTCTCATATTATTGCAAAACTAGAGTGTAAAATTAGAATCTAATAAAGTTTCTAAAAACCACTCAACACTTGCAATTACACACCTGACCCTCAACTCCACCCTTAGTTTGTAAGGTGTAACGAGCTAGGGCCAGCGTGTAACGGCCTGCCAGGGCATTGGTTCCCCACTCCACCCTTGGTTTGTAGGGTGTAACAAGCTAGGGCCAGCGTGTAACGCCCTGCCAGGGCATTGGTCCTCAACTCCACCCTTGGTTTGTAGTATGTAATAAGCTAGGGCTGGCGCATAATGCCCTCAATTCCACCCTTGGTTTGTAGGGTGTAATAAGCTAGGCCCGGTGCATAACGCCCTGGCAGGGCATTGGCTGGCGCGTAATGCCCTGCCAGGGGAGAAAAATGTTTTACTGCTGCTTTCCCTTCAGATGGGTACTGTGGATTTAAGCTTTTCTAACACTGGGTTTCTTCTACTGCTGTGTGGAAGTGAAAGAGCTCGAGGGAGAATTTTTCGTGGAGCTCTATGGAGAAACAAGAGCTACAACCTAATGAGCAGCAGCTTCATGGAGCCATAGCTGCAACCGAATGAGCAGCAGCAGCAGCAGTAAGCAGCCAGCTTTGATTAGCCTGCATGGGGCTCCTCTATGGAGAAACAAGAGCTCCATAAAAGCAACACAAAAAAAAAAAACGACTTCTGGACATCAGGGGTTGCTGCGACCAGCTGGCTTAATTTTTAGGTTCAATTGGGCACTGCAAAACAACAGACACATAATTTTGGTGGAATAAGTGAGAAAAACCACAGAAAACCTGAATGGGACTGCTATGACGACAGGACGTATGACGAGGGTTTGCTGCAAATTAGAGAAGCAGAAAAAGTCCACACATTGAGATTTGCCTCAAACCCACTGAAGAAGAAGAAGAAGAAGAAGAAGAAGAAGCTCTAGTAACGTTTGGAGCAGCTTGCAAATTGAGTTGTAGCTTCTTGAAGCAGCAGTTGTTGCTGCTGATGGAGGAGCTGCTCAGCAAGTCTCTCTTGCACATCCCCAACCCGTCGGCCGTGTGTGATAGCTCCACACAACCTGAAAAAAGCAACCCACATCAACAACCTAAAGCTCAATCTGCATGCTCAGAAAAACCCCATTTCAGCGCAGGTTGTTGGGGGGAGTGGTCTGTCTCCTCCGCGAGCTTCAATAGGTACTCTCTGTCTCTCTCTGTCTGTGTCTCAACCCTCTTTCCTGATGATGACAGACATGACAGAAAATCACATACAGCAGCAGCAGCAAAAATCAGAGCTTCAACTCCTATTGTTTTCCTGGAGTTTTGGCTACATTTAAAGCTTTCCCAGCCATGCTACTTGCCAAAAGAAGAGAACACCGCATCTCGAAGAATCAAGTGGTGCAATTCTTCTTCTTCTTCTTCCCCAAAACCACTGACTCTCTCTGTGTCTCTCTCTTTTAATATGTGTCTCTCTTTTCTCTATCTCTGTCTCTGTCTCAGTCTTGCGCCAGAATTCGCAAGAAGAACAACTCCCTCAAGACTTTGGGATGGGTACTTACCACACAAACAACCGCATCTTGCCGATTCAGGTTTGCTGCAACTCTCCTCCCTCTCTTCCAAACCTGCGCTCTGTCTCTGTCTCTCTGTCCGTCCCTCCGTCCGTGTCTGTCTGTCTGTCTGTCTTCTTCTGTCGGTTTCTCTGTTTCTCTGTCTCTGTTTTGGATTTTCTTACGTAATTTTGCAACTGCTCTCAAGATTTCTTTTTGGTCTGTGTGGGCCTCTCTCTGTCTCTCCCTATTGGTTTCTGTGTTTCTGTGAGTTTCTCTGTTTTGGATTTATTACGCAATTTTTTGCAACTTGTTGTGGAGATTTGGTGGAGGACCTAACAAGTTTGATGGATTTCCGCGACTACCCAACAAGCTTGCGAGCTCGATTGTTGACCAGGGGACGCGAATTGTGCGACAAGAGCGGGAAAAATCTCGCGAAGCAAAACTAGGGACCCAATGCGCACTTGTGATCCAACTTGCTGCGTTGCTGCTGCTGCTCCTGCCCCTAAGAGACAAGCTGCTACAGTTGCTAGCCATGAAAAGAAATACTTCCCATTTCTCACTTATGTAAAAGAAGAACCTTGAGTTCCCGCAAAAAACCACCCCCAGCGATGGTGGGCGGTTATTAGAAACCAAAATGGACGCCTGATGGTTATCAGGGGGGTTTCCTAGACTTCCTAATCATGTGTATAAAAAAAGAAAAAAAGGAAGTCCTTTGGTTCCAAAAAGAAACACCCCCAGGGTTGGTGGGCGGTTATTAGAAACCAAATGGTACACCTGATGTTTATCCGGATGATTCTTTGGCCTCATAACCGTGATCCTTAAAAAATCAAATACCTGATATTTATACATACATACATATATGAGCTTCATTCTCAAAGTTTTGTGGAAAAAATCAAATGTTCTCCCAGAAAACCACCAATTCTTTGGCAGCTCTTTGCTGGTTTTTAGAGGCACTATAAGAAAAAATGGCTTTTATCACAGAAACAAGAAACCTTGACTCAGAACATATATGTGAGCTAAATTGTGGGATTTCATTCATTACAATATAACAATATGTGGTGTTTATTGTGTCATATAGTATACAAAATCTATAATTTGACATTAGGTAATGACTAATGACACATATTACAAATGAAAAAACCCCAGAACCAGTGGTTCTCTAATTCTGAAATATTTAAATAACTTAAAATCAAATGCCCGCCCAACACTCAACAAACCAAAAGCCCTTTGTTAGGGGAAAGAATAAAGGGCCCATGAAACCAAAAGCCTTTGGTTACTAGGTCAAAGAGAAAAGGCCCCAAAGAAAACCGAAGCCTTCTTGTTAGGTAAAAGCCCCCCCACCCCCCCCCCCACACCCCCCCCCCCCCCCCACCCCCCCACCCCCCCCCCACCCCCCACCCACACCCCCCCCCACCACACCACCCCCCCCCCGACCCCCCCAAC
>Ga0116231_10005250_pt1 | contig 25609 bp, 22 predicted proteins | sample S1TSphgellanicum_2_FD_89695 | JGI IMG/M metagenome (GOLD analysis project Ga0116231, IMG submission 89695) | Host-associated microbial communities from peat moss isolated from Minnesota, USA - S1T2_Fd - Sphagnum magellanicum MG | ecosystem: Host-associated > Plants > Peat moss > Unclassified... | reverse complement strand
GAGAGGGAGGGGGGGGGGGGGGGGGGGGGGAGTTGAGTGTTTGTTCCTATCCATAAGTGCTAAAGCCTAGTTTTTCAAAGATAAGTTAGTAGAGTGTTTTGTTGAAAGGAAATGTGGTGTGCTGGACTGACACCCCCCTCCCCCCCCAAATCACAATAATGGGTAGTAGAACTGGTACATTTGTACCTTTAGTGCACATGAGGAGGGCTCCACCCCCTTTGCCCCCAATACAATTTTTCATTGGGAACTTCCTTTTTCTTAAGGAAAATAGAAAAAAAAAACTAAAATGTGAGAGAGAGAGAGAGAGAGAGAGAGAGAGAGAAAAAAGAAAAAGAAAAAGTATAATTGAAAAACTTTTTTTTGAAGCATAATTTTTTTTCTTTTGGTTGAGTTTTTGTTTGTTTGTTTTGTTTTTGATTTTTTGATTTTTTTCAATTTTGTGATGTACCCAAACTGGTGATCAGCCACAAGAAGATAAATTTGGCTATAGATATGAAAGTAGACAATTTTTTTAAGAACCTTTTTTTATTTTTTGGCTACTTGTTGGGCATTGTTGTAGAAACATAGAAATGCATTTATTTTTATTTTTATTTTTATTTTATTCCAAAATCTAGCGAAATTTAGGGTCTTTTTTTTCCATGGAAAAATCCTTTGTATGGGTTGAAAGCATATTTTTCAGGTCAAAAAAAATACAAAAAATTATTCACCCCCAAAAAGAAAACATTGATTGGAATTTGGAAGGAACAAAGTTAATAACAAAAACTACACGGTTGCAACAAACTTGGGTACCCTTGGGCCAAGCCAATAGACTCCAAAGTGTGGGGGGGAGGAGATCCCTTGGACATTCTTCCTTTCATCTCCTCATTTTGTCAAGCTTCGTAGTAAAGTCAAGAAAAGGCACCTTGACTCCAAAGTCTAGGAGGTAAGACTCCCGACCTACATTTCAAAGCACGCGGAGGAATCTATCCATGAAGCAAGGTAGTTTGTTTTGTTTGGTTTGGTTTTGTTTTGTTTTGCTTTGCTTTGTCATGCTGAGATCTCCCAAAACCACGGCTCATTTCATGCCATGCTCATGCTCTTTTTTGGTATCTTCCAAAAAGCTTTGGATTATGAGTAGGAGGGGTGCATTGACTTGGTTTGAGAGTGTTTGGAGGAAGCTACGATGTGGAAGCTATTGATTATTGAATCATTTTTTTCTCAATCAAAAACTAAATAATAAAATTGAAAATGAAAAAAATGTATATATTGGAATTTGAGAGCATTCTTTCTTCTTCATGTTTTTTGTTGGAAAGCCCTTGGTGAGTCAGATTTAATAGAGTTTTATTTCATAATTTTCAGAGCTACGGTGTGGAAGATTATTGAATTTTTGAGTGGGTTTTGTTGCTGGAAGTTCAAACAAATTGCAAAACATTGGGTTTGGAAGGAAAAAATCAGTTGAGCTTTCAATGTATTCACATTGATGGATTTAGAAATTTTCAATTCTCAAATGTGAAAAAATAAAGAATGTGTTCACACTTGGGCCAACGGCACAAGCTACACTAGTAAGGATTGAGTCCAAGTGAAAAGACCTTTGGGGGGGGAGAGGGGGGTGAGGATGGCTGGTTTTTTTGCTTGTTGTGGGTGGGTGGGACTATGCTTCCTTTGTGTTTGTTGTATGTAGGTCTTAAAATTTTATGAACCTCCTTGGATCATATGGTGAATACTTGAACTGGCCATCAAATGGTCCAACAAATGAATGAATTTTCTAAAACTTCCAGCAACAACAACAACAACAACAACAACCACCACCACCAACAACAACAACAACATGACAGAAGAAGGGAGAGTGCACTTTGCAGAATGCCAAAGCTGACTGTCAAACCCACTCGTGATCTGGTCTGGTCTGGTCTGGTCTGGTCTGGTCTTGTCTTTGCAGAGACTGCAAAACCGCACCAATTAAAACCACATCAATGGCCGTACCAATGGTTGGCAGTAGTAAGTAATATGTGCACAAGCACAAGCACAAGCACAACCAACAACCAACAAACTCTGTGTTAGAAACAACAAATAGTTAAACCGTGTGCACATCCACAACCGACAAGCAACAAACAAACTTGGAGTTATAAACAACAAATAGTTAACCCTCTGCGCGTGTGTGTGTGTGTGTGTGTCTCTCTCTCTCTCTCTCTCAAGGGTGTGTGTTAAGAAGGTGCACATTCAGAATCTCTGACAATCCCATCATCTCCATCAATCATCCAATCAAACCAAGAGAAGGATTTTGGCAACATTCTTTTCCCTTTTGAATTAAATTTTTTTTTAATTAAATAACATAAAATTAAATAAAACTAAAACTCCATAAAACTTTTTACAACTAGTAGCAACAAAATTGGGAAAGTTTGAAAAGAGAAACCCTAGTGAAGGAATCATAGTAATCCACCAACTGTAAGGTGGTGCTGCTGCTGCATACGGTGCCACCGCCCCTCTCATGTCCCTCATCAGTCATTAAAGAAACTTGGGGCTCATTACACTTGGGGGTAAGGCCCCACAAAGTGTAACAGCCCCACAAGTGTACAAGCTTCCCAACATGTGAAGACCCATGTAAGATGGACCCCCCATTATTTTCAGAAGGTCCCCCACGGGGCATCCTTCTTTTGGGAAGCCCTCCCCCCCCCAACCCGCACCCACCCAAAGGCCTTTAACCCTACAATTTTTTCCCACCTTGCAAGTTGACATAAAATTCTAAAGCATTTACACTCAAACTTCTCATACCAAAGCTAATAGCGTTGTAGAACAAACACTACTTAATTGATTTCTTAGAGGATTTATATGCTGTATAAGAAGCAGTGGCATTCATGATTCCATAGTCAATGGGTACAAAACAAAGGGAGATCTCTACAGAGAAACATTTACAAGCATGTAGATACTACTATTATCATGCAATTTCCACAGAAAAGAAACAAACATTGCTGAAGGAAGATCTTTACTCAATGCCAAAATTGTTGCCTTCTTTGATTACACAGGTTCTCAAGTTCTTTGTTTATGGAATTCAGTGCTGCAACTGATGCAATCTCAGAAGTAGTGAAATTGAAGCTTATCTGCAACCTTGCTTCACTCATCTGTTACACACAACCTTCAGATGTCAATTTCCTGATCTTTGATTTACTGCAAAACCCTCATCAAAACAGTCCCACCCGACAGAAGCCCAATGGTCAGGAGAGAAACCCAATTGAACAAAGCTATAGCTGACTATTCCAAAACTTAGACCCTAAACCAATCTGGCCCAGGATCAATTGTGTTATAGAACAGTGGTGAACACAAACAAGTATTGAAAACAAAGCAAACCCTAAACCCTAAAACCTGGGCTTCAATATAGTGGTTACTGTCATTCCTTAGGTGTGTGTAAAACCTGTAAACACCAAACACAGCAGCCCAAAATCAAATCTTAGCGGCTCAAGAGCTAGAGTGGATGCTTTTAGACAGATCATAGACAGACCCAAACATTGACTTGCTTGAAAAGTTTTTAACTGTGCCACCCAAGATAAGATCATTTTTGGTAGATTAACACTCCAGAGTCCACCCATTGTCCAGCAATTTTTGAGGAAAGAAACAGGTTTTCTGAGCCATCTGTACCTTGAAAGTAGAGGCTGGCCTTCCCAGTGATTTTGGCAAGCGACACCCACCACACCATTGCTTCAGACTCTCCACCCAATTTCTTCAGACATGGATGAAATACAGCATGAATGGTCCTAGCTACACAGCCAGTCCACCAGATGATGGAATTTCTGACAAAAACATCATTGCATACTTTCAATCCCTTTGAAGATAACTGCATAAGGAGACAATTGCATTCTAAACAAGTAAGCACCACATCAAGGTCACTTTTAATTTTCTTCAAAAACAAACCCACAAAGACATTGATAATCTCCTGCCTGATTAACCAATGCAAAATCCAAAGACACATTTTATGCATGCTATCATTGCGCAGGATTGAACACAAATTTTATGCATGCATATGTCAATGCACATTGCACTTTGTCAAATCCAGAAAGAAAGAAATTCTTGTCTGCACTCCAACTGCTCATCTGTGCTAATGTGCCAGACCTGGGAATTCTACAGAAGGTGCTGGTAGGATCTAGCTTAGTCTGAGCATTCACTTGATTGCCTGTAATTTTGGTAGAAAGAGGGTGCTTCACTGTTGTTGATGAGGCTGATCAATGCTATGTGGGTAGCAGATTCTGCACCAGCTATGTATTCTAGATTAGGAAGTTTGTACTGTGGAAATGGCACTTCAACTAATGCCATACCCATGCAATTCAATCCCTTGATTTCTCCAAGTACCTAATTGTTATGTTATGTCTGCAACTGACATATATAGTTCACCTTGCGAAGTGTTGTTTTTGTGGAGATTACTCTGTAATCTCATATTTTTGCATTTGATCTGGGCTCCAGAGCTATAAGGAATACGTACGGAAATCCATCTGTGAACAGGAGCACATGGATATAGTGAGGAATTCCTGCCCTGCTGCTGGAGCCTGTGGTGGTATGTATACAGCCAACACAATGGCCTCTGACTGCCATTGAAGCTCTTGGCATGTCCCTTCCTGTACAGGTACATATATCCCTTCAGCAATTTTTTTTTTTTTTAATGACGAGATTTTGGATTGTCTCTTATGCAACAATTGGATTCTGCAAGAAATGATGAAACAGTGTTCTTGTTTCAGATCAGAGGTTTGCAAGTGCTGAACCAACTCTTCCTCTCCCTTCACTTTACTTCCTACCAGAGATGTGAGAGATGACAGACAGTACAGGAGGAAGAACAAGAGGGAGGAGCACATGAGATCGATTGATCAATCAGTTTTCCTTCAAAAGAAAAAGATTGGCTTGAGGGTTCAGAGCTATTGCTAACTAGAACCTGCACATCCAGGGATACCCTGTTTGACCTGGGGATACCCCTTGAAAAGAAAAAGATTGGTTCAAGGGTTTAGAGCTCTTGCTACCTGGAACCTGCACATCCTTTGATCTAGGGATACCCCAGTTCTATTTGATTCTGCTGTCCCAGAATCCCTGCACAGATTCTTTCTTCCTTTGCAACAGGGAATCTCATTTGCACCCAACAATTGGATACCATTCTGTTTCATGCTTTAGCTCTGGTTTCTAGAGACATACTTTGTGGCAGAAGAAACTCTGCACAGATCCTTTCTTTTTTGCTTCGCGGAGCATCTCATATGGTGCTTTCTGCAGATTAAGAAGCTTCATACCATTGCATCATCATTTGTTTGGTTTTGAGATGGTGCTTGCTTGCTATTTTGCCAGAGTTCCATTTTGAGAAAAGAGCACTCTTTTTGAGAACCATCCATACTTCAGAGACTTCGCTCAACTCTGCAGATTTGCAACCAAGATAAAAAAAGGAGTCTAGAGGAAAGCCTATGTGAGAAAGAACACTGCAAATTGCTGGAACAGGAGCAACAAACTATTTGTTTGTTCCTCGCTCTCATTTCTTCCCATGTAACTTTTTGTGCTTCTTGCACTACTGGGTTTAACTCACACAACATAACACATTTAGCAGGCAGAAGAGAATTCAGAATTTATGTTCAAGTACAGAAAAACAAGCAAAATTGAGGAAGGAATGCTCACATCACAAGAATTGCTATGACAATTTCACCAGTTTCATCAATAAAAAAGCAGCAGCTGCCAAAATCAAAGAAGCTCTGAGCAGCTGCAACCAGCACTCACATTTTGTCTCAATCCGAGAGTCCATAAGTTAAAACAATCTCTTAATCGACAACTGGCCCACATCAACATCCTCAAAACCTTTTTAACTACAAAAGAAAGATCGAAACAAACCCTGGACATATGGGGAATTAGGAACTGTGCAAAAAGAAAGCTACAAGTCCTTAAAATATGCAGCAACCATGCAAGTCCTAGAGCAACAAATCCTGGTTCAGTTGCCATGTTTTGTTTCTAATTTGGGAAATAAATGATAAATACATGAAGGGGGAAGACTCGTACTAGCTCAAACTATTTTCAGTGATTTTTTCTTTACCAGCGCTTTTTGCGCCTACCATACCAAAAGGCAAGACTGACAAATGCCACTCCAACCACTACACCTGCACCAACTTGGATTGCCCAAGATGAGGGCCTTGTAAGAAAAAGATGGCCATCTGCTGTGGCAATGGAGCTCATGAGTGACACTCGAGGAGGAACTGGCTCTGTCAATGCCATTGCAAACCCCATGCCTTCCATCGCTAAAAGCCTAGTATCATCCACTGTTGGCCTTTGCCTCGCTGCCCTTGCTAAGGCGGCATACTCAGCCTTAGACCCACCTTCGAGAAAAGCACCAACAAGTTGCCCTTTGTGCACCCAAAAGGCACCAAACTTGCTTGCAGAATGATCACCAAACAAGATGCACTCCCCAACATTTTCACCATAAAACTGCCACGAAAGGGTGAAGATGCGGGAGTAGAAGTAGGGTAGGTAGTCATAATCACCCACCTTGTTGGATGACATGATGGCTTGCACTGCATGGGCTGCAGATTTCCGAGCATGGTCAACATGTTCGAGGCGCCGCACATCACCATACATCTTTAGAGGGAATGCTGCAACATCTCCAACTGCATACACCGAGTGGTTACTTACACTTCTCATTTTACCATCAACACGGATCCCTCCTTTCTCCATTGCAAGCTGTCCCTCAAATAAATCAACATTTGGGTGGATTCCTATGCCCACCACCACTAGATCCACAGCTATTTTCCTTCCATCCTTGAGCACCACTGTTGTCACCTGTCATTTTGTATCAATCACCAAAATATCTCTCAGAACCTCTTTTGCAACGTTATTGAAAAGGGACCAATATAAATCATCCTGTGCACACCTTATGAATCAATATGGTGGGTGGCACAGTAGAAGAAATGGGCATTTGAATAGAAGTTCAGATGATGCTGTCTCCTTGCAAAGAAAAGGTTCAGAATAAACAAAAGCTGAGAACGTGACAACTAACAGCTCAACATCTAGGAAAATTACTGTGCTGAAGAAGATCAATCCGAAGTTGTATACAGAAAGCATTGTTGTAGTCACAGATGAATGTCATGGAGAACAATGTTAGGCCAAAAAACACTGACATCATCAGCACCCCAGGCAATTCTCTGTATTGACTTTTGTTGCAATTATTAGGTTTGGGTACGATTTTCTAAGAGCAAAGTTTCCAGTCCACTTAATTGTGTTCAGAATTTGATGTGTAAGTGAGAGTTCAATGACCTCAAAGATAAAGAGGAAACACCAGCATCTGCCAGGTTTGGCATGGCAACAAAACTCTCATCTCAGAAAAGGCAACAAGGAGATGTGGGCAAACAGAATAAGTGGACTTTTGGACCTGTAATCATCCAAGATCAATTACACATACCTTGCCAAATTCATCCTGTTCAAAGGAGGCCATGACATTCCCCTTGATGAAATTCACACCTTTCTTCTCATAGTAAGTCTCATAAAATGCTGCTATTTCTGGTGTAAATAATCGAGCCACTGCCACCCAAAAAGCATACATTATGAGTGTCAAGACAGATGTTGCATCAGTCACACCCACTATCATGGAAAACATCTGTAGACTTCTGCAGACCAAAAGAGAAGGCAGATCAGGCTACTTTATGTCACGGAAGTGGAAGGATGCAGCCACATACTGCAATGGTGTTCTGGGAAGACCATAGTGACAGGAATGCGATTTCCATGAAGAGCAGCAGCACATTCCATCCCAATGTAACCACCTCCTATCACAACTGCCTTCCCTTCTACTTTCCGGCAAGCTGACATTTGGTCAACCAAGTGAGCTGAATCCTGTACATCACGTAGATAGCAGATGTTATGTGCATCTGCCCCAGTTACCCCAAACTCTTCCAGCTTCAACACCTGCCATTTCATGACCACCCGATGCATTCTGTGATCAGATCCTGTAACACACAAATATGTTCAAAATCAAACAAAACTGTAGGGGAAAGAAAGGCAGACCATGCTCCTGGAAAGATTAAAGAGACACTAGGATCCCAGAATTAGAGGAACAAAGAACAAGATCCAGTTCAAGGAAAAGCTCATGATTGCCACAGTAAGACAAATACATGTGTTCTTTTTATTCCAAATTGAACACATCCATTCTCCATCAATCTAAACCCTAATGCAGCACCTGTAGGTCCAAGTAATGGGATGAGAGCATATACCCGAGCACCAGTAGCGATGACCAGGATTTTGTAGGAGATGGTTTCACCTGCAGCTGTGAGCAATGTCCTTGCCCGCACATCAGCTGCCTTCACCCGAGTGCCCAAGACCAACTCAATTCCTGCCCAGCATTCCAATTCCTTCTGAGAAAGTCTCTGCTATATTAATTTTCCACATTGGCTGGTAACACAACTGGCTGGCAAAACACGCTGAGGGATTTTGGGAGAAGGCCCTACCATTATCTTTGTACCACTTTGTCATGTGCCGTTCTTCACCTGTCCCAACACATGTATGGAATGCAGGCAACCGTGCTGCGCCTGCTTGATGCCCTCACATCCCAAAGGAAACCACCACCCTCATCATCTTGATCTCAACTCTCAGATCAGATATCCAACCTGCCAATATCTGCAATTCTCTGTCCCCTACAGCTGCAGAAAGAGAGCATTGCTCCAAAAGAGCTGAAACATACCTTCAATAAGCAGGTATCCCTTACTTAGTGCCGGGCGCTCATATGGTGCAACCTAAAAGGCCCAACAAAAACATCAAACAGAAAAAAAAGGTGACTCAACATCAATCAAAAAGTTTGTCATGAAAAGAGCAATGACTGTACAAACAAATAGATTTTATCTGTTTCTCAAAAGCTCAGAGACTGAAATGATATGACCACAAGAATTGCACAGAAACAAAGTTGATAAGGTGACTGGGAACACAGAAGACACTCTGAACTCTGGAGAATCAGCATCATAGATTCTGAGAGAGAATCCAAGATGTCTTTCCCATACAAAGAAAGGAAGAATCAACAAAGATCCAGCAGAAAAGAAAGAGAGGAGAAGAAGAAAAAAGTGTGCACATTCATTTTCAAGGGCAATTGGAGACAAAGAGGGACAAAGTTGAGCATACCAACTCCTCAGAAATGATGCACAAATCACCATGGAGAATGCCAAGCTTCACAAACTCAGAAGCAGCATAGCCAGCTGCAGTCCCACCTCCAAGAACCACTACTTTGAATGCCCTCCCCATCTCACAACCCCATCCAAAACCAGCTCGAATCCAAGCAACAAGCTCTTGAAGAAAAGAATCCTCACAGTTCCTGAAACCTGAGACACTAATCTGGTGTGGAGACACTAATCACACCCCTCTCTTGGATTACCAACCCAAAATCTAATCCAATTCTCAGACAAAATAAGATACCCCTAAAATTCCTGCACAAACCCAAACCCTAATTCCTCTCCCCTGAAACCCCAAGAGGGTTTTGTTTGATGCGTAAGACTCCGATAAAGCAGATACAAAAACAAAAACACATGTGTATCCCAAACTTTCGCTTCAATCCTTCGCCCTGAGAGGAGCACCGCCGGGGCGACGACGATTCTTCCGTAAGGGGCGCTCGATGAGTTAGCAAGCGATGAGGAGAGTTAATCAACAGCCCTAATCCTGAATCTCATCTGGAATCCGCGCTGATTTAGGGGAGGACGAAGTGGTTATATTATAATCTAAGAAGGGCCACCCTAGCCAACTACATACATTCATTCGTAGCTAAAAAATTCCCTCCTCTCGGATAGGTGTAAATTTATTAGGTCAAAAGAAAGAATGCGAAAATTACGCAACTGCAGCAGTTGTAACAAGATTACGCAACCGCGTATCTTCTTGCGCCGTCCTGAGATTAGATCTCTAAGGAACTATTACTGCTACGACTCCTCTTCCTCCTACTGCTACTACTACTACTACTCTTTACTCCATCATCATCATCATCCTCTCTATGCCGAAATCTTAGGATGCACGAAAAACAAACAAACACAGCAAAAAGAAAAGGAAAAAAAATTGCAGTCAGTCAGTCACACTTGCAGCTTGCTATACAAGGGAAGTATGCATGCATGCATGCATACACGCCAACAATCGATCAACCAACAACTGTGCTGTGTTGCGTGCATAATCATCATCATCACCATCATCGTCATATAATGATCGATGATATGATGATGATGCTGCACATCGAGTCAAATTCCAAGCTCCACAACAAATCAAAAGTTTCAACTTTTCGTCTTTGCATTGGTCGAAGGAGGAAGAGACCCTTTGCATCTGAGCTCCCTTCCACCCTTCTTCTTCTTCTTCTTCTTCGTCTTCTTCTTACTTGTACTTTAGATTCGTGTGCTCCGTTCTTTGTGTCTGTGGATTCGCTCCTCTTTCTCAACTCTCTCTCTCTCTCTACTCTCTCGTTTCTTTGGTTGGGTTTGTGGAGTTTTTGTCTTTTTTTTTTTCCTTTCTTTTGGGTATTGAATTTTGTTAAGGATTTTTTTTGCTTTAAACAAAATTTGTTTGAGTGTTATGGTTTTCATCAATTTTAGCCCACTAATATCACCAATGTTTGTTTGACCTGAAAAATATGATGTTGGCATATATACAAAGGATTTTTCATGGAAAAAAAATGACCCAAATTTGTTAAATTTCAAAGAAAAAAAAATCTAAATTGCCATATTCTTATGAGAAGTTCTGGTAAGTAGCCAAGAATTTAAAAGGATTTTGATTGTTTTCCTAATTTCATATCTAGTATGTACATAATCAAATCTAACTAAATCATCTCATGGATGATCATCATTTCAACTACATCACAAAATTGAAAAACAAAACCCTACTAATCACACCAAGAGTTAACATGTAATGTTAAAATGTAACTATCATTAATGTCAAGTTATCAAATAGTACATTAGAAATTGCACGGTGGCAAATCATCATGGACCTAAAACAAATGCCACTAATGTGCCTCTATAGATCCCCATGTCACACATTATTAGCTTGCAAAACAAGCATCCTTATTTTAACTTTGTCACACATTCATGTCAATACTTATTTCACCATCTCTTTCAACATAGTTTGTTCCTTGAAAGTTCATGTGTATCCCAACCAAGTTCATTCGCTCAAAGTTGTTTGTTAGTCTATAGTTAGTTTGTCCACCTTGGTTTCTTTTATGTTGATGTTTAACCATTTGCAAAAACTTGATTGGTGTTGTCAACTTTGATTTTGAAATTTTGTCATTTGCATTTGCGTTGATAGTTTATTATGTGTAATAACTTGTTGGTGTCTTAGCATTTGTCTTGAACTTCTTCTATCATTTAAATTTGATAGTAAAAATTGTTGACTTATGTGTTGAATTAGTTTTGTCATTGCATTCTTATGACCTCCATTGTTATTGATCGATCACTTTATTCTCATAACATCTTACAACCCTTGCAAATCATTGTCTCTATGTCATGATATTGTTATTTACATATTCTATAATTTGTTTCATCTTCTTCGAACTTCATTATTGGCAATTGTTTTTCTTTTTCACAATGCCTTGTTCTATCTTGCAACTCTTTGTATCATGGCTTGACCTATTGCAAATGACATTCTTATAAATTTCCTAACAAATTACATAGATGATTTTGTCATATCTTGTGACATTTTATTTTACACCTTGACTTTACAATTTCATCCCACAACTCACACAACATTCTTACATCATTTTCTCTTTTTTTGTTATATTATTTATTTATTTATTTATTTATTTTTAATCTTTGCCAAACTCACAATGGATGAATCTAAACCCATTAACAATGTTCTTACATCAAGGCCTAGTTTTTAAAAATAAAGCTCTTCCAAAAGTCGATGGTTTTTAAATTCATCACTGTGTTTTTAAATTTTGACATACAATCTCCTAAAAAAATGATCACTATTAATTATATTATAGTTGTTTTAAGTTATCCATGATTATTGATCATCAAAAATGATGAACAATTTGTTTCTTACCCTAAGACATTGGGTGAAACCAGAATCCATAACTTCAATTTTCAATTTTCTTTTTATTGCTTACTTTGTCCCTTCCTAAAATAGAGGTCCTCCCATAAATAAAATCAAAATATATATTTTGATTTCCGAGCTTCTTCATGGCCTCAGAGAGCTAAAGCCCTTAAATATCTCTGATTTTTTTTTATAGTACTTTGAAAATCTATAGCATTTTGTCAAAACACATCCTACGTCAAATATGATAACGAACATTGGGCACTAGGAACTTCAAGATAACCAAAGGGATGTTCTTTCAAATTGCTCATTAATTAACATTTTTAATGGCAAAGCAATGTCATAAACCATGTTTGTGTAGATTAAAGTTGTGCATGTCATTTATTGGTTGGTGTAAGGAACGATTATTTTATATGTTTTCAATCAAATTTGTTTTTTGAAAAGATTAGTATTCTTTTTTTTTCTACATGTAAGGTTGTTTATGTAATTACTAAAGTGTTCATGGGTCCCATTTCTTGGCCTAAAGCAAACAAAATGCAAATGGTGATGGTAGAATTCAAGAGCTTGTGTGGCTTACCTTTTATATAAGGCGACATCTAAGAAAAATGCACATTTCAATTGTCAAACCTTTTTAGGGCCTTTTCTTAAATATTATTATTACCACGTAGTCAATTGTATCACAAAAGATGTATCATTTCAATTCATCCATTTCTACTTAAAAACATAAGTTACATTTTGATGTCTTAGATCATGACATATCACATAAAAGAATGACAATATACTTTGTTGGAATTATTACATAATAGGAAACATAAGGTTGAAAGGTTTGTCATTGAAAGTGCATTTGGTATAATGGAAAAGATATAATGAAAACAAATTGGAAAGTTTAGGTACATGTCATGTTCATCACAAACATCTTCACTTGTTGTTATCAATTGCATAACTTGTTAATATGCAACAAAAGATATTTTCAAATTGAAACCTTGATGCACATTTTTATAATGAAAGGTGAGAGAAATCCCTAATAAAGATCTTACAATCACATTGTTCCAAATGTTTGATAGCAATGAAAATTGAGAGAAACTTGGAGACATCTTACAAAGGAAACTACCTTTTTATATTAGCCTACAATGCATTTGTGCATGAATAAAGGTTAATTTTAGACCCATATCAGCAATGATGGATTCCAAAGGCTGAATTTTTAAGGTGTCTTCATGTTATAGTGGATTCAATATAATCAAGATTGTACATAAACTACTAAAAATATTGTAGTTTGAAATTCATTTACTTTGAAATTTGTTTAAAATTACATTTAGTTTACTTGGGCCTTAAAAAATAACATAATTGAAAACAATCATGAATATCAATTTTATTTATTTATTGAGTACATGTATAATAATCACATCATAAAACTTGTCACCTATTTGACAACAATATACCAATGTTGGATTGATATCACCATTTTGACATACCAGCCTAGTCCTTGATATATAGGTCTTTCCAAAAATCATATATCAACCTAGTATTGGTATTAGGGCATTTTTCAAATCAAAATACCCAACTGATATCTATATTTCAAAAATCCATTTCCACATTGCAAAGGTATCAATATCAATATGGAAAATATGATACTAGCTAGTATATGGTTTCAACCTAGGTATTAATATAAGGAGTGTCATACACCTCAATTTGTGTACAACCAAAACATGAACAAGAAAAAAAATGTCTTCACACAAATGCACATTTGGATACATATAAAACATGATATAAGAGTTCAGGGAAAGGGTTCAATAGGTTGTTAGATCTCAAAATTCAACATAGAGTGTTTGTGGAAGCTCTCTCACCAATCACCAATAACACAAAAAAATCAATTAACCAAGAACAAGGAATGTGTTCACAAATGCACATTAAATTGAATTTTTAAATGGATACATATGAGGCATGACATAACAAGTCCAAAATCCAAAAGAGGGTTTAGCAAACTATTAAAGTCAAATTTCAAAATTCAATAGACAGTGTTGGTGGAAGCTAGATGCTTAGTCACTAAAAGCCCAAAAATTCAACCAAACTTATAATATGAATGCAACATTACTACCCATTACACCATGTTTGATGTTTGGTGGCTACAACGTAATACTCATGGCACACAATTCTAGGCTATCAAAATACCCAACATCTTCAAGCTCTTCTTCAAAGTTATCCAACATCTTGTCTTTAACTTTCAAAAATTATGCCATCCTCATGGTAGTAGGAGAAAGGTAGTTGGTCCTCGCATCACTTGCCCAATTCTTCAAAAGCATAACCAACTTGTTAAGATTTTGCACACCCAACCAACACTGGCGCAAATTGGTCAATATTCTAACAATGTCGAAAATCCGTTTAGTTTCAATTTAAGAACTTACAACACCCAAAAACTAACGAACAAGGAATGAAACACCATAGGAAATTGTTTTGCATGATCTTTCCACCATTGCAAAAGCAATTGTACATCGCTTTCACTCACAGGCAAATGGCAATACAAAAACAATTTTGCTTTCACTAGAGGCAAACTAACTTTTTCTATAGAAGCTATAACACCCCCCCATAAGGAATCATCAACAATGGTTGTTGAAGGAGGAAGGTTTTTACATTCTTAGGGTTTAAATGCTTGGAGACCACCACTAAGAGAAACATCAAAACTTGTTGGTCATACTTTTCCACAATTGTGGCAACTTTATCCTTACCTACATACTCCATGATGCACTACAACCCCTTAAACCTTGGGTCAAGTTGAAGAACACAGATATTATGTGTTGCAACAACATTGAAGGTCACAACAAAAGCCAAAAAAGGCTCCAACACATTAATCACCTCAAGTGCCATTTTGCCATACAAAATCTCCAACTCTACCTCAAATTTTCCACACATCAGGGTTTAATGACACATGAGCTCAATACTCCTATGCATTTTACACAAATTGAAAATGCAGTAAACAAAACATCTAAAAGTAACCAATACCCTCTAGTTTGATTCAACATGCATTATTCCACCAAAATGTCTATCATTGTTTTGGCTATGTCCATGTTGAACCTAACAGCACTTTACTTTACAACCTAATGGTCTATCAACTATAGCAACGGTTTATGGCAGCAACATATCCCAAGGTTTCTTGGAAAAAAATTATAAACAAATTGAATTTTCACCAAGATCTTCAATTTCCAAGGTTTCAAGCCAACTTCCTTACATGCAAATTCCCATTCCTGCTTACCCTTGCCCAACTTCTTTGTCCAAGTAATGGTCTTTTACAATTCACTTTAAGTTTTTCTTTTTCCCACACTCATTTCCTTCATCCCAACACCAATTTTTTTATTAGTAATGGCATGTTGGCCTTAGACATCACATGGCCAAAAAAGGTACCACTAAATGGTGAAGGCAACTGTAGCAATTCACAAGATACAACATTTGTTAATGCATAAGCAAAATTGTTTAGGTTTGTGCCTTCGTCCTTAACATAAATAATCACCTTGTTTGTGATTTCGTATGTAACAAAAAGAGACTTCACTTACACTGCTAAGGCTATTGTAAAGGTGTTTGGAGTTTCAAACATGCCTATTATAACATGGCAAGGTACCCGATCATTATCAATGAAATTGATGACAAGAGCAAATGTATCAATTCCAATTTTGGACATCCAAAGATTGAACATAACAGTGGTTGTAGCATATTCTGCAATGGTTGGGAACACATGCATTTCCATCAGCTTAGACAACATAGTTGGAATATGTTTTCAAACAAACTACTTACGTGAAGGAAACCTAACCCGATGACACTATTGCATGACAAAACATCACAACTAAGGGTTTTCAATTATAGATAATGGCATGTAACCTTTCGCAGTCAACAAAACCAAATCTTCAATAAACTTTTGTTGACTTAGATTATTTGGTTTGTTCAGGCCATAAAAAAATTAGTGATGGAATTGGGAGGCATTGTTCTCCTCTTTTTCCCTTTTTGCCAACCTCCATCAACAAGTATTTTTTGTTATTTGTATCAATTCATAATAGCCCCATGCTCATTATCAACATGTTTCTTCATACTTGTAATGCCATGTGTAGGATTGTAAGAAAAAATATTTTTCCTTGATTACATTGTATTGTTACTAAAAACTAAAGCCATGGGGCAGCACAAGATGCACCACATGCTCTAAGTGAGATGGTTTTGGACTTTTGTAATTGGATCATTAAGCACAAAAAACACCTAAATATGATAAATTCAATTATGGGGGTGTCATAATTGCTGGTTTTTTTGCAACTCAACAAACAACACACATTCTTTTTCAATTTAAAACCCTCAACTCTCATTTCCCTGTCAACTACAACAATATGATGCATTCGTGTGTTGATGACAATATTAAATTGCACTAAGTTCCATTAGCCTCTCCATGATGGGCTTTGGAATCAGAAAGTTTATGAGTAACAAAATCCATGGAAAAGAAAACCCAACCAAAAAAAACAAATGTATGAATCACAATAGCTAAGATATGTAGAATTTCACAAGCACCCCTTGCATCCCAAAAACTCATAAACAAAGTATGACAACCACGATGAACATTATAAGTGTAATCTAGAGTACTAAAACCAACCACCAAAGGAACAAGCTGGTTGAAACACAAATTAACATTTTGGTAGGTTGTTCTTGGGTTTTCATTTGTGACATCCAAACTTCTATTTAAACACAAAATCAAAAACAAACAAAAGTGAAAGAAAAAGGAAGGGTGGGGAATGAAAAATGAATCCAAATAGAAAAGTTTATGATTCAAGATGATTTACTAAACTTTGGCACGTTCAAAAATGTTGCAATGAAGTTGTGAGTAATGTTGCTAGAACCACCAATCGTTTGTGTGTGTGCACTTTAATTGAAAGTATCCATCTCTTCACCATCACAACTCTAAAGTATGAAAGGAAGTGCAAAAATTAAAATTAAAATCCAATTTGATAGGTCAACCAAACTACCGTTTAAAACATAATGCATTATGCACATTAGTATGTGCATTGAAACCTTAAGTTGATACCAATCGAACTACTTTACTAACTAGTATGCACATTGATATGTGAAATGGTATTGAGAATTTGTACCAAGCTAATTGACTCTCCAACCATGTTTTGCAAAAACGAAATGGGGGCTATATTGGTATTGAACTAATACTAGTTTGTAATATCGATGATCATATTAGTATTGATACCTAGGTCCAACTTACATACCAATCCAACACTGTAATATACCATTTTTTTACTAATTGAAAAAATATTTCAATTTTGTGGATAAATAAAACAAAACTTAAGGCGCCTACATCTTCAATGGAATAATATTTTATAACTTAAAAATCATAATTATCATTGTTATTATAAAATAATGTACCATCAAGGGTTTGTAAAATTTATATTTATATTTATATTTCATGATTTGAAATCAAATTGCAAAAAATTGATGGAATATTATTTATTTGTACATATATACATTGATGTGCAAAAATTCATTGACATATTCCAACTAAAGGAAGTATTACTTGGTCGTTTTGTTAAAATGATAATTTTGTGATAAATGACCACATGTTACAATTGTATTCCAAAGAACTATTGCATCATTTCTATTTGCAATCATTCATAATATAATGATAATTGAAAATGTGAACCACCTTTAACTACACATTTTGACCATTAAACCTTTTTAGAAATATGTCCCAAAATCATTGAATTTTAACTTATAGTCAAAATTGCAACATTATGACAATTTTGGGGTCCATTGCATTGTGCAAACATCTTTTAAATTATTTTTTGATATATATATTTTGTATCATTATGAGTTGGAAATGTTGTAAACATTTGAAAAGAGGTATGAGATTTTTTCAATTTCCAATACATCTCTTGTTATTTGTATACAATGTCCATAATGCATTAATATTATTATTTACATGGGTGGGTGGTTGCAAGGCGAACCAATTTTGTTGAATAAATAATCCATTAAAAGTCCATTCGATAATGTTAAAATTGCAATCTATTGTGATATCATTGTTTAAGTGGGAGATTAAAGGTGGTTAGTGATATAATAAATAAATATGAATAAAACCCAACTAGATAACTCTTTAACATGCATGTTAAGAGAAAAACATTAAAATCCATCAAAAAAATTAATGTGATATGGACTTTTGAAAATAAGGTCCATTTAAAAACATTTAAAAATATTTTTTTGGGGGTTAAGATTTTATTTTTATTTTTTTGCATGTATGGTAATTTTTCTTTAATATATCACATATTGAGTCCCTACAAGATAACCCAAAAAAATTTCATGATAAAAAATTTATTTATATAAAACCACAAACAGACCAACCTAATTTTTTATTATTTGGGGAATATATGTTATAGTTTTTAATGTATATGTATTCTTATTCAAATTGAAAATCCTGATTTAATGGAAAAGTTGCCATAATGATGATTTAATGGGATGTCAATGCATGACACTTTACAAAAACTTGGACGTGACACAAAAAGTGGTCCATCTTATCTTGCACCCACCCATGTATATGCATAAAAACCAAATGAAGATTGCAAGACACTTGTTGAAGCAATAAATTGATTGGAACAACAATTTGATAATTGAAGCAACATATGAACAATTGAAATAAAAGATCTAGATTTGAAACAACAAATTAATAGCAAATTCACAATGGAAGAAACAAGATTTTTGTTGAAAGATGTAAATTAAAAAGCATTTGCTTAGTTTAAAAATTTGAAGGGGATCTTATGATCTTCTCCCATTCATTCATCTTCTTGATAATCATCAAAACTATTAATTATTATCCGAAAAACATCCATGTTACAAAAACAATATTTGTAATGGAATTCATTTGAACTTCAATTTTGCATTAGTATCCTAAAACTAGCAATGATCTAAAGTATGCATGAATAATTGAACTAAATGGGTCCTTGTGGGGTCTTTTTACTATTATTCAAATTTGCAAATTATATGAATGTAGACCTCAAAGTTATAACAATTTGTACATTTTCTTGAATGTTTTTTGTGCATGTTGAACAGGGGTAGAATGCAAGGTCACAATCACCAATGCATTGATGTTTTATAACACTAAGTTACAAGGCCATTTTTAGCTCTCTTACATAACATCATAGCAAGAACCTCAAATCTATGATTTACGATAGATTAAGTGTTAAACAAACTACCCAATATTTGCTATTATTTATTGTAAAACATTAATGATATATATATTTTTAATTTTGCAAAATTTGAATTTTTTTTTCCAAAAAAGTCTTTTGTTGATGTTGTTGCCATTTTAAATTGGTAAAAACGACAACAAAAAGAAATTTTAATTAAGTAGTCAACATAGCCATTTAATTCTTAATACCATATTTGTTTAATAACATGAATCATACTCTAATACAAATGATTAATTATACAACTTGAAAAAAAATCACAAATATATATATATTTCTATGATGTAAGAATATATTTTACCTTTGTTTCCTTTGGAGAAGTAAAAATAACATAATTTGGTGAAGGTATTAAATAGTTGGATTAAAACCCCTTCCCCAACCAACATATTTTTTTTGGTTTCAATTTTTTTTAACTTGGTAATTCTTGTTGGGAAAAAAATGGAAACAATTTTGCAAATTCAAAAAAATATGTAAACAACAAAAAAAATTCCAAAAATTTGAAATCATAAATTTGAAAGAAAAAAGGTTACTCCTAATGAATAAAAAAATTTAATCAAATTTATTAATTCCAACCTTAAACAAAATTCCAATGTTAAATTTATTTGAAACTTTTTAAGCTTAATCTTTGAAATCACTATAAACCTTATCCAAATTTTTTGAAAACCTTAAAATAAATATTAATGATGCAAATAAATAAAAATTTGTGGTGAATTTTCACAATTTTGCAAACATATAAGGGGCCATCAACATCAACAAATGATTTTTAGTTAGTTTTTTTTTAATTAATTTTTACTAATGGTATAATTCTACAAGTTCTAGGATTTGTAGAAAAAATATAGAAATATTTTAACCTATCTATACCTCCTTATACATGGACTATAGCCAACACACGGTTAAATTTTCTTGTGGATGATTTTGCAAGACACCACAAATTTGAATTTTTAAAAAACTCATTCATTTATTTAAAATTTTAAAATAAAAATTTAAAATTCATATCTAAATATTTAAAGATAAACCTGTAACAAAACAAGCCACAATAAATTAATAAATCATGTTTAAAATATAAATAATAAGTAAAAATGGTTAATAATCATATTAATTTTATGTTTATAATAATTTTTAAAAATTAAAAAAAATTCACCTTTTTCAACATGTATAATTTTTTTCATACACCAAGAGAAAAAAATGGGGAAATTTTCAAGGATTATTTCTAGGGGTTTTTAGTGTTGCATCATGAACATTCATAATAATAAACTTGTCCATGATGCCTTAAAAGCTAAGGAAAAACATACATTCTAATTTACAAAAATGTATGAAAATTTAATATATGAAAAAAATGATAGTTCAAGAAATGTGAAAAAACTCATTAAATCATTCAAGTATAATTGCAAAACATTTAGTTGCATGTGTTTCAATATATTTTGATAAGTGCAAGATGCAACTTGTGATCATGAGTAATGATTTTTACATATTAAAAGTGAATGGTTTAACTCATGTACACATGTTGATAATTGAAGAGATGTGAAAAAAATCATTAATTCATTTTAATCTAAATGTGAAATCTTAATTTGAATTACATGTGTTTTAATAAACTATAGTAAATATAAAATACAACACATGTGTAATGGTTTCAACATGTTAAAAGTTGATGGTTCAACTCATGTACCATGTTGATTGTTGGAGAGATGTCAAAAAAATCACTAACCCATTAAAATGCACTATGTAAATAAAGTTAAATGCTACCTCAATTTCCACATCAACATATACTGCGAAGAGGTCTTTCAATGTAGGCCTAGCCTTAACTATCATCGACTTAAAATGTGCTCTACTGAGGAGCGCCCTTTGAAACAATATCCAATTGTGGGCAAAGGGCAACGCATTGTGATGAAAGACCAACAAGCTATTGTGAAAGGCCAATTGGGGAAACGTAAGGGTCACATGGTTTCTGTAGAGGAAGATTGCATGCGTCACACTATTAGAGACTGGCTGGAAGTTGACAATCTATGAAAAGGTGTTGAAGAATTCATTATTGACTCAACACAATACAATACCAGCCCACACACACCACCAATTCAACTTGCATATTTCATCAAAATTGTTTATTCCGAGCATGATAGTTGGAATCGATTTCCACAAGTTTGTGCAATTATCAAATGAAGAGCAATTGGATGAAGCATAGTCTCTTGTTTACTCAACATTGATGGTGAAGTCGTCGATGACAAACCGAGATCATTTAAACACAAGTACTCACCCTTGTGCAAGAAGGAAAATTACTATATGTGGATCCCCGAATTGTGGAAATGAGAACCTATTTTACCACTTTGAGCAAGGCCTGCAAGAATAAGGTGTGTAATTTCATGGATGGTCGAATGGAGTTCGACACAAAATCAAAGTCATATGTACCCACCTAGGTTTTTCATCGAGGGGCATGCTTATGTGAATGCATTTTTCATGGAATAATTTTTTTCACAATTGAAACAAATCATGTTATTGATGTTGAATGGCAGTTGCTTGGAGTTCACAAAACTAAGGAGCATTGGGAAATGAATATCCAATATGTGTGAACATCAAAGGTCAAAAATACAATTTATGCTGGAAGATGCACACATGCATAGAAGTTTATTTGTGCAAGCTTGTGTATAGGATCAAGGGTGGTACCTTTATGTCTTTATCTAAGGAGGATAATTTTTCCATACCACTCCATTATTTTATTAGAAAAGCACATGTTGAGGAGTACAAGAAGACCCAAGAAATGATTTACTAACAATCTAGGTTCATAACCTTGTCAATGTACATTAAAATGAACATAACTTCCACACAAAGGATTGATGTAATTGCATGAAGGATTTGTTTACAACCAGATGTGAAGAAGGTGTTGGACAAAAGATGTGCAAACTTGCCAAAGTTTGACAATGTCTAAACAATAACAATTGCACAAAAAAGGATGATGTTAGAGGTGAATAAGGAAGTGATGCAAAAGGAGAAGTTTTCCCATGGTCAAGTGGGATTGGAAGCCATGGCAAACAAATTAGAGTAAGTCGAGAGGGTCAACAATGAGGAATCCACGAATTTTTTTGGAATACTTTAAGCTTGGGTTCACAACAAACAATCAGACATTTAGAAAAACAAAAGGAAATAACATTGATGGTTTAATTTGATCCATAACTACAAAAGAAAAACTGCCAAAAAAATTTGGTCATATCGTTCAAACAATAGTGATGGATCTAATTAAATATCACATGATTAAGATTGTGCCTTCAAGGCAAGACTAGGAAGCAAGCACAATGCCATGACAAAAATCTTTCATCAAGAGATTTGCTCATTTGGAAAAGTTGCCAACTCTACATTGTCACGAAGACCTAATTGAAGAAAAAAACAAAGTTTGTAACAAGGAAGGAGTTAGTTCACATGATGGAACAAAAAAAAAACAAAGTTTATAACATGGAAAGATTTAGTTCAAATGATGATTTTTAGTGATTGTTCATTTACAATCATTTTGTACTAACACTAAGGTTGAAATTCATGCATGGTTATTCCTTGGGTTATCTCAGATTTTTTTGAACTAACATTGTGAGCATGAATTTGTACCAATGTTATAATGTGAGTATTTATAATGTGAGTTCCTCCCATCACTTTTATTCTTCTTTTTTAATTTTGAAAACCTTGGGGTGCAAACGAAATAACATGAGTTGCACCTACGTGCTTTTGAGATTGCTTTTGGGGGAATATTTTTTGAATATTTTTTAATAAATCTTCCAAAAAAATTCAAAATTCTTTAAAAAATTCTTTATATTATTATGCCAAGGTTTATGTAAAAGATTTTGAAATGTATGTAATTTTCAAAAGTTTTGAAGTATATTTATAAATCATTTTAGTGTTAAAAAACATGTGTTACAATGTTTAATGAATGCTTTTGAAAACTTTTTATTCATCAAATATTTTTCAAATTAATTCACATGCACTAGAAGAAATCTTGTAATATGTAACCATTACTTTTACGACTACATGCAACTATGTGTTAGTTGTGACTATATTTGATTTTTTTTGCAACTAATTATCAACATTCACACTTTATATGGTGAAATGTGACTATGTTGTGACTACCATGCAACTATTGACATATTCACCTTTTCATTTGGACAACTTTTGGGATTGCTTTCATCCAAGAATAGGTTCATATGTTCCATTAGTTGCATTTTGGGATCAAAATTAGTTGCAACCATATGTCATATACATAGCCTTTTGACATACACTAAAGCGTATTATAACTAAATTTGGGGTACATATCTACAATATATTCAGGTTGCATTAAGGGTATATTTAAAGAGTTTATTAGGAATACATTATATATTGTGAACATATAAAAAGCTTTATCAACATGGTTTTTGTGCTAATACCCTTGTTCCATGACAAAAAAATACAATGACCACAATGTGAGATACAATGGAATATTCCATTCATACCCATTACACCCAATTTTTTTGAAACTTCAATTGGGGTTTCAACAAGTTACTTGAACATCAAATCAATTCACATATCAATTTTGAAATTTTTAATTTTATTTTGAATATTTTTCTTTGAATATGAAAGTTCATATTTCAATTCTGAAAATGATCATCTTAATTTAATAATTGACTTTATATTATGTAAATTATTATCTGATCTATTTTTTAAATCTAAATTTATTTATTTAAATTCTGAAAATTAATATTTGAATTAAAAATTTGTTATTTGAATCCACAAATTGTTATTTGCATTCTGAAAATTGATATTTCAATTATGAAAATTTTTATTTCAATTCAAAAATTGTTAATTGAATCTGAAAATTGATATTCGAATTTTGAAATTTTATTATTTAAATTTAGAAATTGATATTTTGAATTCTGAAAATTGTTGTTCAAATCTGAAAATTACTCCATGTTTCAATTTTTAAAAAATCAAATTAAAATTTTCAGATTGGAAATATCAAATTTCAAATTCAAATAATTGTTTTTAGAATTCAATTGAAAATTCTCAGAATTGATATATCAAATTTCAGATTTAAATAATGATTTTCAAAAAATTTGAATCCAAATTTCTATTCAAATATTAGTTTTTAGATTAAAATTTTAAAAAATCAATATTCAAAATCACAATTTTAAAATTCAAGTTATAATTTTCAGAATTTAAATATGAATTTTCAAATTCAAATAACAATTTTTGGAATTGAAATATCACTTTTCAATTTTCAGAATTAAAATACCAAATTTCATATTCAAATAATTTTTTTGGGAATAAAATATCAAATTTCAAATTCAGATAAAGATTTTCAGAAATCAAATATCAATTTTGAAATCCAAATAAATGTTTTTGGATTTAAATATCATTTTTCAAAATTCAAATGTCAGTTTTGAGATTGAAGTATCAATTTTTGAATACAAAAAAAGAAAGATCTCAGATAGGGATTTTTGAATTCGAATAATAATTATTAGATTGGAAATATCAATTTTGAGATTCAAATAACAATTGATATTTCAAAAAATTGTTATGGGGAAAGGTTATGTGAAGTGGGAGGATTAGCATATATAATTTACAATATCAAAAAAAAGAACAAGAGATATGGGATAAACTTTTTACTTGCAAGTTAATATGCGATTAAGTTGTGACAAAAAAATTATCCCATATCTTTTGTCCTCCATTTTAATTTTGTAAACTATATAAAGAGATGCATTTGAAAGATTGAAAACACACATTTGAAATGAATTTATTAAAAAGGTTTAACCCCAAAGGCTAAATCTAAAATAAAATAAGAAAACCTATCTAACTACCTACTTATCTACTTCCCTACTTGCTTAAATATCTAAATTAATATATATTGGTAAAATTTTAATTAATATGCCATGTGGCAAGTTTTATTATGCCACATGTCACAATCTAAGACCATCCAAAATGGATGATGTGGAATTAATTTATTTTATCAATTTAATGTTTTTCAAAATTCAATTATCTTACGACATGGCAAATGCCAGTTGCTCAATTTAAAAGCCATCAAATATGGACAATTGAGATTATAAATTTCATAAAAATTATGATTTTTTAATTTCTAAATTTCTAAATGCCCTACTTGTGCCACATCACAATAAAGGGTTGTTAACCATTTTAGTTACAATTTTTAACAAATAGTTGCAAGTTGCATACATATAATCAATGAATGAAAACGTATTTGTTGACTATATGTCTCATCCATGGATTATGATGACATAAAAAATGATGTCATCATTTGCGACTATATGTTGGATGTGACTTCACTTATGTAACTAATGTTGTTTTAGTTATACTAGTGTAAACCCGGTGCATAATGCACCCATTCCCCCCCCCCCCCCCCCTTTTTTCTTTTTTATTTGGAAAAACCTTTTTTTCTTCTCTGTTTTTTTTAATTTTCTTTTTAGGTATTTGGACTGCATCAT
>Ga0116231_10005249_pt1 | contig 25612 bp, 18 predicted proteins | sample S1TSphgellanicum_2_FD_89695 | JGI IMG/M metagenome (GOLD analysis project Ga0116231, IMG submission 89695) | Host-associated microbial communities from peat moss isolated from Minnesota, USA - S1T2_Fd - Sphagnum magellanicum MG | ecosystem: Host-associated > Plants > Peat moss > Unclassified... | reverse complement strand
CATAAAATTTAACACAAATCAAAAAATGCAAATCCATAATGGAAATTCAACTCATAGGAAAAAAAAAAAAAAAAAAAAAAAAAAAAAGAAAAAAAAAAAAAAAAAAAAAAAAAAAACCAAAAATAAAAAAAAAAAAAAAAAAAAAAAAGACAACACATGAAATTCAAAACTACTCTAAAAATTGTGCAAAGTCAAATTGGAAAATTCAAACACTTAGAAAAAGAAAACCTAATCTTTAAAAAAATGCAAATCCAAATGTGAAAGTCAACACTTAGAAAAGAAAAAAAAAAAAAAGAAAAAAAAATACAACACCACCATACTGACACTTACACAAATCAAGCTGCCAAGTGTGTGTGTGTGTGTGTACAGGCACTGATTGTTGTGGTGTCCAATTGCAGTAAAACCTAAGTTATACATTGCTCATCATTTGTAGGTTTGGGGGGGAAAAAACAAAAAAAAAAGGCAAAAATAGAATTCAACTAGTGAAGCCTGAAAGTGTGAGGGAGAAATCTGAATGACAATGGTAATTACCCATTGAGCAAAGCTTTTGAATTTGCTCACCATTTTTACTACTAGAGTGCTATCTTGCTTGCTTGCTTGCTTGATTCCTAACCCAATTTTTTGATGGTATACCCGAAATGCAATGCAATGCAATGCAATGTGGGGAAAACAAATTGTAAGTATACATGCAAAGGCTCTCAATAAATCCGTATATCATTGGTAAAGAGATTGATGAGCCTTGACCACAATAATTTGGATGCACATATATGATGCAAATTTGATGCTTTTTTTTTTAATATGCAAAAAAACCATCAAGTTGGTCCATGATATTCCATAACAAATATTGCATAAAAGAAAAAAAGTTCAAATCTCTCACCCAAACAACAGCAACAAAACAAAAATTATGTGAATAAAACAAGAGTCCATTAGAGATTGTGGGTATTGACAAAAAGAAAAGAAAATTGTAGCATGTTTTTTTTTTGTTTTTTTTGTTTTTTTGTTTTTTTCACTTCAAGAATTTTTGAAGGAGCTTGAAAAATGCTGGTGCAAAAATTGGGAAGTTGAAAAAAAAAAAAGGGCGGGCAGGGACAGGAGCTTCCCATTTATGTTAATTAAGTTTCATGCCTTTTGTGTTCAGACACTTTCCATTTGTCTAAACCCTAAAACTTAGTTGGACTTCATGAGGGAAAAAAAATTCTAATATACAAGACAAGTTCTCAGGACATGTATTTGGTAATTAACCTTCATGAATGACAAAAGGGTATGTTACTAGAAAGATAACCGATTAAATGGTAAATGGAGATATTTTTGACAATGAAATTGACAACAGACGAGTTTATTTGGGGAATTTTTTTGATATTGATACCTTGTGTGATCCAACAATAAACCCTAAAATTAATTAAACCCTAAACCACCCAGCCGGTTATGAAAATGAAGTAATATTCAACAAACACTCACTTGAACTTTGAACATTGGATAGAAACGAAGAAGACACACTTTGTTATTTGCAAAAAGTTTTGTGAGCTTGCATGAAATGGAATTGTTTTAAGCATTGGCCTGGTATGGAGAGCAACCAAATGATCCTCCGTATGAGGGAGGGAAGAGTTCGTTCTCATACCAAACATCACACAATTTTGTGACCAAGTGGACCTCGGGAGCATTGTAGGTGAATTCGGTTACCTACAAATTTATAACTTTGGAGCCCATTTTCTCTCTCCCTCTCTCTCTCAACAATTGTAATTGCAAACCTCACAATGAGGAATGTGATAGACATGTATATGGGCCCTTGATTGTGTAATCTCCTTTTGCTAGAAATCACTTCACATTGGTTCCCCAATTTTGGCGGCCGATGGTGATTCACTTTTCCTCCAATAAGAGGGTTACTTAGAGGTATATGGGCATCTCCTCTAGATGTCTCCTACAAGTAAGTATGTACTTCAAAATTTTGTCACATTCAGCTGCCCTAAAAAAAATATTTTATTCTTGAAATACAAGTTTCTTAAATAATGTGCATTTAATTAAAATATGAAAATCATGTTAAACATGAAAAATTAGATGGTTCTTACATAACAAATGTTTTTAGCAAAACCATTGAACTCCTCGTTTTGCTGAGGAGTGGAAGGTAAGTTGTTGTTGTTGTTGGGTGTGTTGGTCAATAGTCACTATCAATCTTGCTCACACTTTTGGGGTTCGGGAGAGCAAAACTTGTGACAATTTGTTGTGTTTGAGAGACACAATTTGCACCCAATTGCATGTTGGGTACGAAACCAACATTAAATAATAATAATAAATAAATAAATAAAATAAAAATTGTTGTAGAATTAAGCTGAGAATTTTCAGATAATATAAAAAAAAATCAGCTTCTTATATAAAGAACAAATGCTAGATCATTAGTTGACTGGTGGTTTAATTGTTTTGCCAAAATTTAAGGAAAAAATTTCTACAGAATTTTGTAAAAGTGAAAATTCTCAAGATACACACCTGCAAGCCTGCCACAAGATTTTATTTGAATTTTTTGTTGCTTTTTTTGGTTTTTATGTGTCCCCATTTATTTATTATTTTCTTTCCTTTTTTGGGCAAATCCTCCTCTTCTTACATGCTGAAGATCTGACTTCATTGGAAGACAAGACAGCTTTGCAAGGATAACCCTTTTTTTCAATATGTATGTGGACTTTAAGAGTAGTAGGGCTTTACCCGACATAAAGCCCTGGCAGAATTTTTTATTTTTTATTTTTCATTTTCATTTTTATTTTTTACCCCTCATACTTAGGAAGTATCATGGGAAAAAAATTGAAATAAGGTGGGGCATTTTGAAAACTGAAGAAGACCCAGTCCCTTTTACACCTTTTTTTTCTGGGATTTTACTCGGAGAGGATTATTTAAGGGCAAACAATAAACAAGAGCAATGAATTAAATGTGACATCGGTTTTTAATGCAGTTGTAGGACAATGCTCGGTGAGACAAATGTTTTCAATTTTATTTTTTTATTGTACTTGAATTATGATTAACATTTTAATAATTTTTTTACACAATATTTTCAAGGAAAATAAATGATCCATTGGTTAGAATCTCTTTTTTCAATCAAAGGGTTTATGGTTTTATTTTATTTTATTTTTTTTTCAAATTCTCTTTTTTTTCCATAAACAAAATGGATGAAAAAAAAAAACTTTTAGGCAACTTCCTCAAACTGGATGCCCTGGGGGGGAAAAACTTAGTTGTTTTATCTCCCACATGGAAAAAAGTAAATTGTTCCAAGGGTGCAAGTTTGACAAGAAAATACAAGGGATAAACTTTATTCAAATTAAATGTTCTTTATATCATTGAAAATTTCTTGAAGCATAGATATTTAAAATGATCTTGCAATTTTGATTTGATGATATGAACAAAAAGTTATGGTGAGAAGAAGAATCAAAAGTCAAATTTTCAAATCCCTTTCTACCCCAGGGAAAAAGCCTTCTTGAATCGCGACTCTTCCTTTTGCTATAAAATTTAGCTCATAGTCTTAAAACAAAATTACAAAATCATTTTAGATCTTTATGTTTCAAAAGGCTTCCAATGGTATTGAAAACATATATTTGGTCAAAGTTTACATGTTGTATTTTCTTGTCAAAGATTTAAGAACTTGCTCCCTAGGGCAATTTAATTCCCTTCCTTATAGGGAGAATTGGACTTAGCCCCTTTTTCCTCAAGAGAGAAGGCGACTCCCTTCTCGCCTTTAGAAATTTAATTTTTGGCTTTTCTTTTTGTCACAACATTTAATTCACATCTTCAAATCAAGAATGTAAGATCATTTTAGATATTTATATTTCAAAAAAATTCCAAGGGTATAAAAAATGGACAAAGTTTATCTCTTGTATTGTCTTATTGAACATTCATGAAGTGCTCCCTTAAGCAACTTAAACCCCTTCTCTTTAAAAAAGTTACCCCCTTAAAGAAAATCATTTCTTAGAGGAGAAATTGACTCATGGCAATTTAGTCATCTTCTCCCCAAGGGAACATGGTTGGGACTACCATTTTGTGTCCTCCCTAGGGAAAGTTTCTATATCCCTAGGGCATTTTGGCTTGAAAAAGTTGCGTGAAGGCTATTTTTTTCATCCATTTTGTTCATAGAAAAGAAAAAGAAGTCAAGGAAAATTCACACCATGAACACTTTGGTTGAAGGGGGCGACTCTAGCCACTAGATCATTTTTTTTCTTTGGAAATGTTGTATAAGAAAGATAATTAAAATGCTAATGATAATTTAGGTCTAGTCAAAAAAATTCAAAATTTTTTTTTTGTTGAGAAATGTATTGTAATTGTGTCAAGACCAATGTTGCATTTAATTTGTTGCCCTTGTTTAATGTTTGTTTATATCAAGTTGATAGATTCTGCAATCAAGGAAAGACCCTCTCATAATAGGGTTAACAGGGGTCTGATTACTTTGTTATTCAAGACAAGGGAAAAAGAACACATTGGTAATTGGCATCCAATTATCTTGTTAAATGTTTCTTATAAGATGTTTACAAAGGTGCTTCAACTAAGATTACAACCAATTTTTATGGAAATAATTGATGTTGATCAAAATATTCAACTGGATTTATTTTATACAATGTGCTTCTAGTTCAAAAAACCATAGATTGGGTCAAGCACTCAACTTAACCTCTTGTTTTCCTTAGATTTTATTGAGGCATATGGTAAAGTGGCTAAGGCTTCATGTTTGAGGCTATGCTCAAAATGGGCATACAAAAAAATTTGTTGAAATGATAAAATTGTTTTTTTTAAGAGGTTGAGGTTGTGGTATGTCTAAATGGTGCCATCATAAGGCCATTCAAGAGATAAAAGCGTGTGAGGTAGAGATGTCTTCAAGCACCCTACCATTTTATCGTAATAAATGAAGTGTTGAATTTTATGGTAAGGGGATAGTTAGAATGGGAAACTTCAAAGGTGTCATGTTGCCTAAGGGAACAAGGCAACAAACAACCTTTCAATATGTAGATGATACAAAACTATTATGCCCACAAGAATGTTGATGGCAAGGTTTTTATTGATCCATAAAAAACATTAAATGCCTTACTTTTGTAAGTGGATCATTTCAACCTATGAGCCTAGAGCATTCAAACCTTAAGTGGCTTTTTCAGTCTAAAGTATCTAGTTACATGCCTTCTTCACACAAAAGGGTGGCTTTCAGATGTTAGATGGGCCCTTATGAAGAACCATGTACCTTCTATAGGATCTAAGATCAAGATGAAGATATTGAAAGCTTGGAAAAGCATGATGGAGAAGATTTAGTTTTTTACATATAGTTTTGTTGATTCCATTAAACAAGTGAAGTTGTGATGGGGTGAGGTTGAGAGGAAAGGAACTTGGGATCTCCATCTTGAAAGCCCAAAAATTGCGTAAATCAAGATTGTGTAAAATAGAAGACCTATGGGAAGCTAACAACAAAAACTTTCAACCATGAGAAGAGGCAAGAACCAATTTTACTTGGAGGAAAGTGAGCATAATTTTTGCCAAAAAAAAAATGTTTAGCAACATACTTACAAGTTGGGTAACCAAGTTAAAGGAGTTCAATTAACCAACCCAAGAGAAAAGTGTTGAGGAGTGGATCAACATCTATGAAGGTGTTAATCATGTAAAGGTGTTTTGTATTATCAACAACTTTAAACCCAAAATAAAATATTCAATGCATAATAACAAGGAGGTGATCCCCAAAGAGGTTTCTCTATATGTGTAAAGAGAACATTCTAAAACACTTTAGTTGCTATTTAATTGGAGAGAATTATAGGATGTGTTCGACAAGGTGAGAATTTGTACCACAATGGGCTTTCAAAGATTAGTCTTTAATTTATTTTATGAGGACAATGGAGATGGAATGGGAAAGACTAGATGGTGAGTTATATTGTTAAATTAGGAAGGAAACTCATACATGCAAAAGTTGTGTTTAAGTGTAAAGGTATTTTTGAAAGAAAGACCTTTCACATATTACAAGTTAAAATGTAAAGAAGTATAGTGGAAATGGAGAGCCAGGTAGGATTTTGATTTCATTTTATCATTATGGCATAAGCCTTAACAATTAACACATGGCACACTAAGACAAATCAAAACTTACAAGTTGATTGTCCTTCTTGCAGTTTCAAGAACCCTAAATCTATCACAGATTGGTTTTATTGTAGCCTAAAGAAAAAAAAACTAAAGGATTTCTGATTACATCCTAATCAAGGAATTGCACATGAAAATCAAGCTGTAATCACATTATCAAAACATAATTGTACATGTGACATGGTAACTACATTATCTTCCACATACAAAGTAAATCTATAATGCTACAATCTTTAATAAAAAAAACCCAAATTCATTTTCATCAAACATCAATAATCATTTTCAAAGCATTACTTTTCACATAGGTTTATTCCCAACAAAAAATTCACTTCCTTTCACAAACCCAAAAGCTTGCACAAGGTCAGAATTACAATCCAATCCCTTATTTTCCAATTACACAATTTTTAATTTTTGACCAATCTCCATATAAAGATCATTGCATTTCCTATTTCAAAATGCCCATAAGGATGCTCACTTCCATCTCATCTCATAGTTCACTCCCCATAAATATTATTTCAAACATAGTTGTTATTGAAACAATGCATTCCCAAACCCTTTAGTTCTTCATCATGTTCACCAATTGCCCAATTTTAACATGCTAGCTATAACCTTAAATGTCCAACACAATGAAAAAGTTTGAAAACTATAATTAACACCAAGAGTATAATTTTCTCATAGGTGCGTCATAAATCCAAATAACAATTTTGAAAAAACAATGCTTCTAGACTCAAGTACTTAACTTTCTTGAACAACAAGAAGATATTTAGCTCCATGCAATCTTTTGCTCCTTATAATCAGAGTTCCACCAATTTCCCACCACCATAAAATCTTTCAATTATAATAAAAAACAAAGCTCCTTGATGCACTATGAAGAGCAAGCAACAAAACGAACAAACCAAGCACTCACCTTTTTCTCTTCTTCATGAATGTGGGCTCCTACAAACATAATACCAAAAACAAAAAAACAAAAAAAAAAAAAAAAAAAAACTTATAACTAAAAAAAAAACAAAAAAAAAAAAAAAAAAAAAAAAAAAAAAAAAACCTTGTTACTTGGAACAAAGCACGATCATCACAACAATAGATGATCAACATTACCCATCAAGCATCAAATAACATGATCACCACAACTACAAATGATCAACATTACCCATGAGAGGTCGAATTAATCCAATGAACTTTTTGTTTATTTATTTATTTATTTGGTTTCCAAGCTTTTTTTAGATCACACTACTGTTACACATAACCTGCCCAAGGCATGGGAGTTTGCTTTTATGTTCTTGTATCACCTCAAGTTGATCCCCGCATTCTAACTGGGCTAGGAACGCTCCTCACTTGGAACAATGCATATTCAATAGCAATTGCCTAGCAAGGTTTTAAAATTTAAATTTGTGGGTCCTTACTTAGGGGTGTTATACTAGGCCATATAGATCAAGCAAAATGATTTAGTATTTAGTGACAATAATTGACATATGGCAAGCTTATAGGAATATCATATGGGAAGGTTTGGTTGACTATGGGAGAATGGAGTGATAGCATGTTCTACAACAAATCAAGAAACACCCTAAGGAAGACAATAGAATCCTTGAGTCTTTTGATAAGGTTTGGGATGCAATGTGTTTGCATGATGACAAGAAAGTGAAATCGAGTTATCAACCCCTTGTTTGGCAAAACTAACAATATATTGTGACACTATTTTGTGTGTATAGCCATGGCATAAGTGTCCTGGAATTAAGTTTTTTGTTTACTTGTACAATTGTAATCACAAAGATGAACATCTGAAATTTGAAACATCCTATAAAAACAATTACAAAAATAGAATGAAACCAATCAATAGCATTAAAAATACAATCAAAGCATTCCTATAATGACAAAAATGGTCATAAAATCTGAAGGTGTTCCAAGAGCATATGGTAAGAATTAGTTCTAGATAATTAATGTAATGAACATAAATTATTATTTTTCTTTTTTAAAAAGACTTTTTGTTTTTGAGTCAATTCAAGCATCTATGGGAGAATATATTTAATTAATTAATAAATTTTGGTCCCAAATGAAACACTAAACGGAACCCAGGAAACCTTTCTCAAGTCCAACTACTTGCAACAAATGCACATGGGCAATTCTGGGGCTTTTGGCAGGTGGAGGAGGTTGGGAGTTACACTGGAGGGCTTGGAGGTGTGTTTGCTTAACTGGGACTACTGGTACAGAGATGCCCATTCTTGCACAGGTTCCTTGAATCAACAGAAATTGTGCATTATAAAATGTCAAAGGAATAGTCACTAGACTAACCAATGGACTAAGGCATATATGAGCTCGAATCAAAAGAAATAGACTCTATGTTGAAAGTGTAAGGTGGTTTCTATTGTCACTGGACAAAAAGGAAAGGAACCAGGACAAACATTGGACATTGCAAATGCTTTTGGGTCCTTTCAGTTCCCCCAACATCATTTTGTTTGAAACATGTGTTGAGCACACTACAAAGGTATAAGAAAGTCGCCTTATTTTATTGCATGCAAAGCAATTGTCAAAAGGGTCCCCACTTTTGAGATCTTCCAGGTTGATTTCATAGTGTCAGCATCATGATGATTTGCAGCTTGGTCTCGGTGGATGGCTGAAGCTTAGTGTTTTCTTTAATGGATTTTTTGATGCAGGAAAAGTGGTGATCATGTATAGGAGGAAGATGTAGTGAGAGTGACAATCATCATTCGATAGGAATATTTAGCCAAATATGGCTATAAACTAGCTATGAAATACAAATCTCGAATCATCTTTCTATTTTTTTGCCTACTTCATGAAAACCAAATACAGAAATCTAATTATCTATAATTAGATAATTAATCTAATTATCTAATTACTTTTTCTTTTTTGTTCGGGACTCTTGACAATTGAAACCCTCAAAAAAATTCACTTCATTATTGATTTATAATTTCACTATTCAGCAAGATTTTGCCAGTAAAAGAAGGCTGCAAAAGCTGGCTGCTATTTAGACAGAGCCCAATCAACAGATGAAATGAAAACAGTGGTTTTTGGAGGCTTTCTTCTGTTGCCATTCTTGCCCAAAATCAGGAAACTTGTTAGAGTTTTACATCAATTCCCATTATGTAGCCAACAATATAGAAGGATGCTTAGATACTCTCTTACTTTTATAATTTATTTATAGCCAAATTTGGCTAAACCTTTTTATGTATGATCAACACCATAGCTAAATCACGAAACTGGCTTTAAAAACACTGTTCCCAGCCTTATTGGAGAATTCTAGTACCCCGTGATTTCTGATTGTACTAAATCTTTCCACGAACTAGATTTTATGTTGAGGTCATCATTTTGCTCTGAATTCATGCTCTATACCACCACATGGTGCAGATGGGTTGTTGTACACACACCACATATTCCATATCCCTTTTTTGGAGCCCATGTTAGGAACTTACGGAACACATTGGGAACTTGGGTTAGCATGTATGGGAACTTGATGGGAACAGATTGAGAACAACAAAATCCAGAAAATTCAACACCACCCCCCCCCCCCCCAAAAAAAAGAAAAAAGAAAAAAAAAAACTGGGTCCCTTGGGCAACTGCTAGCACACCTCATTGGCTGCCAAGAATTTCTATGTTTACATGTGTTTTGTACCACTTTTGGCCTAGGCTAATGGCCTAGGGGCACAAGCTGTGGGACATAGTTATGCTCTCTGTATGTCTTCCATGTTCATTTCTAGTGAAACACTCAGACTTAGTGCCTCCTGGCTGTAACTGAAGATCATGGGTGGTGGTGGTGGTGGTGGTGGTGGTTGAGAGAGGCAAGGAAAAAACCCTTTTGAAACAGCAAATGTCCTGTTATGTGTGTGTGTGTGTGTGTGTGATCAGTGGTAGAGAGAGGAAAAAAAGAGCCATGTGCAATTTACAGCTTCATTTGCCAGCTGAAAAGTTTGCAAAATTTAGCAAATAAGTCCACAGAGGATGATTTCACAACCCAGAGCTTTTCAAAGAATAATGGAAAGTCAAGAATGATGTCTCTCTTCTCGTTATAGAGGCCATTCAAAGTCTCTCCTCCTTATTGTTGTTGGCAAATAACAATGGCAATAAGTGATGGCAAGGGCTTTCCCCACCACCGACTTCCCACGCACAAAAGACTTGGAAGCCATTTGGGTCTTTACCTGTTTTTGTTTTTGGGGTTGATTGTTTGCTTTTGTTTCTTCTTTGGGTTGTATCTACTTGTGTTCTCATTTGCCTTGTACTTTTGATGGATGGGGTTCCCATCCCTAATTTTTATTTACAGGGTTTTTCTTCTTTGGGTTCCAAAACTTTGGCAAGAAGTATTCTGCTTCATAACATGCATTCTATGCCCTTCTAGAGAGAAAAAAACCTTTCTTCCCATGCTTTACAGGTACAGTAAAGCCCGAGGGTGAGAATGCAGGGCATTCTCAAAATAAGGGAACAATGACAAGGTTGCGAAAGCTGTGTCTAGCCCCACAATCAGGGCATGCTCTGCACTTGTGGGTTTTACCCATTATAAAGCACACCAGATGAAAGTTATCATCAACCAAAATATATGTATATGGGGGAGGTGCAGGAGAGGGAGGGATATTTTCACTACTCCTTAAGAGTGAGAGGGATCTTACTCTTGCAGTCGGTGTAAGATCCAGGCTCCTCCCCCTTTTTCAGAGAGATATTCATGACTATAATGTGGCCTCTAAATACACATGTTGGAGGCGATGTGAGGGTCTTGTATTATTTCTGTGCAGCCCTGCTATGAGATTTCTACTCAATATAAATTTCGATTGCAAGTGCATGCGAAACTGCCTAGCCTAGCCAAAGGTTTGGGAGGTGCATACAAATGGGCAGATAGTGCAGAAGGGAGTGTTGTTGACTACCTCTAAAGAGACTAATGTTTTGTCTAAAGTTCTTCCCTGTCACCTACATATTACATATATTAAAGGATGTTGGGATGTGAAGCATCATTTCATCCATTTGGACGGATGCAGCTATGTCATCCCCACTATTTAAAATAGCAGCATAGGGGCTTCCACATGACACATCATTTTTATCATTTTAGCTTATATATATGTGATAATTCAACTTTAGGCAAAGTACTTGGGATAAAATCAGAAAAGAAAACCACCAAAAGAGAAGGATCAATGTGTTCAAATGTAAGTTAACTTCAATTTTACAAAGTATCTTCTTAGCAGGCCAACTAGGGCTCATGCAAACCTGCCTAGACAAAAGAGCACCACCTCATGAGCAAAAAACCCCTGCTTCAACCCCTCCTTCAACCTGGAATAAAAATGTTGTGCCCTCCCCAGTCGATGCTAAGCCTTCTCATTGGCTGCATGATTTAATTTTTTTAAAAACTCTTGGTCATCATTTTCAACCTGGGCTAATAATAATACCCCTTCCTAAGAGCGTGGGTATCCATACTATTGCAATTCATATTTACTAGGGTAAACCAGCTGGTGACCGAACACTTAAGCTCTCAAGGCAGGCCAGATCCAAGGGGAGGGCTCCATTGTTTCTGGTGCTCAAACAAAACTTGAACCCTTTCTATTGATGCATCATTTCATCCATCTGTTTCGTCATCCATCTGTCCATTCGTCCAGTGATCCATCCATTCCATCATGGTCTGTTTACTCCGACTGGGCGGAGAAAGAGTGAAATACAGATGCGGCACGATGGAGAATAATATATATTAATGTTATAAATTTTTATTTTTATTTTTATTTTTTATTTTGGGGTTTTTGGACTTAGGTACACTCATCCTGTCTCTTTCTCAACAACTGAAAGAGTTGGGTTGGGCTTTTTCATTTTCTTTTTTTTTTGAAATTTTATTTAAAATATTAGAAATTTTCAATGCTTTTTACATTGCCATAATTTTTTATTATAGTTCAATGGATGCCAGAGCAAGCAGCCGTTAAGCACACTTTTATTAGACATTGGCAATTTCAAGGCTTGCATTTGCCATAATAATAATGACAATGAATGTTAGTTGTCATTTTAGCACACAAACTTAATAGATATATTGGTAATTGCAATGATCAGATTGCCCAGAAAAATAATTTTGCCAATAATAATAATAATATGCTGGATGCCAAAGGTATTATTATGATGCATGCGAAAATTGGCTGCACCAGAAACCCTAACCATTATGAATAGGGAGGGGGTCTGGATATTGGAACTTATCAACATACAAAAACAAAGAAATAATTTTCAACAGATAGATACCTACTAAATATTAAGTAACGTACTACTTACTTACAAGTTGAACAAGGTTCGGGTATATTTGTGGTCTCCAGTCTATTCCCATGGTCAGCTGTATGTTGCTATCTCATGGGTCACAAGCAGTGCAAACATCAAGATTTTCAGTGGCCATCTCAAAGGATACATGTGAAATGTCGTATATAAAGAGGTATTGGAAATGTAGTTTGTAATTGTAATTTTGTAATATGTACTGTCAAATACACACACCTGTGCATTAGGCACAGGGTTCAAACTAGTATTTAGTTCAAAGGGGGAAGCACTGTATCTTCACAAAGAAAGTTCCACAGTTTCTCTTTTTTTTCCTTTGTTTTTTGGTTTGATGGACCAGTCAAAATGGCTGGTTGCTGCTACACCACCAACAACAACAACAAAAGGAACTTGGGAGGCACAATATCTAATTAATAGAATTAACGCGAGGCACTTTCGACATAATAGGTACTTACTGAGGAAAAAATTGTCTAGAACCACTTCAATGAATATTATACAATTTAGAAGAAAACAGAAACTCAGACACTCAAGTCAATAACTGATGTGCTACATGGTAAAATAACCAAAATCCCATTGTTAAGCAAACATTCTTTGCTGTAGGGTTATAATGACATTCTGGGTGGTTTGGAATCTGTTGCTACTTTAATTTCTAGCCACATACATATGGAGTGAATTATGGCTTTTGGTACCAATAAAAAGCTGGCAAACACAATAAGAGGCAGTTGCATGTAGCAGGAATGACAACTGAACAACAGCACCAAACAATGTGGGATGTTTGGGGTAGCTGGTTATGATGTGCAAGTGCTACACTACTTATTAGAGACAACAATCTGAGCAATCAGAATTCTGTCTAAAAGGCCAACAATTTGCAATGCAACAAGCAAAACAGAAAAGAAGAGAGGATCTAGTTGTTGCCTACCCAACCCAACACCGTGATGAGGAAACAGAATGTATTCAAATAAGAGAAAATTCGGCTGACACTTCTCTTCATTGACCTATAAGAGCACAAGAAATGCAGACAAATGTAGAAAAAGAAGTTGTTATTTCTTTTGATGAAGAATGCTACCAACTAAAGTAAAATATGCACATGACATGACATTTGGGGGAGTTTTTGGGGGCACTGTTTAAGAATCTAAAGATCTTTCAAAAGAGAATGTCTAGATCTGGTTTGAATTCAGACCATTTGAGCCCAGCTGATTCACTAACTAAAAATAAGTTTGCATGTGAAGATGGATCATCATCTCACATCATTCTGTACATTGACAAGCTAATTTCATTGCCTACTTTGGAGTCTATGTTTTTTACTTTTCTTACTACAAGTTTGGCAACTAACCACCTTCGATTTCCAGAATTCAGATATGGGAAGAAAGACCCAAATTCCTTGTGTTTTGCTAGGCATGATGATGTACATAGGGTGAACATTTGCAAGAACTTCTAGAAATAGAAAACACTACACGTAACCTAGGTGATTTTTTTGTGGTGAATCTTTGCTATTTTGCCAAACATTTTCAAGAAAGACTTGAAAAAAAACTTCCTTCTCACTGTTGAAGGAAAATTGAAAAAATTGAAATGAAAAAAATTGAAAATTGAAAAAATGAAAATGAAAAAGGATAACTATGCACCAAACCATTTCAAGTAATATGAGACAACTGCAGGTGTCAACAGCACTAGCTTTTATCAAGCTCAAAACACAGTGAAGCCATTCAACTGGAAGTTCAAACTATGCAGTCCCCGGAAGTTCAAACTACACAGTCCCCTTTCACAAAATCTCCTTGTTGCGAGGATAATGATGCATTGGGAAAATGAATCCACAATAGTCCAAAACTAAAGTTGTAAATCACCGAGTTGTGTGTAATTAAGCTTTTTTTGTCTTCAGACATGTGTAGCATGCCAAAAACTTGCTCATTAGAATACAATCAAGTTAACAGTGTAGGTCCATAAACAACACATAGGTTGAGCATGACAAACACTAAAAACCAGTGACTAGTTCAGTATAAGCTATAATTTTTCAGCTTCCACAACAATGGTCAGACTCATTGTGAAGCACTCGCCATACTAACATAATTAGAGCATCTCTAGCCATGGTTATTATGTGACCCTGCAAAAGTATTTCAACTCACATCCAAGTTTCGATTATTTACTTTTTTCCTCTCTTGCCCATAAAACTAAAATTGGGGCCCTGCAAACAATTGGGAGACTACTAATAGCCAACCACTTGGACTAATCATTACGATTGGCCAATCAGAAACAGGGAGCAGCAGTCAGATCATATTTATTACCCTCTTCTCTGGCAGGTGGTAGGCTTTGCGGCACCTTTCACCATCCTCAGCAAACCAGTGTTTTTTTTTTCCAATTTCATGAGGTAGGTGGACTGGTTATCCTCCGAAAGAAGGCTACAGGTCAGAGAGACGGCCACAGTGAACCAGCACCCACCAGCGCACCATCCACTGGACGCCTCTTATTAGGTGCTCAGTTGTGTATGAACCTCAACTGAGTAAATAATTTTTTGGTTTAACCTTGGTAACCAATTCTGTCTCATATATAGGTAGATAGTTAGGAAAATAGGTAACTACTAGGTAAGTAGATGATTTATACATTGGTAACAGCTTTTTTACTACTTATCTACTTGTAACCTGCTTGTGGATTGTTAGTAAGTAGGTAGAAAAAAAAAGCAACTAAGCTAACCACCATGGGTAGCTAGGGAACTGGAACCCAACAGAAAACTGTTTCTTGACCACTTACCATTCATCTTTCATGGTGTGTTGATGGGCGTTGGTTCCCTATGGCCCAAAGAGACATGTATAATTTTTTTTGAATTATATATTGTCAACTTCCAAGGACCTATTGTAACCAAAAAGAAGGGGTGAAGAAATACAATATCTTATGCATAAGAAACTCAAAGTAGAAACATAAAACCTGAGAATTTTGTAACACTATCAATTCCAACACTTGCATTGTAAACCCAATCTTACCAAAAATTCTATTGGTGCTATTGATTTGACAAAACAAGATTTGATATTCTACATGTAAAATTGCCAACTATTACATATGTGTGAGCCCTCACAAACTTGTCATAGTGGCAACAAACAATTAGTTGTCATGTACAATACCATACATGAAGGTCCAAAATCTACTGAGGTATAGCTTGAGGTCAAAACTTTCAAGGTTTTTTCAATCCATATGAGCTGCTAACCCTTTTCTAACTAATGCCACAATGCAGAGGATCATTAAGTTCTTTATCTGATAAACCTAGCCTCAAAGACATCTTGATCTCCATGTCCAGATCAAAGTATGAATGATGTATACCAAGTTTACTTAGAACCATTCAAGAAAAACAGGCTTTTGTGCAAGAATATGTTGCATATATATATATATATATATATGAACTTCCCACTCCTATCTTCATTCATTTCATTCTGCCCAACCCAAGGACACCGCACTAAAGCTTCTAGTATTCACTCAGACACTTGTCTTACAACATGGATCCAAGAAAGAAGCAACAAAAGTCCCCATTCTAAATGCATACTTATCCCTCTACATGTCCCTTTTTCTATAGCTCAAACATCCTTCTTTTCATCATCAATCCTCAACATCAACCCCTTATAAAATTTATTCTTCCTAAGGACATATTGTTTGCCGTAGTGTAGTATTGGCGCAACAAAAATTAGCAACTACTAGTCACAACTAATCCAACCTACCATTTTCTAAAACTAATCAAACAAGAAGAAAAATGAAACCTACATGCATTGTTTTTGAATTCTCCTTCTTATCTTGCTTTCCATCGTCCTACTATGTAAACCTCCATTCAATGTCGTAGCTCCTTCAACCATCCATAGCTCGGTGCTGATCTATTTTTCATAACACACAAACAAACAAGACTTCCTACTCATGCTCACAAGCTTCCTTGAAATAATAATTGCTGCAGTTAACAAACAATGACAAAATAATTTCCGTTATTAGCATGCAAAAAGTTGATGGCCACTAAAAACAAAAACCAAAACCCTAAAAACTTGCCATGTTCACATGATAACATTATCCAAGTGCCCTTCATGTTTGGTCACATTACAATCTAAATATGGTGGATTCAATATTTTTTTCCTAAACATGTGGCAAATTTGCGGGATTTTTTTTCATAAAATCTTTTGTAGTGGTTATAAGCCCCTTCTTTTTTTTTTGGGTCACCAAGTGGCAAAATTTCACCCCAAAAACAGTAAATTGTACCAAAAAAAATGTGTTGCCAAATCATTCACTTGATATGTTACTCATATTCTTTAAATATTTTTAAAAAAGTTTTCAAAAAAAATTTCATGGTATTTTTATTAAGGTTTTTGTAAAAAATTTGGCAAAAAAAATCATTTTCACAAAATTTGAAAATCTATTTACAATTATTTTTATTGTTTAAAATCAAACATTACGATGCTTAATGAGTGTTTTTGTTAATTTTTTAGTCACTGGATCAATTTCAAATTAATTCACATGTTCCCATGATATATTAAAAATATAATTATATAAACAAATCTTACAATTTCAACATCAAATTAAATTATGATTTTAAAACATGAAAATACCAAGTAAGCATTACACTTGTTATGGTACGTGTTATTGTAATTACACTCATCATTCTTCACATCATCATTATTGAATATGATAATGATTCACATTTGGACCCTTTGTTTGACATTAACAATGACTAACCTTGAAGGAAAAGAAGGTTACCATTTCAAAATTTTAGGCAAGGCACATTACAAATTGAAAATACAAATATGTACTACAAATTGTGAGGTGATCTCATTGAACATTTGTAGGCCATGAAAACCTCCACTTTCTATTGAAATAAAAAATTTGAATTCTAACTCAACAAAGCCCATGTTATTTATTATATTCTCTAAATTAAAACCTTGCCAAACAAAATAAAAAATAGATGGAAAAAACATGCATTTACTATAGTTCATAACACATAATAATTTTTGCATAAAAATTAAGAATTGGGAAATTTCTACTCAAAGTTCCTTAAAGTGATCATTGGTTTCCTTTGTAAGAAATGGGAGTTGCATTGCATTTAAATTTGACTTTGTATTGCATTGATAAATATTTACAAAAGGCCATAATGCCTTTTGTGGATTCAATAATGGAAATGAAACTATCATTTTTGTTATAAATCTCTACGAAGCCTAGCTTTCCCATGGCCTTTGCTTTCAACCAACAACTAGTGCCAAACAAGGTTTCAACTTTGCGAGCTCCTCCATGCATAAAAATAGGAAATATTTTCTTGCATTTGGAGTCATCATGAACTTCATGGGCATTGTAAACAATTGAAATGTAAAGTTGTCTCATAAGGTTTTGACCTTTTGTTCAAGTAATTGCTACCATTTCTTTGGTGGCTTCATAATCCTCCTACTTGGAAAAGGTAAGGTGAAAAGGTAAGGTGGAAACAATGGGCTCCATCTCATTAAAATCGCCCCTTTCAATGTCTTCTTCTTCAAGTTATGTTTTTTTAATAAAAGACTATTGCTTCACCAATAATGATTTTTTTGGTATTCAAGGAGATCACTCCATCTAAGTACATCTTTCAATAACAACCAACATTGAATGAAACAAAACCTTAAACATTTCAGTTGTTTATTCAAATAAAACTCAAGAGATCTTTGAAAAATATCCTCTACAAAGTTTCTAATTCATCCAAAGATGCAATACTACTATAGATGCCCACAAACATGGAGACATCATGTTTAATAACACCCCATTTGGTCTCCAAGCTCCTAAATTATCTTTTTACACATCCTTCTAGCCTCATATGATTGTAGTGCAAAATAAAATTTTCCCAAAATGTATTTGAATGTTCTCCATTTGTAACAATTAGATCTTGGTTGATGTGAAATTTTTTTTTGCACAATTGATTTTTTTTTTTTTCTAATTGGAAGTTCTTCTCTTTCTTTAATTCTTGATGCCTCCCTATGGGCCCTTGAAGTTGACACGGTTGTAATTCCTACATCCATGCACAAATGTTCCTAGATGTCAACACACAAATAAATGTGTTTTGTGACAATGGTACAAAGCACATGGTTGTTAACATGGGGAGAAAAAATTGTTGGGGTTGATTTTTGGTTGGTGTTGTAGGTGTGGTGGTGGGGGATGCAACCATTTTCTTGTTCCTACATATAATAGGTAACCATTGAAAGGAACGTTAAGGTATTGTGGTGGAGTTGTTTTTCTTGCCAACTAAAAAATACCCCTTTCAAGGTCAAAATTTATTTGGGTAATTATATGAAATTTTAATATATTAGTTGGGTATGGTAACCATGCCCATCACCAAATAGAGGCCTACAACCAAATGCCCTTATAGTGCAAACCCTAACTGGTTTATGGACACCCACAATTTTTTGTAGTGATCGATAAAATGCCTATGAACAAATGTTCTATTTGAAAATACAATGTTTGGTTTCATGAAAACATTCAAACATGGAAAAAAAATTGTTCATTAATGGGTATGAATGTTAGCCATTTTGAAAATCACAATTGGGTTTTTATGTTTGGTGGTGTTTGGTGATGGGATGTGAATTATCACATTCTTATGTGTACAATTGACCATGAATAAGAGGGAACATATTAGGCTATTATTTTGAATGTTTGGGTATGGGTGTGATTTAGGACCAAGTTCCAAACAAAATTTCCAATCAAGAGTAATCATGGCTATTTGGCAATCAAGTAATAAAAATAAATTACAACAACAAATCCAAGGGCACAATTTGGTGATGGGGGTGATTTTGGCCAAATTTGATTAACTTCTAATGTATTAAAACAAGTCCACATGTTTGGTTTTGGCGGTTGGGTTTGCATTTTAAACAACATGCAAGTGATCATAAATGAACAAAAATCATAATAAAAATTTATAATGTAAAAAAAAATTAAAGAAAATTAAATCTAGCAACAATTAGCCCCAACATAGTAGGATATTTAGATCTTGCAATTATGGACATCTACCACCAAGGCAAAGGACACAATTTGTGCAATTTGTTTTCCCATCAAAACATCCAAAGCAAGAACAAGTTATTTACATGAGCAAAATCATTATCATTATCGTTTTAATTCCTAAAATTGAGCATTCAAGTATGTCCTCCCTACCAACTAATATGGAAGAGGAGCCTTAATGTGTTTTACAACTCTTCCTTCCTAGTGCAACATGGGCCATGGCTGAAAAATTAGATTAAAAGTTTTGCAATCAAGTGTGAAAGTAGAACATGTAGAAAAGAAAGAGTCAAGTTAGAAAGTAGAAATAGAGTTTTAGTTGAAATCAAAGGTGAAAGTAGAATAGGACAAAGAGAAAAAACTAGATTTGAAATTATAGTTAGAATTGCAAAAAGATGATTTGAAAGTAAAGGATGAAAGAAATCAAATAGGGATTGAAGTTATCAATAGGATTCACAATGATAGGTTCAAACAATTTATGTATTACCACTAATCTAATAGTTTATAGTCCCACCCTCTAAAGCACCTTGGCCAAAAAACCATAGATTTTAGATAACTCATGTAAATCACACTTTTGAGGTTTATACTGAGAATCGGCACATCCACCAAAGAGATCAATTTAGTACATATGGGAGGACTTTTAAAACTTCTATGCTTTAAAATCTTTTATGGAACCATCAAAAACATTTGCACTGTTAACGTATCCTACCTTTGTTCATTGTTTGGTTTTGTGGGATGTGTACATGAAAAAGAAAGGTATATCACTAGTTGGGCACACCACACACTTGCTAAAAGCTTGGGTTAGAAATTAGACAATCATCATAAATTTGAATATCCTTTGTAGGTGATATGTAAGCATGCTAGACTAACCAATGTTGGACAAAGAGAACATCACACCTCAACCTACATCAAACACAATACATAGTAGACCACAAGTTAATAAGGTGCCATCAAAAAACATAAGAGGGAAATGGACAAACTAGGTCTCAGAAGAAGCTATGGATATTATTAAAAGAGGTACATGTTCTTCGAGGAGGCTAAGTTGGTCATAGAACATACCCATGTGACCTCCCTTTTGGAACATATGAATGGGGAAACAAGATCATGAAAAATGGCATAAAAAAGTTTTATGAAAAAGGAAGAGGACACAATAGTAACATGGACATTAATTATGCAAAAACATGGCTTGTCAATTACCCTGTAATAGTTGAAAATGAAAATTGATAAAATCACACAAACAAAGTGTACCCCATTTCATAGTTGTGTACCAAGGAACTCTTGGTGGTACTATTTCAAATAGAAGCATCTAAAATTCACCATCCAACATGTAGAAGGATTAAAAGTTTGTAGAGCATAAGGGTTGATTTTAGAATGTTGTAAAACATTCCACAAGAACTTGCAAATGTTGTACATTCAAAAAAATTACAATGCAAATTGGGTGCAAAAATTTGATGAAACAAACATTCAAGTAGGTAGATAGTCAAAAGCTTGAGTTTTGGCCAAAAGGGGTTCAAACCAAGTTGTTTACAACACCATTCACAAATATTGGGAATGGTTAATTCTACATTGTGTATTGAATGTTACAAGTGGAATTTTACCAAGGTTTTACATCCTCAAAGGTGAAATACTTTGAGATGGTTACATCGAGCTTTACAAACCATGGACATGCATGACAATGCAAAAAAAAAACATGGATGATGTTTTTTGTTTAATTTTTTTTTTCTTCAAAAGGTTTGTTCCAAGTGGTATATCTAGAACCAATTGTCATTTGTTAATTATGGATGGGCATGGTTTTCATGCTACCTTAAAATCAACACAAGACTTTGGTTTAGTTATGATCACTTTGCCTTTTCATACATCACACATTGTAATTGTTAAATTATCTTGTTGTAAATCATTGAAAACAACATTTAAAAGAGAAAGGGATGGAGCCATGGTAAAAATAAGTTACATGGAACTAAATAAAATCACTTTGGTTATATGGGTGAACAAAGCCTTTAACCAATCACTCACAAAGCATATCATCAAGTTTGGATTTAGGGTTTGCAAAATATGGCCTTTAAACCCTAAGGCTATGGAAGTTAAAACTAACCCTTCAAACATTTACACAACACCAACAAAAAATCATAGCAAGGAAGGTGAAGAGGATTGAATGATGGAGTTGACGAAAGCCAACAACAAGAGTAGTCTTTTACAATAAAGTTATTAAATATATTTGGAACATATCTAAGAATTATAACAACAAATAATTCCACAATGTCAACAACATAATTTTGTTGCTATGTAGAAATGCATGATAGCCCCCTATTTGGGTTGGAGAAAATGGGTTAGGGGAATTGGATGAACATAGTTAACTTAACTAAGGGTTCGCAAGATGGGACACATGAATTTGATGAGCCTACAATCAACTTGGCAAATCCTATTGAGGTTATAGTAGTCCAATTCTAAATCTTTCCAATTGTGGCCCAAGTAGTCATGAGGATGCACAACTTGCTATCCTTGCCCCATTTACTTGCAAAACATATAAGGGGCAAAAAACCATTAATAGATTATTCCAAATCACACATTGTGATTTTTGATCAATATTTAGATACCCTATAGAAGAAGCCACATGGAGAAAATAACAAGAAAAGAAATTAGAAAAGTGATTTGAAAGGACAAGGAAAAGAAAAAGGCCACAAAAGTAGCAAATATGATGATAATTACTAAACAAGTAGCTCACAAATAAACAAATGAATGTGCAAGATTTAACTTTGTTTTAACTTGGTCTATAGCAAATGTAAATGAAGCATTTGATTGCTTTCAGAACAACTTCCAAATAGGATAAAAAGCAGATCCTTAAATATAAAAATGTTAACCTTGGGTTTACAATAACGGTTCAACGAGAGGCTAGACAAAGAGCAAGGGAGAAGCATCAAAAGTGAGGGTGTGTTGTGACAAAGTTGTAATCAATTACAAACTAGTTTTAAAACAATGGGATGGGGGAGTGGGGTTGGTGGGTCAAAATTTTGGTGTTTGAAAAATGCAATCTTTAGATGTCAAGTAGGAATGGAAACTATTTATAACTTTCACATACCTATTGACAAACACTCTACATTGTTGTTGGATTCCAATAAATGACCATTCGCACAATTAGTCTTCATGTTGCCATTTGTGGTACTTTCAAAGTTACCTACTTATTTGTTGTAATAAGCACAAAATAATTTCTTTTTTATTTGAAAGAAAAACGCACCAACAAGCACCAACTTCATCATTTCTTACCACTTCAAAAGATTTTTTCGGAGAAACTTGAGGTGTGTCTTGTGTAATGAATTTTTGATTATGCTTTGAAACAAAAAAACTCGTTAAAAACACATTGCTAATTATTTTTTATGCCATATGTTTTTTATATATCAATATGGCATATGTTAATTTAAAAAATATATATGCCATATTGATAACCTGGACAGAGCCTCCAAACTTCATTTCTAGACAAAATTGATATTTCATTGGGCAAGCTTGCACAACTATATACAGGGTTTATAGGGTAGGGGCAATTAATATATCATTTACCAAGTTAGTAACTAAACTTTGAAACCCTCCTACTTCCACCTCACACTACCTAGGTAACTACCTATGGAAGTCGATAAGTACCGTAGGTAAGGAGGTAGGTAACATAAGTGGTTATGTGGTTACTATGTGTGTAGTAGGTAAGTAGGTAAGGCATTCAATGGTGGCTACTAGTTAGGTGGGTAATCTGGATTATAATGGCACTGTACATAACTAACCACATTTTACTGTGGTTAGCTATGGGACTGGTTCATGCAATGAAAAAGTGTTTTCTGTTCACATGTATCATCCATCCTGCATGGTGGGTGCTGGTTCACTGTGGCCTATACAAATCTGTTGAGAGAGCATCAAGTCATGAACAGATTCCAGCAGCTTTGGAGAATCCTTCAACTGCAGCAAACTGGTACAGATTGAATCATGTGCAACAACTGCATATCTGGTCTCCTCTTTAGCTGATGTATGTAGACTTCTAAATTTCTGCCAGCTTGTAAAATTCCACTGGTCTTTGCATTATAAAGTCTTGGTACAAGTTGTTTTTTGTCAGTCACACTTCATTTCAGAAAGAAAAAAAGAGTTTTTGTTACTGACCCAGTCTGAACAAAGACTGCACACCCAACTTACTAAACATTCAACACTGACTTGCCAATGCAAAAAAAAAATTGAAAATATTATTGTCAATCATGCATACAACCCTGCAAAATGGGACACAAACTGGGTAACTTATGAGAAAACTGCCCTTTCCCACAGACAAGCAAGGCAGGAGGTTCAGGTCTTAATTAATATCTTTTGTACAACATGTCCAATGGCAGCCCTCTATTGGTACCTACTTAGCATATCCGGTGTGCACTGTTTAGTTTCTCCCCCATCCCCACCCGTGAATGTGAAAAGATGGAATGTACAAATTGAGAGTTTATTTAGCTCTCACCATCCTTGCCATCATTGCAGTTGGCTAATGAGAAAGAGTCATTTCCTGCTAGTTGCGCTTGAAGAAGCGAGTCTGTATTTAGCTCTCACCATCATTGTAGTTGGCTAATGAGAAACTGTCATTTCCTGTTAGTTGGGCTCTAAGAAGCGAGTCTCTATTTAGCTCTCACCATCATTGTAGTTGGCTAATGAGAAACAGTCATTTCCTACCGGTGTGCACTTTTCCAAGCCCAACCAGTTTCAGAGTGTTTGTCTCCAAATCTTCATCGGAAAGGAGTGTAGATAGGCATTTTGCTGCTGCAGTTGGGCAAGCTGTGGGGATGGGCATCATGACCTTTTGAGCGGCCAATATTTCTGTACAGTGCTCAAGGCTTTCTCCTCAACTAAGCAAAGACATGGTGTAACTTACACCATTCATTTTCCTGGGCAGGTACAACATTATTATTCCTGGGTGTGCCTTTTCCGCACATGCAGTCTTAATAGAAACTCATGCCTATGGGTGCATTTCCAGAATGTCCACTTTGGTAGATAGGCCAGTGATTCGACACTTAAAGCACTTAGAGGTCTAATATGGGCAGTATTGCACACTTTTGGGCTTGGATTCTGAAGATGTGTCTCCCTGTATGTACAAACAGCGCAGCAGCCCGAGTTGGCCAATTTTTTGCACTATTTTAACACTTCCATACAAGGTTTTTTTTGGGTTTTTTTTGTTTGTTGAAGCTTTGGCAAAGTTTCCACAAAATTAGCAAAACTAGCCAAATTTACACTAGGAAAAGAGTTCCAAAAAAATTCTCAAAATTTTCTCCAAAAAAATAAAAATTTGTCCACCAAAAAAACTGGTTCCTGATGATCTTTTTCTGCTAAGATAACTATTTAATGTTTTGATTAATTTAAAAGTAACTGAACACAGGGTTTTTTTTTCAGAGGACTTAGCCAAATTTGGATAGAGGTCAGAGAGAAAAGTATATATTTTTTCAAACCCTGCTATACCTCAAAAAAGAAGCTAAGGTCTAAATATGACAAACTCAACTTTTCTTTCCTTGAAATATGGTCACTCTGGGCATTGTTTTTTGGTCATCAAGTGGGGAAAATTTCACCGCAAGAAAAGATCCTGGCTGAACAACTAGAAGCGTGTGTGGGATGATAAGAGTGCAAGATAAAGGAGTATGGATACTCACACCGAGTATGTGCATTTCTACCCGCCTTGCCACCCCACCCCCAAAGTGTCTATCACATTCAAGATAGTGTGCAATGTATTTCATTCAAAATGGTGTGCAAGTTATTTCCTCATTCATTTGTATCCATAAACATCAAATCCTGAAAAATATCGAGTGATGATCAATCAAATGCCACCACATGGGCCAATCAAAGCCAATCAAATTTCTTGGCTAGCCCTTTTGGAGAGTATTACATCACATTAGGTGTTTCAATCCTGAATTTCATCCAAATTTCATCACTCTTTACAAGCTATTATGTACTGCTGCTGGTGGACCTGCACTAAATGTGCAAAGATACAATCCCAGTTGTTTTTGGTATCAAAGAAATGCATATCGATTTTTGTAATGCTTTGGCATGGGATGCAAAAGAGATGAAAAAACAAGAGGGTGTAATGAGCACAAATTTAAAGCAATATTCCTTAATTAATAAATCAATACCAAAAATAGAAAGCTCTCAATTGCAATTTGCAAGCTTTGCCACATGCTTAATTTTTGGGGATCCCCCCCCCCCCCCCCCCCCCCCCCCCCCCCCACTTTTTCTTTTTTTTTTTTTTTAATTTTAAAAATTTTTATATAATTTTTTATAAAAAAAAAAACTATTATTATTATTATTAACAAAATTTTTTTTTTTTTTTTTTTTTTTT
>Ga0116231_10005247_pt1 | contig 25613 bp, 24 predicted proteins | sample S1TSphgellanicum_2_FD_89695 | JGI IMG/M metagenome (GOLD analysis project Ga0116231, IMG submission 89695) | Host-associated microbial communities from peat moss isolated from Minnesota, USA - S1T2_Fd - Sphagnum magellanicum MG | ecosystem: Host-associated > Plants > Peat moss > Unclassified... | reverse complement strand
TAATATAAACATTGAATATTAATAATGGTTTTTAGGCACCACATTTTGGAACAAATCATTGTTTGGTTCTAATATTGTAGAGGTATTTCTTACAATTAATGGAATTAACTATGTTGTGGACCATGTGTTTGGAAAATACCTTCAAAAACATGATAGAAACATGTTTATCAAAACTAAAATTAGTTCTAGGAACCTACTAGACATGATAAAAACATAGAAATTGACCCAAGATAGTGATCAAGTATATGGTTGATTTAACGTTGCTTTGAAAAACATTACATCATGACTAGTTTGTTATTTTCATGTTTTATTATAATGAATGGTCGATAATACAAACATTGATTATTAATAGTGTTCTTTAGCCACCACGTTTTGGAACAAAACATTGCTCAATTCCATTATTTTAAAGGTATTTCTTATAATTGATGGAATTTACTATGTTGTGGACCATGGGTTTTGAGAACATGGATATCCGAAACTTGAACCTTTGAAACTTGGATTCAAAACATGAACCTTTGAAACTTGGACCTTTGAAGTTTCAATGTTGAAGTTCCAAAGCTTGAACTTCTAAAATGTTAACCTTTGAAAGTTGCAATTTCTTTTTTATCAAAAAAATGATGGTTTCTCATTAGTAAAACATTGTTAGGGATCACTGAGGTGTGACTTCCAAAACATGATGCTTCAATGGTGAGATGTCCTCTGAGGTATCCACATCTACCATATTCACATTTATTTTCACATCCTTTGGGTTATGTTCTATTTCAAATGTTTGTGTGATGTGAGTTTTTTCTTTTTTGATGTGTTCTTTCTCCGACCTTTCTAATTGATTTTTTTCATGAACTTGGATGCCTTAGCTAGTGGTAGCAAGGTTGGACGGTGCTACCAAGGATAACATTGTTGGAGCACCTTCAATTGTGAGCTAAGCCGAGAACAAGGAAACACATCTTTGTTTTACCACCTTGTCCAAAGTAAGCAAAACTTTGTGGGGGAGACTAATTGAAGCATCTAGAACTTGAGGCACACTTGAACACAAATTTATCCATCCCATGTTTATGTTTTCATGACATCGAACATATCTCCTTATGTTTAGAAATGAAGCTTCCCTTTGTTCTTCATTTGTTTGTTCCCAAATTTCTTGGAATAATGCAATATCCTTGCGCACCATATCTTCTACTGCCTTAATTTGTACAAAAGTAAAAATAATTACATTTCAAATAGAATATTTGGTGATGACATGGGCCTTTCATATGTAGCCTCTATTTCTTCATCCTTAATACCTTCCTGAATTTTTTGTCCCCCAAACAAAAGTTGACCATCTTGCTTTATATATCAATGGCTTTCCGCAAGGTTAAGTGATATTCCCCTATCTTCATCTTTCTAATGGATGCGTTGCTAGTGCCTTGGAATGAGCAGACATAACTAACATCCTTATTGAACAAATGCCAACAAAAGACGTTTACTAACCAAACTTCCCAAGGAACACTCTTGAAAGGTGTTTCTTTCTATAGAAGGTTACCTACAATTATTTCAGCCTCCTTGAAAGAATGCAACCATGGGAGATCAAGCCTCTTTGTTGCAAGTAGGCATTTGTCATTACTAACAATATGCCATAAAGGATTCCAATCCCATTTTATAGCTTCAATTTTTCTTACATTAGTCATATCAAATTCCTTGAGGTGTTTAACAACAAAGCCAAACCTTTGTTGTCTTAATAAATCCTTGTGTTTGTTCTCTACCCCATTGAACCGTTGTAGGCATTTTTTATACTCCAAAAACTCATGTAGAGAATTGGCCTATGATTATGTGTCGTTAGTTTTTAGGAGGAACATTATTTGGGAGATTGTAGCAGCAAATTCATCTCCATGTTTAGCCTGCATTCAACCCAATAGTAAAAAATGTATTAACATCCATATAGCCTACATAAGAAACATATGAAAAATGAATAAGAAATAACGATTAACATGTTACTTAAATCGAGATTCTATGTTATTTAACCAACTCCATTGAAACATGTTATAGGCATGTTTTTGGATATTTGTGGGGGTGATAGAAACATGCCAAGAAGTGGTTATTTGTGGGGTGATAGAAACATGCCCCCTGCCATGTTTTAGAATACATGGAGTGGCTATGTTTTGGGGTATTGAAGCATCTACCATGGTACCTATTGAAAACTTAACAATGGAAAAGAATAAACAAAACTTAGGAAGAACATGAATGTGAAACATAAGGTGAATGAATATATTGGACACAAATCTTTAACCTTAAATGATGTTGAAACATCAATGATGAAAAATTTCAAACACACATATGTATCTAAAACATAAATATGGAGTGAAAGCTGAATTAAGTGATTGATGTGACTACAGATGCATATGTTAAAAATCAAATGTGAATGTGAATGTATTGCAATGGATCAATATGGTAAGAGTAATTGAATACCACTTTGTTTCCTCGCATGAACTTTCCGAATGTGCAATAAGAAACAATGTTGAAGTTTGGATCACGAACAAAGGTACCCAAACTTTTTACAAACTCTTATTTATTTTGCGTTTTTTATTCACAATAAAAAATATTGCACTCCATTAGATGCCAAATGCTTACTGTTTTTATGATTTTCCCAACAAACATTAATTTTAGTTTTGAAAGTTCCCGAAACACAATATCAACCTGTCGTCAAGCTTTAATTTCTTCTTCCTATCTGCACTGTCTCTTTCTGATTTTTTAGGAGTTGATGTTAGAGTATGTAACTCCTCTGGATTAGTACCTAGATTTCTTGATGGCAAGACTTTATTCGAAACATCCATCTATTTTGACTCCTCACTTTTCAAAATGTAGAAACCTTAGTAGGTAAATGCATTTGGAGATGAAACATATTATACCACAAAAACACACCAATTAAAACCTACTAAAACATGGTGATGAACACCATCCAAACATGGCTATCAACATTTGCTAGCTTTTATTTTAAGTTTGCCATCTTTGAAAGTTGAAACATGATCATGTCCGTGAATAAGGGATGAAATTTTTGTAGACATGTTTCGAAACATGATAGTTGTTTAGGAATTTTGTAATTTGCCACTAAAACATAAACTTACCTACTGGTATCGTAACATGTTTATTTGGAACTAATAGAATGTTGAAACATGGAATCTAATTTAGAACAATGATTGAAACATGATAGTTTTGTTGGAAAAGTTTGAAACTTTTGGAATTTCGAGGACATAAAGAAAATTCAGTATATTGAAACATGTTTCACATGAACTAATATGGGCTACTTTTTAATTGAACATTAGAAATTAAACATAGACTTTGCGAACGTTTTACAATTGATAATTGAATATTTTCAAACTTAAGAAAACATTACAATGTTACAAACTCAAATAAAAAAGGTGTGATCCAATACCATTGTGTTGCGATTTCTCCCAAGTGATAGGTTTTAATGAAGTGAAGCGCTTGAGAATCCTCTATGGTTTCAAAACTTGTTTGACTATTTGGCCTCCATGTTTTGTGAAACATTACATATGGACAATAATGAATTCCTTTTGAACTTCATCACGAATCTCCAAGGGTGGGGTTTTTTCCTTCTTGCGCTTGTGTTCAAATATTTGTACTAGTTGTAAAGTTAATGTAGTTGAAGGGTGATTATTCCTTGGTTTTGACAATGCATTCGCCTTCACCCTATATTTTAAAATGTTTCCACCTTTCACAAGATACACACCTCCATTGCATTTCTTAATGGTGGGTACAACTTCAATTTGAAAGGATTCCCTTCAATATCCATAGCTTTGTCACATCCCTTCTTTTGGTGTTCATTAATCCTCATTTTTGAGTTCTTCTTGTAGTCACAATAACACAAATAAACTCCTTCCTATCCTCTCGATAATGACTATGACATTCCTTAAGTAATCGCAACCACTCCTCACGAGTGTAGGTTTCCACGAAAATTATTTTGTTTATTTTCACATTTTCTGCTATAATGTCCATTAGTTCGCTCTTCATGTTTTCTTTCTTCTATTAAGACTAATCTGACTTTTATGCTAAGAACAATGGAAGATTGAAAGAATGGAGTGCTATGCCTAGATTGCCTTATGCTTGAGTTGGAAGAAGAAAAAAAGCTCGTAGTTATAAAAAGACCAATAAATTATACAAAGAAACTAAATTGTAACTTAACCGAAACCTAGGTGCGCATGTTCGTTCGTTGTGACTATTGACACATGATGCATCTCGTTTGTAATCAATTCCTACCTAAATTTTAAAACCTATTTCATTACTTTCATTAATTGTCCTGACAGTTAGACGAAGTGTGAGAAAGTTGAATAAGGTCTAAAGTGTCATAGATGGGTCATGGGGCATGGATGGGGATTGCATGGGGGAACATGGAAGATGGGCACATGGGGCCAAAACATAGCTCTTGAAATGTTACATGTTTCGGTGGGGATATGTTTCGAGGGCTCAAGTTGCCTACCAAAACTTGACTTGTTTGGGTTTCGAGGTTTAAGTTTTAAGGCTAATATTTTGTGACATGTGGTTTCTAACTGGCTGAAACAAGCACTGGGTCACCACCGAAATATGACATGTTCCTGTGTCAATTTGCTCTAGGGCCTGATTTGCCCGTGCATGAAAACCCAAGCTGGGCCACCTTGAAGCGATCAACACATTTACAACTTGTCACTGAAATAATGTCGGGGTACTCAGCCAGGTGGTGACCACCCTTTTGGAAATTTGTAAGTTATCAGCCGGTTAAGGGTAATATGTATGGTGGAATAGTTTGGCATCTGTCAGCCGGGTAAGAATATACAGGCAGAACTGGCTCTTCTGTAATACACTAGCTGACAAAGGGTAGACAACTTTAATATGTATGTTTCCCGTTATACTTGTATTTCATTTTTTGAGACCCTACCTGTTGGTTAGGTTAAATTTTGCTTTGTAACATGATCTCCAAATTTTTGAAAAAAAAATTTCACAGGTTTTTACTTTTTACATGTGGATAATGACCAGTATTGTGTGGCTATTTGATTTTTAAATAACCAGTGGTTCTGGTTCTTTAAAAAATTCAGAATCAAAGAATCGATTCCAGTTTTTTGAAAAAAAAATCAGAATCTGAGAACCACTGGTTCTGGTTAAGTCAAAAAATCAAAGAACTGGCAGTTTTCATGAAAGAACCACCAAAGACTTGACGGTTAGAAAGGCAGGTTTTTGGGAAATTTTCAAATGCATTGAGAACCAAGGTTCTATACCAAATTTTTTAAAAAAAAATTTATACCCCTCCTGGGTAAGTGGGTATATTTTCAGGATGATAATCAACAGGTATCTATAGCAAATTCTAATACCCGCACAACACTGGCAAGGACCCACAGGAGGCTGTTCTGTGAATGGGGGACCTCCGCGAGGCAGGAGCCAAACGTTGGAGAACCCAATACTCATAACAGCCAATTTCAAGGTCCTGAAAGCAGCTCCACCAATCCTGGGTATGAGGCCCTGCAAAAGAATTGGGGGAGAAAAGTCAAAAATGCATTTGGCTGAGCAAAATGGTTTTGGCTGACCAATTTTCCACAGGATCCTGAGGTTGGTAAAAGGCACAGTAAAGCTTAAAAGGCACAGCAGAACCTAACGTCTGTTGTTGATTGAGGCTGGTAAAAGGCACATCAAAGCGTAAAAGGCACAGCAGAGCCTTACGCCTGTTCTTGATTGGCTAGATAGGTTGATTGGTCCAAGTGGGTTGCTATTGGTACCTAGTTTGCCACCTGTTCAGAGTCCCAGTTTTAGTTTTATGGGTGGGGTTGGAAAAAACTAAATGCCTAACTAAAGTTGGATGTGAGAAATATTTTTGCCAGGTCATGTACTGCGCCCCACAGGGAATCCCTTATTTTGGGCATCCAAGATTAGTTAGTGTAAACTAACTAGGGTCAGTTTCCACATTGACAAAACGAATTATTTTAAGAAATAAGAAATCACTTGGTTTTTAATTTTGAAATTATTATATTTTCATGATCTACTATGATATTGTCATATGAGTAGTGAAATTATTCAAAGTGTATGCTATGTTAATTGTAATGATTTTCAACATGTCAACTTCACGTTTTCACAAAATTTCATTTCGTTATTTTCAGGATTATTTGATGACGAAACTGACCCGAGGGTAATGTATTTACTTTTTTTCCAACCTGACCCATTAAACTAAAACTGGGACTACAAATAGGTGGGAGCCAATTAATAACAAACTACCTGGAGCAATCATTGTGATTGCTCAATCAGAAACAGGGAGAACCAGTCAAATCACTCGTCTTTGACAGCAGTGATTTTTTTCAGTGGTGAAAATTCGCCATTTTGCCTCGTAACAAATCTCAAGCAACTTGGTGAATGGAATTTTTTGATTTTTTGATTTTTTTTAATGCAACATTTTGACGAAGAAAATTAAGAAATTGTGAAGTTTTTTTTGGAGAATTTGGGGCAGATTTCCAGCTTTCTTCTTTTAATTAACTAGGTTCTTGGCATTCACCAACATGTAATAGGATTGCTAGATTTGCTACTTCTCTATTTGTCTTGTAACCAGATTTGAGTAAATCCTGTTGTGGCTGCTCACCAGTTTTGGAGCAACACCAGAAAATTGAAAGACAACAACACTTTTTGGCAGGTGTTAGGCTTTGCTATGCCTTTTACCAACCTTAGCAAAATGTGCAAAATGCTGGGCCAAAACTATTGTGCAGAGACAAACCAGCACGTTTTGACTATTCTTCATCCACATTTAGTGTGCTGGGTCACATACTAAGCACTACTGAGGATGCTCTTACTCATTGTAAAGAAAGAGTATAGTTTTCTTTCATGAATCTACAGCTGTATTCATTTGAGAGGACAGAGTAAGGGCCACTTTAGATAACGGTCCAAGGTCTAGGGTCCAATGAAATAGAGCAATCTTATTGACTGAGAGCCATAAATTGGACCGACTACCTTTAGATCGGGGTCCAAGACCAAAAAGGTGGCAAAGTTGGTTGTTAGTAGGTAAGTTGTAAAAGCCCAACAAAGCTCACCACCCTGGTTAGCTACCAAACTGAAACCCAATGAAAAACTGTTTCCTATCCACCCACCATCCATCCCTCATGTTGTGCAAATGGCTGTTGGTTCAATCTGACCTACAGTCCACATTCTCAATTGTTTAGTTTCTATGGCAGCTTGTATATATTTCTCAGGCTTTATTGATGGACTTGAATTTGAGCTTTTTGTTTCTCTATTTTATTGTGTAATGAAACTAACAGATATTTAGTTATTTCAAAATGTCAAGATCAGACTTAGAAGTCATTGACAATAAAGCCATCCCCATTTTGATCCTCTGTTTTCTGTCTCATGCCCAATTTGAGGCTATCCACAAAGCCATAGACTATTTCTCAATGAACTTACAAAAACTTGATGCAAACTTACGTAGATTTATAATATGTTATTCTAACTAACTGTTATGTGCTAGAATCATCATTTGAAAGCATCTATGAAAGGCGAAGATCGCTGGCTAGACATTAGGTAGACTTTGTAACACCCTACAACATCATCATAGGTAGGAAACAGGTGCTGCCCAGTTTATCTGACAAATTGTCATGATGTAAGCTTGTGCTTCATGCAGCCCATGCAGCTCAACAACTTATAGGTCAAGAGCATCCAGCCAAAGTACCTTACACATTAAGGGTCTAGTCACCTATGCATGGTGGTTAGTAACTGGATGTACGGCTGGAATGTCAATGTGACTTTGTGCAATTTTTGTCTGAGGTGGGATGTTGAACAGGACTCATGCACTTGCTTGTTGGAGGTCTGAAGGAACAACTTAATCCCCATGTGTGAGGCTGGAAAAAGAACCATCAATGTGATATGGTCTGGTCACTTATACTGAAAAGAAAAAAGGGTGTTCAATGGTCCAAACTCATATGAGTGCATAGATCCCTGGTTTATTGCATGGGAACCCAACCCCCAAATAACTAAACAAAAAACACACCACATGCAACCAAACAAGCTTGTAAGCATATATGTCAAATATGTTAGGGTTGCAAGTTGGGATTCAACTATTTAATCTCAACCAGGTGGGGCTTACAAGGATGTTGGGCAAGCATGAATTTCAAAACCTTCAATGTGCAACAAACTCAAGATGTCTTTTGCTTTTTGAAATATTTAGCATGTTTAATTGTCATTAGTATTTTTTGATCATGCAAAACTTGATCTAACCAATATCACGAATACATAGATATCCATGGCCTTAGCTGAATGTTCTCTTTGGTATTGGTATCGAGTAAATCCTTGTAACCAAAAACTGGAAGCTATGCCACTGTACATCAAGAATGCAACCTTTTACCTTGATTACTTGTACCTTTTGTGTTGTAGGTTCATTAGTTTCCTCTGTTTTGTTATTTGTGATTGAAAGTTAGTTTAGTGTGAATGGGTTTTTTTTTGTGTTTTGGGGAGGGGGAGAGGGTTTATTCTCATGGTGTGTCTTTGGAGTTTCATTTTTGTGTGTGTTTGGGGGGTGAATTGTGTGCATGTTTTTATATGTATGACTTTGTTGGTTTCAATAATGTTATGCATCAATTTTGTAGCACATAATATTTAAAATGAGAATGTTAAATATATGTTTGCTCTTGCCAACAACTTTATTTGCTATTTTGGGTTGATGTATATTAAAATGACCACACATTGACAAGAAACCCTATGAGTGAAGACTTTCATATGCAAGCATCTAAAATCTATCAACTCATGTGGAACAAAAATTCTTGAATATCATATATCATGTACGTCCATAAACCCATTGAATTTTTTTCCAATTCTCACACATTGCATCAATTCTTCATCAAAGAATGCAAATAAATTCATAGATGGTGTGCACCAAGTAGCAAGGAATTTCTACATAACTCTCAAAATTCATCCAAATTTCTTCCAACTTATTTTATTGATTTTGATCACTCTACAATTCGAAAGTAATTTATTTTTAAAACCTTGCAGCATGACGAGTAATGCAGGGAGAATTTCTCAATTGATCCCCTTAGCTTCCCCACCTTAAAAACTTCATGATGAGGAAGTCAACTGGATTGTGTCCTCTAGCACCAAATATGTTCTACTTCTTTTCAACAATTACAAGGCATCAGCCGCTTTCATGCACAAGCACCCTCCACTTGCACATTTCACATCTTTATAAATCTTCCCAACAACTCCAAAAGCTTCTTCATCTAACTAAACTTGGATGTGAAAAATATTGTTGCAATATGACATATTGAACATTATTGGGGATGTTATGTAAATTTCTTTAATACTTAACACTTGATATGATATCATAGTTCCCATGAGGAAAGACACCTTACTAAACACCATGGGTTGGGACTAAGGCCAGGCAATTCTTTCCTTTGGAGAAAAGACTTTTAGTTCTTGTTAAGTTGGAAAATAAATTGGAATAAGGTTTTTTAAATTTTAGTCTTCTTGATATTTTAGCAAGGTAGTTCTAGTTTCAAACTTGGTTATTTCAAATGAAATTTTTTCTTGGTTTTTGGAATCTTGAATCTTGCCTATTTAGTAATGATAGTTCCCAATTGATTTTTTTTACTTTTGTTACAATCTATAAGATATGATGAAGGTTATATTGAAATTGTTAATGTGTAATTTAGTTTGGTTAATGTCAACTAAGGTCAAATGTGAAGTAATGTTGTTTCAAATTGATTAAGAATCCAATTCTAGTTACAATTCAACAATTTTCTTGCTTCCAATTCTAGTTCAACATTAAATGGAATTGGGAGACCCATTTTGAGTCCTAGTTGCATACAAACAATGTTTTTTAAACTTTCAAATTGAACAAAAACTAATTTTCAAGGCTAGAACTAGTGGTTAACCTAAAACAACTTTAATTAACCTCCCAACACTAATTTGTACCACTATTGTCTTAGAATATGGGTCATGCCATAACCTAAAAAATCAGACTACACACCTCCTACCCCAATTAGTGTACATTTACCCTAATAGATCTTTGTATAACCCATATGTACACACTATATGTAGTCTTTACCCATTTGACCTATTACTATGTATACAGAATAATATATTCCGTTACACACGAGGGCATATAAAAAATTCACTTATATACTAGTGTTGGGACAATTTTTAAGTTTGAAAAAAAAACCTAATTGGTTCTAATTCTTAAAAATGTTATGAAGACTGCACTAGTTTTTTGAATTATTATTTTTGGGCTAATAGGAATCAACCAAGTTATCAAGAATTTTTTTCATACTTAATTGGTTTTCAAACATATCAATTTTCATAAATGCAATAACATTTGATTCTCACATTCTAATTATCAAATATCTCAAGCTCAAATGTCATAAATCAAACATTCAAGTTCACAAGCCACATGGTGAACAACTTCATAAGCCACATAATCAAATGTTCGAAATCCACAAACATTCACAAACCACAAAATATGGATTCACAAAGCTGAAAAATAACATCAAAGTGAGAAAAAAGAAAGTTGTGAAGCTTTTTATTTTCTATTGTAGGCATCACAAATTTAACATTAAACTTAATCCTAGTTGTCATCCTAAAATCCTACACCTACACTACCTTGAAAACTACATTGAAATTCTATGAAGGAAATCATTTGGTTGTCAAAATAAATAAACATGTAGAAGGTGTTGGGTGAAAATCAATTTTCACATGGGTGAAACCAAGGGGGTCAATTATCATTTGATTATCACTAAATTAGGTACTTGTTGATTTTCATAGTGAGAATTGGGTTGAAAACTAAGTCACATTTCAAGAACTGCCTGACACTACTATATATTAATGTTGTGCAAGTATATCATTTATTCGGATATATTTGTGGGGTATGAATAAGGTATGTTTTTGTTTTACCCTATTTTTTCAAAATTAATATACCTTACTCAAATGGATACCCAAGGGTATATAATTTTGAAAAAAAAACACATTTCATAACTTTGAATATAAATTCTTAAATACCCGTACCCAAGCCTGAGTATATTATCAAATCCTAATAAATCTTATTAGGGTAATTTTCATCTAAACCCTAAAATTGTTGTCACTATATCATTTAAATTTTAAAATTGCCATCACTATTCACATAAGCTTTAAAAATGTCACCACAATCTGACCTAAACCCTAACATTTTAGGGCTGTTGAGTTTTGTTTATAAGTAAAAATTAAAAAGTTAAAATATTTTAATATAATTTTATTATTTTAATTTGACATAACATGTGTGCCTTATCCCACTTAATTTAAGCCTATGTTAGATGTTTAAATAAGTTTTAAACTGTGAATCTTTTTCTCATCTTTAATAAATAAAATAAAATAACTTACCTTTTTTTAATCCTTTTAAAACCTTAACCATGGGTATATGATAAAGGTTACTTAGACCCTACCCATCTACCCAAAATTATAAAAATTATTTACTCAGACTCTACCCTAATGGAGGGATTTAAAAAAAACAAAAAAAAACCTTACCCTTGAATAAATAAATTAAAAACTTGCATATACCCTTACCCTAAGATATATCAAAAACAATATACCCACACAACACTACTATATACTTAGTGCCCATCCCTTAAAAGGTGTGCCTATATAAAGCTTATACAAAGGAACACAAAACACACTAATATATACCTAAAAGACAATACACCTGCACAACACTTCAATTTGCACACACATGAGGTTGAGGGGTCATGGCTTTGCTTTGTGTATTGTTATGCCAACTATTCACTCAAGCTTTAGTTGGTAGGATTTCATCCTCTGATGCCTCAGGTCCCACCAAACTGGTGGATGAGGCGTGGACCCATCATCCATCCACTTATTGACCCTGGTTCTGGTTTAATTTTCACTAACCAGAACGGACCGCAAACCGGGTATCCACCCAACATTGATATTAAGCTAAGTTTAAAAGAATTGTAAGTCAACCCAGATCATGCCCCAGGTCCCACCAATGCTTGGATGAGGTGTTGACCAATCATCCATCCACTTTTGGAACATGACCTGGTTGTGGTTTGGTTTTTACTAACCAGAGCGGATGACTCCAACCGGGTATCCACCCAACACTGGTATTAAGCTTAGTTTAAAAGATTTGTCAGTCAGCAGCCCAGATGATGCCGCTGGTCCCACAACTTTGTGGATGAGGCATTGACTCATCATCCATCCAGTTTCGGAACACCACGAAGTAGTGTTATGGAGCTAATTGGATTCGAACCCCTAACCACATGCGAATGTGGGCGGTGGGCACAAATGCTTCAACCACTGAGCTACGTCTCTCTCGCTCTTGCCAAAGGATAAGAGGATACTGTGCGCCGTTGCAAAGCGAGAGAAGAAGTAGTAGAAGAAGAAGGGAAAATTTTCTCCTAATACTCTTTTGAGTAGAATAAGCAAAGCAGAGTGGTTGCATGCTCATGTTGTCATGATCGCCTGCGGCGAAAATAATCGAGACTGTGAGTGGTAATCCAGTGCCGGAATTCTCTCTGTTTGAGTGGTTTCTGTTGGGAGCAGTTGGGTGGTGGTAGTTTTTGTGGGTCTTTGGAAATTAGAATTCCAAGTGAGTGAGTGCCATGGCTGCTGCTGCAGCTTCTGTCTTTTGTAGTAGTGTTCCTTGTGGTGTTGCGTGCAGTAACAAGGTAGTAGTAGTGCACAGCGGAATTTTGTCGAGAAGAAGGGCGAGCGGAGGTGACGTTTCTTCCAGCAAGAGGAGATTGCAGTTGTTGTTGGGGTTTCGTGCAATTAGGGTTAGGGTTTTGCTCCGTGGAGGGGGTTTGAAGAGGAGGGATGTGTATCATAGCAACGTGGGTTTAGGAGGTGAAATTTTGTCAGGTTTTAGACATGGAGAAGCGCGGAGAAAACAATTAGGACTTGGCTGTCTTGTTGTGGCTGCAGCCAGCCGAGGTTCGCGAGCTGTAGTGGAAGAATTGCACGAAACTGAAACCACTGAATCATCGTCTGATCACGGGGACCGAACTAGTAGTGTACATCAAAGCGAAGAAGCAGAGGATGCCAAGAATTCAGTCTCGTCAGATACCACTAATTCAGGTAGCAAATTTTTAGGGTTTCAGGATTTGAAGAGCAAAGGGGGCAAAGCTTGGAACAATTTCATACAATGGCATGTTCTATACAGAAATGACATTGCAACTTGGGGGGTAGGGACAAACCCTATCTTCTTCCTCGAGGAGAACATTGATGGCTCTCTGAAAGTCAGCATTGATGATGCCGAGATTGAACGAAGGTCTGGGATTGGACCTTTTTTTGCAAAAGATGGTGATAGTGAAACAAATGCTTTGTTTGCTGAGCGAACAGCGCGAGCTCAGAAGCTAGCTGAAGATATTGAGGCCGGTCTTGTCAAACCCTCCAAGGCCAGTTCAATTTTCAAGTGGCAGAGCTCCCAGGATGTGATTACTGGTCCAAAGGAAGCACTTGTCAATGTATACAATGCAGTTTTCACATCAGAAGGTGGCGGACTATATAACCGAGTCAGCTCGGTGGTGGCTAAAACACCGCCAGTGGTGAAGTTTTCCTTCTTGGGATTCATGGTGTTCTATGGAATTTGTTTCGTGTGGGCTGCAAGAATTTTCTTCTCAAAGGAGAAACAGGAAGCAGCCAAAAAGGATTATGAGACTGATCTCCGGGTGAGGAAACTGGAGATGATGAAGGCTGAAATGAATCAGGCAGCTGGTCCAGGTGAGGAAAGAGATGGGTATGACTCAATTGTGTATTGCAATTCCTGACTGAAATATTATGGAATTTGGGTTTGGTAAGGGTGGGTAAGAATCTGATGATTCCTGCTCATCACATTTTTGTTGTCTTCAAAGTAAGTAAGTGCTAACTTGTGAGGGTGAGGAGAAACAAGACCACATTGGTGCTGGCACTTTAAGATTCTGAGTTAGTAAGAGATAATCCCTCAGCCAATGTGTCCATGACTGAACATGAGATCAATTTAGACTAGTATGTGGAGAAGAGGTAGTATGGCCTTACCTGCAGTTCTTGCCTTGGAGAAGTTGGTAAAGTTTTTGGGGGGGTTAAAAGTGACCTGGTTTGGTCAGTTGGGTCAGGGAAGCCATCTGCCGAGGAGGATCAGTTTCGCAAAAGAATTCAGGAAATACAGAGTATGGCACGGGCAGCCCGTCTTTCAGAGCAACGAGATATTGCGGCACGTGCATCATCTGTTGGGGTTGATAAAGGGCCTGTGAGGATTATTACTGGAAGTGGTCATTTGAGCCAGAAATCTATGAACAGGCTAACTGGGGTTCCCGACAAGAATGCTGATTCTGAGATTGAAGATGCCATTTCTCCCAACAGATTGCCTGCTTCTGGTAAGTCATCTGGGAGTTATTCTCTGGTTTGCACACTTCTTGGTGCACCTTGTTCTTCTGTCATCTTTGAAATGTTGGCATTTTCTATTTACTTCTCCAGTGCAGTTCTGCCCTCATGCTGCATTAGCAATCTCTTAACAAAGTACTATCTAGAGCTACCTGAAATGTTTGTCAGGAGTTTCAATTGTGGCAATTTTAAAGAATCAAGTGAACTGACTTTTTGGCTAACCTTGGGGGAACACACCTCATGAGCACCTAGGAGTGCAGTATTACATACAGTAATGTGCCCTTGTCTCTGATTCTTGTTAAGGTAAGGCTGGTGATGGCCCAGCAGAGTTTGATACCACCAAATTGAAGAACCTTGCAAAACGCTTGGATGAGATCCGGCAATCCCATACCACAAATTCAAGCGCATCAGCGACAAATGCAGCTTCACTCAATGTGGATAAGGCAGATTCTTCCTCAGGAGAGCAGAATAGTTTGCAGTCTTCTATATCAGGGCAAGAAGGTGAGTTGCATTGGTTTCTGCTCTCATCTTTGTCAGGTCTTTTGGTGCATTTCAGGGAGGGTGGCCTATCCACACTCACATCAGCCAAAAGGGGATTGCATCTCATTGATGTAAGAAAGAACCTGAGAGACCCTAGTTTATCAGAGGTGAATCAGAAAGCTACATGCTTTGTGCAACTGGGTTTCTGAAACTGCCAATTTCAAGACATAAATAATAATTCTATGTGTATTGAAAGAGATTGTGAAATAGTTTCACATTTGACCCTTGTGCAACATATCTATTACAAAAAAATTCACTGTTGTGGTAGTGCCTGCTCTCAGTGGCAAGAATTTGGGGTGCAGGGGAAGTTCTGAAGAGGGAGAGCATTGAAGATGGGAGGGCTAGAAACAATGGCGAGGTAGCTATTCCAGATGGTGAAATTGTCATGCCTTCAAGTGGAAAGGCAGATGATGAGTCTCATGAGGACCAGATCAGCTTCAATAGGGATGCAAAGGTGGTGGCTCCTCAAGTATTGGATGAGGTGATTCCCCTGAAAAAAGATGAAGCTGTGAAGTCACCAATCAATGGGTCTGTAAGGGTTTCATTGACCAAAGCACCAAGCCCCACAGACACAAATCCTGTAGCTAATGGCAGAGTGAATGGTGGTGCACCGCCCAGTCAACCTCTGGGTGTTAAACCCCTGCGTGTCATTCTATCTCCAGAGGAGGCCAGGGCCAGGATTGAGGCGAAGAAGGCAAAGGAGGCAAAGGAGGGAACCTCTTCTGTGTCTGATACCTCGAAGAACAACTCTAACTATTTTAGGCGAAGACAGATTGTTGTGAAGCCCCAGGAGGAAGTAGGTGAGGTGGGTGTCAGTGAGATACAGCCCCTGGCCGAGTTGCCAAAGGCTGATGCAGAAGGGGATAAAGCATCTCCAGGAGAGCTGGGAGAGAAGAGTGGTGGAGTTTCAATTGCAGATGTTCCAGAATCTGATGTACTGAGGATTGTAGCAGATGGTGAGTTCTGTTCTTTTTCTGTGGGAGTTTTTCCTTGGGTTGTAACTAAAGAAAGAGCTTAGTGTTGGATTTTTTTGCTTTGTAGGTTTTGTTCATTCTATCCCTCACTGCTGAAATTGAAGGCAGGAACCCTTCTACTAGGGGGTTTCCCAGATTAAGGCAGCAGGGCTTGACTACACTGGAATGCCCCTCAAGCAGAGCTAGAGTAGTCAGTCTGGTGAAGAATGTTGTTGCTGTTACAAATTATTCCATTTGATTGTGACTACTTGCTTTCCCCTGGTAACTCCAATTTTGACAAGAGAGATTGCAGAATCCACCTGGGAGGTTACATGTACTGCTTGACTGAAATGAGATTTGTTGAGTATTCTCACTCTTTCTAGAACCTTTCTGAACAGAGGATGTCAACAGTCAGCGTGATGGCATGGGAGGACCTGAGAATGGAGAGCTAAAAGAGACACAGGAGAAAAATGCAAAGGAGGAAGAGCAGGAGGAGCAGGAATGGATGCGGGATGAAGTATTGAAAGCAATAGTTTTCAAAGTCCGTGACAATGAGCAGGCAGGCCGTGAGAGCTTCCATGGTCTTGACTCCGAAGAAGAGATGCTGTTCTTCAAGGGTCTGGAGCGGAAGTTTGAGCGAGAGGGAGAAATGGTCAAGACATGGATCCAAGAGCGGGTTGAGAATCTTGACTATGGCCGTGGTAAATTAACCTAACCATGTTTATTCAGTTTTAACTTGGGAAAGCAGATTTTCTCTCTCCCATCTGCAGAAGTCCATCTGAGATCCAATTGGACTGTACATTGACAAAATTTATGCTTTAGAGGCTTTAGGGCTCAGGCAATTTGACTCTTAGTGCACATGACATTCTCCAGATGGCATTTCTGTTGATGATCCACCTGAAATGTACATGGCGAGATGGAAGGATCAAGAACCTGGTGAGATGGCAGGTAATGCCAATAGATTGTCTCAATTCAAAGAGGACCGGAAACGCATAATTGAACAACAGATGGGTGTCTCTTCCTCTTCTCCTCATGCCTCAGCTCCTCCTCCACCTGTTTCTCCATCTCCCCCAAAGCCTGTTTCTTCATCTCCCCCTAAACCTCCTCAAGGAAAGGACCCCACTGCAAAAACAAGGCCGCAGTCAGAGAGAGGCCGTTCAGGTGAACGCACAGCAGTAAATGGCACAAAGACACTGGTCAGCAGCAGTGGCAGGTATTTTATTCCCTGCATCAGTCAGTTACAGAACTTGAATCAGTTGAATAGCCCCTGTTGTGAGCTCTCTGGGCAGTATCCAATGCTGGAAGATGAACCTAAAGTGAAAACTTATCATACAGTTTAGGGTTCAGTCAGATCTTATGAACCTGAATGATTTGTTTGACTCCTGACGCTGCTACAGTTCTTGTTTGGTGTCAATTCATTCACGTGGGTGAGATTTCTTGAGTCAATATATGAATTTCACCATAGGTTTAATATGTTTTTATCAACAACTGATTGACCAGTAGAGGACCTACGTTTAAGTTCTAATTGTCTTTGTTTAGGGTGTGCCTTTGTAGCTTTTGCAAAGTGAACTTTTTCTGTTTGTTTGGAGGGGTGAAAACTTCCACACACATTTGAGTTGTGTTGGGTTCCTTTGAGGACTTCATAACTATTGACCTACTGTAAAGTCAGAGGAGCCTGATCTATTGCTGTGGTCAATCAGCTGGTACTAAGATTGTTTTGTGCCACAGCAGTCTTTGTAGGTCATTTATCCTTAACCCTTCAATCCTGACATGATGCTGAATGCTCTAAGGGTTGAGAGTTGCAGGTACTGAAAGTCCTTGGCTTTTTGAGTGTACAGGCAGAAAAAACCAGAAGCAGAACAGATGCCAAACTCAAAGAAGTGGACACAAGATCTTCAAAGAAAGTATGACATGGAGAGGGATCCAGAACAGCGGGCACTGATGAGAGAGTTTGGACAAGATCTGGAGAAATGGATCACAGATGGAGAAATTCAGGAGGCACAGTATTTACTGTCCAAAGGTGCTGAAGGAGAGCAGGAGTATGCTCGAAGGCACTATGAAAAAATCAAAGCCAAAATTCGGGAGCAACAAGAAAGGTTTGGAGAACAGGCTATGCTTGAGAAGTACAGTGAATACAAGCCCACCAAAAAAGAAGCTGATCTGTGGTGGCTTGATTTGCCTTATGTTCTGGTAAGGCACTGGAACTATATGAACAGCACGTAAGCATTCTTTTGTCATATGACAAAATGATTCAGGTGGAAGGGTTTAGGTTGGGTTGGGTGGGATATAGTGTTCATGGAGAGGATCCAGTGGTATTGTAGAGTCCATGATGTTTGAGGGTGCAGATCATTGTGAAGGTTTTTGCAGTGGTATCTATTGTTGATAAAGGTTCAGTAGTATGGATCTCATGATGGGCTCACTGTCTCTAAGTCGTCTCTTCCTTTCAAGTTGGTGTAATGATTGGATGTACTTCTTTTCCTGGTTGTAGTGTATTGGGGTTCGGTCCAAATCTGAATCCAAGGAAGAAGGACTTTACTCTTTGAACATGACTCCTGATTTCGAAGGCATCACCGGCACCAAATCTGAAACCAAGTATCATACAGTTGCTTTTCAAGACCGGAAAGATGCTGTTAATTTTTGTAGTCTATTGCTCTCACAACCAGATAAGTTTGTGGCTGACAGTGCCGAGGTTGTCCCTCTCAGTCCCAAAGTACGTATGCCTTCATCATTGTTGCTCTCACTCCATTGCCCCTAGATGAACCTGCTGCACTAGGTTCTAGGCACTTCTGACCAGCACTTGTTACTAGTACTGATAGCTCTTGCATGTTCCACATCTCATGCTTAATGATATGGGTTCCATGTAGTATACTGAAGTTCCCTTTCCCATGGCTATGTAACACAGGATCTTTATCAAGAGGCCAAGGAAGAGGGGTTCAAGGTAACTGTTTTGAAAAAAGGGCAGCTTAAGCTAGTGCCTGGGCAGCCACTGGAAGATGTTGAGCAGCGAATCATTGAGATTGGAAGTTCAGTTTACTGGGAAGAGCTTGAACGTGAACGCTCAATTGACATTGACGCAGTTCTTGATGATGGCTTTGGCTATGGTGGCCAAAAGAGTTCCTTCCCTTCATAGATCACAGATTCTTTGTGTCAGTACTCATTTTTCGTGTTGTTAAAGTGTGTTTTGAGTGATGAGTCTTCCGCTATGGTTTTCTTTTTGCCTGTGTAGAGTCCGGAAAACTTCAACTTTTCAGTCCTCTTTGTCTGATGGAAGGAGGAAATGGTTTTCTGCTGTCAATGTAAAGAGAGTTTTATGAATGCAAAATGAGTGGGTTTTTCTTACTTTCTGTGGGCATTACCAAAGTTTTACATGTGTGTTTTCCTCTTGACTAATCACTGCTGACCCATCCAGGAATAGGCTGGTGCTGATCTATAAGCAACCAGTTCCATCATGTGCCAGTCTGCGTCCTTAGAGATGAATTTTGTTGTTCTTAAATAATTTTTAGTAGTAAGTGATTCCAGTATTCTGCATGGTATTTGTTGTCTGGACAGGAGTAAATTGTTGAATGTCTTTGAATTGGTGCTAGTTTTGTTGTCCTAACATTGAGGTTCAAATCTGTACCAAGGGTATCCAAGCTATGATCTTTGGTTGGTTCGACATTGCAAACTCTGCCAATGCTTCATTTACTGTTCATCTGTGAAGCTACAGGTGTCGGATCCTTTTGTATCTAGCCAGTGATTTGTTTCACTGTTCTTTATTTTAGTATGGAGATTTCTGGATTCTAGTGAGAGTTGTATGTTCTTTACTTCAGCAAACGTGAAGAATGGATGGTCAACATCACATATTACATCCGAATCTCTTAAATGTTCTAAGGAAAATCCTTGGTTTGTAGGTTGAATTTGGTTACTTGGGTGTTTTGTGAAATTCATCAAATCAACCTCCACTGATCCACATAACATAATTCTACATGCCACGAACCCTGAATTTTATATGAAATAACTTAAGAACCATGTAAGTTTATCCAATATTTTCAAAATTCATATTGGACACATGATAGATTCATCTTGAATTCATGTGTTTTAGAGATGGTTGTTGCATTTGAGAAGGCATCTCAGAAGGTAATCTCCCTTGGTACCCTCTATTCCAATTTCCCTTTTTATTGGCAGATTTCTTCTAGGACGTCATGATTTCAGCAAAGTCTTCAAGGGTCTGGAGTTTCAAGTTTTGCACTTGGAATGCTCTTATCAGAAAATTCATTTGTGAATTATGGATCATTGACCAGAAGAATTGTAGCAAGGTTTATGGTGGGTACAGAGAAGCAGACAAAGAGCTTGGATGGAGGTAAGCCTCCTTTGATTTCTTATTTTACCTTTTGTAGCAAATTGTATACGTATAAATGTATTTTTTCAACCTTGGAGATGGCTCTCAAGATCTTTTAACTGTTTGGAAGAGGTTCCAGGTCTGAATGATGTTCGATTATGCAGTGGCAATTGACTGGATGGATCTGACCTTGGGGTGCAGAGCTATATTTACCATAGAAGACGTGTGTTGGGATCAGTGGAATTGGGTTAGTAAGAACCCATATGGGTATAAGGGCTATCCTGCAGACTCCAGTGGATCAAAAGTACACAATGGAACTGTTGATCCTGATCGGTCCTCTGAAGAAGCATTTACAACCTGGACATGGTTTCAACAGTCTCCAAATTTCATTGGTAAGCATTAATTCCTCATACACTGCTCCCAGCTGCAATTTACCTGAGTAGTGACTTGGGGTTATTGAACTGATACTCTAGAAAGTAGGGAGGATGGAGGACATGAGAATGGTTAGGAAAAGGTAAAGGGGGGGAGAAATAAATATGTATACAATTTGTCATGATGGGTTTTTTTCTTTGTCCAGGATAAAACATCTTGACCTCTGGGGCTGTACAAGCTGTGGTTCTAGTGGACAACAGACATGGGTACAATAATAGCCTTTCGCTATTGTTACCTACTTGAAGTGTTATCTTGGTGTGTGGTGTCCCTTGTGCAGTTTTCTTTCCTTTTTTCAACCTGAGACACAGCAGAAATTCCTTGGTTTGCATCAGGGAAACATGCCATATTTCGAATTTTGAGAGAAGAAAGGATTGCATCAGCATTCATAGCAGATAAGAAGGAGCAGCTTGGGAACTTGGCTTCTTACAGTGAGCACCACCGTTTGAACAAGCTTCAAACATACTTACTAACCTTATGCCCACAGGAAAGTTGACATTTGCTTTCTGGTTAGGGCGTGAGGATCTGAGATGCAGAATCAGAAAGGGCTGCAACTGCCTGCAATCAGATAAACCTGCTAAGTAGCCTGCCAATCGAGGTGCTTGATTTAAGGATCATTATCATCAACTCTCATAGTTGGTTTTCAGATGTAAAATAACAAATTTAGTAGCTTTGAATTCCCTTTTTTTAAAGCATTCTTGCATTCACATTGATTTTCCAGTAGACCACATGTCAGTGGTCTAGTTATTAATCTTCACAAACAACATATCCTCCAAGCAAAAGGTTTGCCTCAGTAGGTATATGTTATCCACTGGCTGCTTCACTTAAATGTACCTACCATTTTTTCTGACAACCTGAGTTGACACCTATTCTTTCGCAATTTTGTTGTTAAGTTTTCACTGGACTTTTATACCAGGTACGCTGCTCGCCACACCCACCTTCTTGTCTATAAACTAATGCAAAGAATTGTGGAGAATCAGTCAGGTGTACCAGCTGGGAATTAGGTGAGATCTATTGTCAAGTACACTGCACAATCTGCTGCAAAGGTTGGAAGGTTTCAAGAGAGTCTGAACATGTGAACATGTGAACAAGCACTCTGAACTGACTCACTCTAATCTTCCCCAAAAAATAAACAGTTAAATTTATCAAGACACACCATGTGATGAGAGAGAAAAAATAGGCCACCTGAGTGTTGAAGGTGATTGTGAAACAGTTGGGTAATGGTGCAAAGGGAATTTGGAGCTGCTAGTGTATCAGTCTTGGTAGGATGATGCTTGGCATTTGTGTATATTCTCATTTTGTGGGTTGGAATGACTACCTATGTGATGGATGGGATGCAAATGAAATTGAAATCAGAAGGAGGGTGCTCATGACTATTTGAATGTCATACATAATATAGTGAACTGGAAGATGTTAATTATAAGAAAGTGGGTGTCTGTAACTAAACCTGGTCCGGAAAACCTGCATTTATAACAAAAGAGTCTGAGTATCAAATTGTGTCTATATTGTCAAGCATTTACTATATAATATTAGTTGTCTTTATTTATTTGTTGGTTGAATCAGTTCCGTGTGAATAGCGTTTTAATTTTTTCCCATTTGGGGGGCGGGGAGGGTAAATGTATAATGTGTGTGTTGAATTTCTGTAGATGTTTTCATGTGTGCACCTTCATTAAATTTGTTAATTTTTTGGGCACCAATCTAGTATATTTCACAATGGCACCCTAGTATGGCAACATGGAATGATTGAGAGCATAATGAAACTCAAAGAAAACTTGCTGTATTTGAGCATAAGAATTTAGCCTGATACTGATCAATTGGAGTATGTTCCACGAGTGAGAATGAATTGAGAGAATAAATAATTCTCGTGGTAATCTGAACAAGTAGCTTGTTGCATAATGACTTTGCCCTTTAATGGCAGGTTCAAGCTTCAAACAAAAAACTGCCCTTACAGGGTCTAGGTATTCTCATCTACATGCACATGCATTTTGATAGAGCATGCCCATCCATCATATGCATACATAATATTTCAGATGTCACTCACACATTGGGTCAAGTTTGAGCCAGAAACAATTATGCCCAAACCCTACACCATAAATTGCTCAGACTCTTCCCTATGGGCAGAGCCAACAAATACAGACAATCTACTCTGTAGACGACAGTAGGAGAAATGAAATGAAACTGATTTGTGGAAGAATTTTGAAAGCCGCCATTTCATGGCTGGCTGTCTGTTAAAATAAAGCTGCAATTGGTATTGGTTTTAGGTCTTATGGTGTAAAGTAAGCTAACATTTAAACAACATCATGCTTTAAAAAACAAAACCTATGTTAGTTAAAATTGAGCTAAAAATTACTAAATTATTTTTTTAATCATTCATACCTGAGAGAACCATGGAAAAATTTTCATTAATTAAAAAAATTACCTTAAAACTCCCGTTTACGGGCTATCGCCTAACATTGCATAAATTTTCTCCAAAATTTATGTTTTTCGAAAATTTGATATTAAATCAACATCAAGTTTAGCCTCGCTTAACATTATGTGTCACCTAAAATTCTATTTTGCATGTGATGTTAACTAACATTCTTATCTGAATGAGACAAAAAGAAAAAAAAAAAAAAAACTTGCCTTTCTTAACTGAAATTTAACATTAAATATTCACTTAACATCACCTTATCACTCACTTAACATTCTGCGCTATCTAAGATGCCACCTAGGATTTGATCTTAGATAAGATTCTTATCTGAAAGAAAAAGAAAAAAAGAGGGGAAAAAAAAGGAAGCCTTGCCTCTCTTAACATCAACTTAGCATTAGGTACTATTGTAGCATAAGAAAGAATAAACATATTAATCTGAAGTTCTGGAAGAGTTGTGGAAAGTCTAGATCTGGAGCAAATTATTGCTTGGGAAAATGATCTAGTAGCAAGCAAAGAGCCTGGTTACTGAAGGGAAATCGTGCTTCCACCACCAGGTGGCTTCCGAATACCACCGATGAAATCTCGATCTGCAGGCTTGTCATCAGAGAAGATGTCGCTGCCAGAAATCTCTTTGAGCTTGGCTTTACTGAGTTGGTGATGGAGGTTCTTCTGATCTGAGGAGGATCCCGCATAGTATGCAGCAGAAGTGGAGTCGCCGGACTGAGCTGAACGAATATATTCCGTGAAAATGCCGTGTCCTGAAAGCTCTGCCTTCTTCTGATCATGTAGCTTGCGAGAATTCATATCTAGATGATCGTTGCTGCTTTGATCGCCGTCTTCTGGACCAAACGAGATTTGGCAACGACCTCCTGCAGGATTGGAGACTTTGACAGATGTATGGATGTTGCGAGGTGCAGCTGGTTGATCAGGCTGATCTGCTGATATTCCCTGCAGCTGTTTTGAGGAGTTATAGTATTCTTCCCTCCTCATCAAGAGCTCCTGAGCTCGAGAATACGGGATGTGCAGTGAGTCCGCAGCAGTTGGGGCAGCAAAGATCTTGCTGCCTATCAGTTCCTTGGATTTGGCGTTAGAGCAAACTCGGCGTGCAGCAAGGTCATCGGTGGTCTCCACTGTCCCACTAAGCTCTTTCTGCTTGGCTACTTCTGGAACTGTGACTGCCTTTTTGGGCGATGCGCAATTCTCCCCACCAAAGGAGATCTGGCTTACTCCTGCACCACCCACTGACTGGTAGCATCGAATACTTGTTCTAGTGTCCACTACTGGTGCAGCAGCGATTCCATTAGGTCCTCCAACCTGATCCTGATCATCTGAAGAAGCTGCTGCTGCACCATGACCACCACCCCCAGGAAAAATCCCACTCCCGTACATTTCTCTCTTCTTCAAATCGGAACCAGGTCTCCTCTTGAGCAAGGCATCTGCTTCTTCAGCTGAGAGCTGTTCACCAAAGGTTATAGTACTGATCCCTCCCGCAGGCTGGTGCATACGGATGGTAGGACGACCGACAGGACTATCAGAGGAACTACTTTGATCGGAAGCTGAAACAAAAGCATTACTGTCATTGGTAGCAGTATGACGAACCGGAGGCGGCGAACGTGTCACATCCGGACCTTCTGACCAGCTGAAGAGATCGAAAGTCGACGCTCCTCCTGGTGGCGTATTGCCCCTCCTTCCATGAGACATCCCAGCATTAGCTGCAACAGTCGACATTGCTGGCCACGGGTTCCCCCCTGCTCCCCAGCTTCTTCTCCCCACCCCGCTGGATCTGCTACACGTTAGACTCCCTGAAGATCACTACACATAAGACTTTGAGCTTATAAAATGAGCGACAACAACGAGCGTCTTCTTCTTAGTATCAGAAGACTAATATAACAGTAGATTGCACCATAGCTAGATAGCAAGGTAGATGGAGCCAGCGACTAACTAGCAAGAAACTTAGATCCCAAAAGAAAAGCTTGCAACAATCGCTCTAATTCATGACAAAAATGACGCTCCTACATGAGAGGCTTAATGTGGGGCCAAGGACAAGTTGATGTGAACAAGAGAGGTGTGGTTGGCACAGCTGCAGTGCAGACCTTGCTGTTTACAGACCAACAACAACGTACTCCACTTGCACACACATACTCCCTTTTCTGTGTCTGTGTGGGACCTCGAACGCAACTCGTTAAGTTGCAGTTGCAGTCTTTTATTTTGGGGCCAATTTTCGTACTGTGGCTACAAAAACATAATAATCCAGTGCTAATTCTACTAAGGATTTTTTTGGAAAAAATACCAAAAAGTCGCCATATTTTGAGGAAAAGAAATTAAAAGTCGCCAGATGTAGCTAGACTATGTAGGTGGCCAGAAGTGGGCAGGATTCCAAAATTTTAAAACTGCCCTGTCTGACCTATAGCCAAATTTGGCTCATTCCTCTGGTGGGGTGGATTATCACCAGTCCATCTACTTGACAAAACTGGGAAAAAAAAACCCTCAATGCAACCTCCCTGCAGGGGACTTGCAAAGCAACAAGGTGCCAACCCAACCTTGTGTGTGTGTGTGTGTTTGTGGGGGGGGGGGGGGCCCCCACACCCCACAAGGGCCCCTCTTACCGGTGGGGCCCCCCACCCCCCCCCCGACACAGCCG
>Ga0116231_10005246_pt1 | contig 25614 bp, 25 predicted proteins | sample S1TSphgellanicum_2_FD_89695 | JGI IMG/M metagenome (GOLD analysis project Ga0116231, IMG submission 89695) | Host-associated microbial communities from peat moss isolated from Minnesota, USA - S1T2_Fd - Sphagnum magellanicum MG | ecosystem: Host-associated > Plants > Peat moss > Unclassified... | reverse complement strand
GGATGGTGCGCGCCTGGTCGGCGATCGAGCGAGTGATTGCCTGCCGGATCCACCAGGTCGCATAGGTCGAGAATTTATAGCCGCGGCGGTACTCGAACTTATCCACGGCCTTCATGAGCCCGATGTTGCCTTCCTGGATCAGGTCGAGGAACTGCAGGCCGCGATTCGTGTATTTCTTGGCGATCGAGATCACGAGACGCAGGTTCGCCTCCACCATCTCCTTCTTCGCGCGCCGCGCCTTCGCCTCGCCGATCGAGACCTCCCGATTGATCTCCTTGATCTCGTTGATCAGGACGTGAAACAGCCCTTCGAGATCCTTGAGTTTGTTCTGCCGGCGTTCGATCTCGTCCTTGAACTTCGCGAGCGGCGCCGAATAGCGTTTCTTCGCCTTGATGTGCTTTTCGAGCCAGCGCGTGCTGGTTTCGTTCTTGGGGAACGTGGAGATGAAGTCCTTGCGCGGCATGCCCGCCTGCTTGATGCAGAGGAACATGATTTCCTTCTCCAGGAGCCGGACCTCGGTCACGTGCTGGCGCAGATTGTCGATGAGCTGGTCGAACATCTTCGGCGACAGCTTGAGCTCCATGAGCTCCGCGCAAATCTTCTTGCGCAATTTGAGGGTCTTCGGATCCTTGGAACCGAGTTTGTCGAGCGCATTGACGTATTGATGATGCGCCTTGTTCAAGGACAAGAAGCGCTTTGCAGCCTCCTCCGGGTCGGGACCGGTATCGATCACCTCTTCGTCCTCGTCGCCGTCGGACTCCTCTTCGTCACCCGCGTCCTCGCGCTCGAGGGCCATCATCTTCGGGTTTTGAGGCTGTGCGATTTCATCGGGCGCATTCGGATCGACGAAACCCACGATGACGTCGACGAGACGCATTTGACCGGCTTTCACCGACTCGTAATGGCGCAGCAGCAGCTCATAGGTCCCGGGATAGCTGCCGAGCGCGATTTTCACGGCCTCGAGGCCTTCCTCGATGCGCTTCGCGATGCGTATCTCGCCCTCGCGAGTCAACAATTCGACGGTGCCCATTTCACGCATATACATGCGCACGGGGTCCGTGGTTCGCCCGAACTCCGCATCGAGGTTGGCCAGGGCCGCGGTCGCCTCTTCGACCGCTTCTTCGTCAGGCGCGGCGGTGGCATCGGTCAGCAGCAGCGACTCGGCATCCGGCGCCTTTTCGTAGACCGGAATACCCATGTCATTGATCATGTTGACGATGTCTTCGATCTGTTCCGGGTCGACGATCTCGCTCGGAAGGTGGTCGTTGACCTCAGCGTAGGTTAGGTAACCCTGTTCCTTGCCGCGCGCGATCAGGAGCTTCAGCTGGGACTGACGCTCGTCTGCGATTTGAGTCGCGGTGCCCTGTGGCGCTTTTTTGATCAAGGTGGACGCCTCGTTCTGTGCTTAAAGTTAAGACTTAAATGTCATGAAAATTTCACGCGAAGCCGCCGAGTATACGATTTTGGCTATACCGTAGCCACTAACTTGTCGGCCAAAGACGCGAAACCTTACCGGCTTGCTGCGGCGCGGGCCGCCTCTTGGACTGCCACTTTTTGGCCGCCCTACGGGTGGCGCACTAGTGGCGGCCACCATCCTGGCCGGGCCGGCTCTTGGACTTCAATAGAGCGGTCAATTCGGCCTTTTCATCCAAACCCAAGCCCACTTCCTTGGCTTTTTGCAGCAAATCGTTCATGCGACGGCCTGGACCATGCGCTTCGATCAGTTTGGCGACCGCCATTTGCAGTTCGCTCGCGGCAGCGGCAGCATCGGCCACGAGCGGGTCCATCGCAGCAAGCTGGCCCAAGCGCGTGAACTCTGGGCGGTCCCGCCAACGCTCCAGCAGGCTGCCAGTGGAAGGCAGCGGCATAGCGCGTGCCTGCTCGATCAGTTCCTGTAGAACGGCGACTCCGGGTACCTCCAAACCGGCCAAAGCGCCCGAGTCCTTGACGGCCTTGGCCGCCGTTGGATGGTGCAACACCAGCAAAATAGCCTGCCGGAGCAGGTTGCCACGCCCCGCGCTGATTCCGACCCGGCGCTCGTCAGTCTGACCCCGCGACCCCCCGAAGGGTTCCGCAGCCTGGGCCAAGCTCTCGCGCTTGCCGCCTTCGCCGAGCAGCAGGGACTTCAATTTGTCCGCCGGCATCTGAATCTGGGCGGCCAACCGATCCGCCAGAAGCTCCCGATAGACACCCTCCGGCATGCGCGCAAACAGGGGTCGCGCGAGTGCGGCCAGCTTGGCGCGACCGTCCACATGGCTCAAATCGACCTGCGCGATCAGTTCCCGCAACAGGTATTCGGACAGCGGCACGGCCGATCTCAGCCGTTCTTCGAAGGCCTCGGCACCCTCGGCGGCAACGAGCGTGTCGGGGTCTTCCCCATCCGGCAAGAACAGAAATTTCAACTCCCGGCCGTCGCGCGCCATCGGCAGTGCATTCTCCAGGGCTCGCCATGCCGCCGCGCGACCGGCGCGATCGCCATCGAAGCAGAAAATGACCTCGCTCGTGATTCGGAAGATCTTGTTCAGATGCTCCTGGGTCGTTGCCGTGCCGAGTGTTGCCACGGCGTAGGTAATCCCGGCCTGATGCAGCCGAACGACATCCATGTAACCCTCGACGATCATCAGTCGCTTGAAATCCGCCCGTGCCAGACGCGCCTCATGGAGTCCGTAGAGCTCGCGGCCCTTGTGGAACAGGGGGGTTTCCGGCGAATTGAGATACTTCGGCTCGCCCTGATCGATGACCCGGCCCCCGAAGGCGAGCACGCGTCCGCGCGCATCGCGGATCGGGAACATGAGGCGGTCCCGGAAACGGTCGTAAAACCCTGCCTGGCGTTCGCCGCCGCGTGTGTCCCGCTCGATGATCAGACCGACCTGCAGCAGCCGACGCCGCGCGGTTTCATCGCCGCCGAAGCGAGTCAGCAGCGCCTGCCACCCGTCCGGCGCGTAGCCGAGCATGAATTTGGCGGCAATGCCCGCCTCGACGCCGCGCCGGTCCAAATAGCCGCGGGCACGCTCGGAGTCCTGCAGGTTCTGTGCGAAGAACCGCGCCGCGCCGGCCATGACCTCGTGCAGATCCACGCTGCCGGCATCCCGGCCGGCCGCCCCAGGCTCCCGCGGCACCTCGAGGCCGGCCCGCTCGGCGAGATCGGCGATCGCCTCGAGAAATTCGAGCCTCTCGTATTGCATCAGAAAGCCCAAGACCGTGCCGTGCGCGCCGCAACCGAAGCAGTGATAGAACTGCTTATCCGGACTCACCCAAAACGAGGCGGTTTTCTCGTTGTGAAAGGGGCAGCAGGCCTTGAACTCGCGGCCCGATTTCTTGAGCGGCACCCGCGTCCCGATGATCTCGACGATATCGGAGCGCGCGACGATCTCATCGATGAACGTTTGCGGAATGCGGCCGGCCATGGACCGCGTGCGATCAACCGCTGAGCTTGGCTTTGATCTTTGCGCCGACGGCTGCCATGTCGGCGCGACCGAGTGCCCGAGCTTTGACGAGATTCATGACCTTGCCCATGTCCTTGACGCTGGTCGCACCGCTCGCGGCGATCGATTCCAGGATCAAAGCGTCGACCTCCGGCTCGCTCATCGCCGCGGGCAGATAGCTTTGCAAGAGGTTGATTTCAGCCGTTTCCTTGGCCACCAAGTCAGGACGCTTACCGGCCTCGAACTGCGCGACCGATTCCTTGCGCTGTTTGATCATCTTTTCCAGCACGGTCAGCACCTGACCGTCATCGAGACTGATGCGCTCGTCCACTTCGCGCTGCTTGATCGCCGAAGTAATCATCCGGATCACGCCGAGGCGCTCCTTTTCCCCCGAGCGCATCGCCGCCTTCATGTCGTCGGTAATTCGCTCCTTGAGCGCCATCGAAGACAGATTTCTAGTAGGGACGTGCCGCAGCCGGAGCCGGTGCGCTCGCCGGCGCGCCGCCGCCCATGCCGCGCATGTTCTCGCGGGACAGCCGCTTCAAGTGACGTTTGACCGCCGCGGCCTTCTTGCGCTTACGCTCCTGGGTCGGTTTCTCGTAGAATTCGCGCCGACGCAGCTCGGTGAGGACGCCCGCTTTTTCACAAGCACGCTTGAAACGACGCAGGGCGGCATCGAAATACTCATTTTCGCGGACACGAACGCTGGGCATTCAAACCTCAATGATCTGTTGAAAACCGGCCGGCAATCGGCTCCAGGGGGGCGCATTCTAATGGTCGCCTCCGTAAAAGGCAAAAACATCGTGTTCCGGCAGATCGCTAACTAAACCTCCCAAAATGAGCCCGAGTCCGACAATCAGCGATCCCGCCCGGCCATGCCGCGTCTTGGGCATCGAAAGCTCCTGCGACGAGACGGCAGTGGCGATCTACGATGCCGCGGCGGGGTTGCTTGCCCACCGCCTGCACAGCCAAGTCGCAATGCATCAGGCTTATGGCGGCGTCGTGCCGGAGTTGGCCTCCCGGGACCACGTGCGGCGTTTGTTGCCCTTGGTTCGGGAAACCTTGGCCGCCGCCCGATTGGCGCCTGCCGAGGTCGATGCCGTGGCTTATACGGCCGGTCCCGGCCTGATCGGGGCTTTGTTGGTCGGCGCCTCATTCGCGCGCGGCCTCGGTCTCGCTTGGGAAAAGCCCGCAATCGGTATCCATCATCTCGAGGGGCATCTGCTCGCCCCCCTGTTGGAGCCCGACCCGCCGGACTTCCCGTTCCTCGCCCTGCTCGTTTCCGGCGGGCACACCCAATTGGTCGATGTCGCCGGCTTGGGCTCCTATCGGATCCTCGGCGAGTCACAAGACGATGCCGCCGGCGAGGCTTTCGACAAGACCGCGAAGCTGCTCGGTTTGCCGTATCCGGGTGGGGCGGCGCTTGCCCGCCTCGCCCGCCAGGGTCGCAGCGGCGCGTTCGTCTTTCCGCGGCCCATGCTCGACCGGCCCGGACTGGAGTTCAGTTTCAGTGGCTTGAAGACGGCGGCCCTAGTAGCCTTGCGCAGCCGAGTCTTGGACGACCAAATTCGTGCCGACGTCGCACGCGGCTTCGAGGCAGCCATCGTCGCGACTCTCGTCGAGAAATGCCGCCGGGCTTTGGCGCTAAGCGGCCATCGGCGTCTCGTCGTTGCGGGCGGGGTGGGCGCGAACGAGAGTTTGCGCGAGGGTCTGCGCCGCTTGGCGCGCGAATGCGGCGCGGAAGTGTATTTCCCGCGGACTGAATTCTGCACGGATAACGGCGCAATGATCGCGCTCGCGGGCTGCCTGCGATTGGCTGCGGGCGCCCGAGGGGCCGTGAACCTCGGCGCGCGGGCGATCTGGGAACTGGGCGACGACGCGACTACAGGGGTTTAGGACTCAAATGGACACGATTTTCATCCATGCGCTGAAGGCCGAGGCCATCATCGGCATCTTCGATTGGGAGCGGCAGGTCAAGCAGACCGTGCTGCTCGACATCGAAATGAGCGCCGACATCCGCAAGGCAGCTTTGACCGATTCGATCGACGATACGCTGAACTACAAGCGGGTCGCGAAGCGCGTGCTCGCCTTCGTGGAGGCGTCGCAGTTCCACCTCGTGGAAACCCTGTCGGAGCACGTGGCAATGCTGATCCTCACGGAGTTCGCGATCAGCGCGGTACGGATCGTGCTCAGCAAGCCCGGTGCGGTGCGTAGCTCCAAGGATGTCGGCATCATCATCTCGCGCGATCGCGAGGACCTCGTTGCGTGGCAGCGGCAGACCGCGCCGGCATGATCGTCGTCGATGCGCCCCTCGGGTGGCGCGAGATCGCTGCGGTCGCCAACGGCGCCCCGTTATCGCTCGCCAGCGCCGCCGAGGCGCGCGTTGCGGCGGCGCGCGAAATCGTCGCGGCGCTCGTCGCCAAGGGCGTGAAGGCCTACGGCGTCAACACGGGCGTCGGGGCGCTATCCGACGTCGTCGTCGACCACCCCCGTTTGCGCCAGCTGTCGCGCAACATCGTGATGAGCCATGCGGTCGGGGTCGGGCCCTTGCTCGGCAAGGCCGAGTCGCGCGCCATCATGGCCGCAGCCGTCAATCAATTCGCGCTGGGGTTCTCGGGCGTTCGGCCGGTGCTGCTCGCGGCCTTGATGCGCTTGCTCAACGCCGATTGTGTGCCGGAAATTCCGTCCCAGGGCTCCGTCGGCTACCTGACGCACATGGCGCATGTCGCGCTCGTGCTCCTTGGGGAGGGCTGCGCGCTGCATGGCCGATTGCGGGTGAGCGGCGCGCAGGCGCTGAGCGAAATCGGCCTTACCCCCCTGGTGCTCGAGGCCAAGGAAGGTTTGAGTCTCGTCAATGGCACGCCGTGCGCGGCCGGGCTCGCGGCGCTGGCGCTGCTGCGCAGCGAGCGTCTGCTCGCTTGGGCCGATGCCGCTGCGGCGATGAGCTTCGAGAATCTCCAGGGCCAGCTCGCCGCCTTCGATGCCGAAGTGCTCGGCTTGCGCCGTTCGCCCGGCCTGCAAGTCGTCGGAGCGCATCTGCGCGCCCTGCTGTCAGGCAGCGAGATCAGCGCGGCTGCTCGCGGCGTGCGCACTCAGGACGCGCTGAGTCTGCGCGCCGTGCCGCAGGTACACGGCGCAGCTCGCGATCTGTTCGACTACGTCGGGGAAAGTATCGACCGAGAGCTCGCGTCGGTGACCGACAATCCGCTCGTCATCGGCAGCGTGGACGACCCACGGGCGCATTCCGAGGCTCATGCGGTCGGCGCCGCGATCGGCCTCGCGGCCGATGCGATGGCCACGGCAATCGCCGCCGTTGCCGCCATGTCCGAACGGCGGATCGACCGTCTCGTCAATCCACTGGTCAGCGGCTTGCCTGCATTTCTCGCCGATGCGGGCGGCGCGAGTTCCGGGTTCATGATCGCCCAGTACACCGCCGCGGCCCTGGTCGCCGAGAATCGCCGCCTCGCCGCACCCGCGAGCCTCGACGGCGGCGTGACCTCCGGACTGCAGGAAGACCATCTGGCGCACGCGACGCCGGCTGCGGCGAAGTGGCTGAAGATCCTCGACAACGCCGAGACCGTGGTCGCGATCGAAGTGCTCGCCGCCGCGCAAGGCTACGACTTGCAGCCGGGCGCCCGGGCGCGCGGCCGCGGCACCGAGGCAATCTATCGCGCCGTGCGGGTTCTCGTGCCGGTTTATCGCGACGATCGGCCGCTGGCCGCCGATGTCGATAAAGTGCGCAGTCTGCTCGCCGAGCCGCCACCGTGAGCAGCGGCATCGACAGGCTATTTGCAACGCCGATCTATACCGGCCGGATCGAGGCACGGGAACTGGCCTCGCTGAACCCGAGTTTGCTGCGCGAGTGCCGCCAGTTGCGCGCAGACGATCGCGCCGGCAGGCGTTGGTCGCGAGCGAACTATCCTGGCGGCTTCACTTCGTATCAATCCGCGAACAAGATGCACCGGTGCTCGCCGAACTTCGCGCGGCTGGAACAGCGTCTCGCCGCGCACGTCGCCAAGTTCGTGCGTGCCCTGCAGTGGGATCTCGGTCGGTGCCGTCTCGAAATGACCGATTGCTGGGTGAACATCATGCCGCGCGGCACGAGTCACGGCCTGCATCTGCATCCGGTCTCCGCGCTGAGCGGCACCTATTACGTGCAAACCCCGCGCGGCTGTCCTGGGCTCAAGCTCGAGGATCCGCGGCTCGATCGCTTCATGGCCGCCCCGCCGCGGCGCGCCGACGCGTCGCGCGAGAATCAGCCTTGGGTGGTCCTGCCGGCGGTGGCCGGTGGGTTCGTTCTTTTCGAGAGCTGGCTGCGCCACGAGGTGCCGGCGAATCCGCTGCGGTCCGAGCGCATCAGCATCAGCTTCAACTACCATTGGATCTCCGGCTGATCCTGCCAGCCCTGCGTACCGGCGGGTCACGCTTGCCGGCAGACGAGCAGGACCTCGTCGACGCCTTCGGTTGCCACCATGCCGGGCAGCAGTTGCAATGCCTTCTGGAATCGCAATCCCAGGGGCATGAGGGCCTTGTTGTACCACCACAGCGCGCGCTCGCGATCGTGCAGCAGCCACCACATGCCGAGGTCGACGAGCCGCGATGAGCGCGGCGCCATGCCGAACACCGCGCTGCGCTCGACGGCGAGACCGTGTCCGGCGAGCTTGGCGAGCAAATCGAGCGGCTCGTACCGTCGCTTGTGTCCGACGAACTCGTCGAACGAGGTCCACATCGCCGCATGCAGCGGCGCCGAGATCAAGATCGCCGCGTCGGAATTCGCCACCCGCGCAATCTCGGCGAGAGCTGCGTCCTCGTCCTCGACGTGCTCGATGATGTCGAGCGCGCATACCAGGTCGAAGCTTGCGTCGCGAAATGGCAGGGCGGTAACGTGTCCTTGCACCGCGTTCGCGCCGCGCGCGTGCAATTTCGCGAGCGCCGGACCGCTGATGTCGACGAATTGCGAGCCCTCGATCGGCAATCGCGGCCGCAGACCGGGGGCGACTTCGAGGCGCCGCGCCGCCTGCGGCAGCAGCGACTGCACCAAGGGCCAGGTATTGAAGCGACTCGGCTCGACGAGGCGCGCGCCCGACCACAGGGAATCATAGAAGCGGCGATTTCGCTCGATGATGCCGGTATCGGCACTCGGTTTCGCCGCGCGCTGCATGGGTGTATTCAGGATTTCGCGGCCCCTCTAAATGCTGCGGCCACCGTCGACCGCGATGATCTGTCCGGTGATGAAGGGTGCGTCAGTCGCGAGAAACAGCGCCGTGCGGGCGATGTCCTCGGGCGTTCCGTAGCGCTTCAGTGCCGTCTTTTCGATGATCTCCCGCTGCAACGACTCGTCCATTTCGCCTTCGGGCCAGAGTACCGGCCCCGGTGCGATGCCGTTGACGCGTACCTCGGGCCCGAGTTCGCGCGCCAGCGATCGCGTCAGCATCGCGAGTCCCGCCTTGGCGGCGCTGTAGACGGGATGCGCTTTGAGCGGGCGCAGGCCATGGATGTCGACGAGATTGATGATCAGTCCGCGATTCGTGCGCAAGTACGGAGCGGCTGCCTGCGACAGAAACAGCGGGGCTTTCAGATTGCTGCCGATCAGATCGTCCCAATCGGCGAGCGTGATCTTGCCGACGGGTGTCGGATGAAAGCTCGAGGCGTTGTTGATCAGAATGTCGAGGCGGCCGTACGCGCACAGGCTCGCACCGACCAAGGCGTCCGGCGCCTCGGGCTGCAAAAGGTCCGCCGCGACGAGGCTTACGGAGCCCGGTCGCGACTCATTGAGTTCGGCGGCAAGCGCCGCAGCAGCAGCGCGCGAGGAGCGATAGTGAACGACGATATGCGCGCCGGCTCCATGCAGGCAGCGCACGATCGCGGCGCCCACGCGGCGCGCTCCGCCCGTGATCAGGACGCACTGGTCGCGCAAGCCCGAACTGGTGATACTGGCCGTCATGCGAACGAACGATACCGGAACGCTTCGCCCGCGTGAACCGGCCTTGAGCGACGCCGAAGCGGATCACTGCCTGCGGGTGCGGGAGCACCTGGTGCGGGCGATTCAGGGATCCGGCGGATGGATCAGCTTCGAACGCTACATGGAGCTCGCGCTGTATGCCCCCGGTCTCGGCTACTATAGCGCCGGCGCGACCAAGCTCGGCGCCGGCGGCGACTTCACGACGGCCCCCGAGATCTCGGCGCTGTTCGGCGCCTGCGTCGCACGCCAGTGTGCCGAAGTGCTGAGCCTGATCCCCCAGGGAGCGATCCTCGAAATCGGTGCCGGCACGGGACGACTCGCTGTCGACGTGCTCTCGCGCTTGCATCGCGCCCGCTGCCTGCCGGCCCGTTATTCGATTCTCGAAGTCAGCGCCGACCTGCGAGCGCGTCAGCGGGCTGCGCTCGAGAGGCTGCCCGCGGAGCTGTCTGCGCGCGTCGAGTGGCTGTCCGAACCGCCCGCAAGCTTCGCCGGCGTGATCCTTGCCAACGAGGTGCTCGACGCGCTGCCGGTGCGCCGATTTCGCTGGGTACCGGGCCGTACCGAGGAATGCGGGGTCGGCTGCGAAGCCGATCGCTTTACTTGGGCAAGTCGCCCGGCCGATCGTGCGATGAGCGAGCACTGCGAGCGCCTGGCCGCGGGCTGCGGCTGGGAGGCGGGCTACGTCTCGGAGTATTGCCCGCGCATGCCGGCTTGGACCGCCGCGGTTGCCGGTGTCCTGCGCGCCGGCGCCGTGCTGTGGTTCGACTACGGCTTGCCGCGCGCCGAGTACTATCTGCCCGAACGGCACGACGGCACCTTGCTCTGTCATTTCAGGCACCGTACCGAAACCGATCCGTTTCGCTTTCCCGGCCTGCAGGACATCAGCGCCTGGGTGGATTTCACGGCGCTCGCCGAAGCGGGCCGTGACGCCGGCTTTCGCGTCGCCGGTTTCACGACGCAAACGTATTTTCTGGCCGGTCTCGGCATCGATGAGGAAATGCGGGAGCTGGCCGGCGGCGACGCCGGCCGCGCCGCGCTGTTCGCCAACGAGGCGCGTCGGCTGATGATGCCGGGAGAAATGGGCGAGCGCTTCAAGGCGATGGCTTGGATACGCGGACCGTACGGCGACTTGTCGGGTTTTCGGCTGCGCGATTTGCGCCACACGCTAGCTTGAATCGGCAGGCGGGTTCGGCGCACGGCGCGCGGCGATGGCAGCGAGCCGCTCACGGCGCAATCCGGCTGCGATGCGGGACCCGTCGCCGGTGGCAAGATCATCGGCTCGGGGCCTGACCTCGGCGGCGGCGGCGCGAACCGCGGTCAGGTAGGTCCTCTGGGGATAATCGCGCAGCTCGAATCCGGTGCGCCCACGCGCATCGGCCTCGCAGGCGAGCAAGGCCTGCGCGAAACGCTCCGGCCGACGGAAGGCATCGGCCCGTTCGAAAAACTCCAGAATGGTGGCCGGCCGCAACTCTTGCGCGCGATGCACGTTGCCGTGGAAGCGCGCGACGATCACGGCGAGATCCCGGTAGTCCGCCGGCACGCGCAGCCGCTGCGCCAGCGCCTCGATCAGCGCCACGCTGCGCTCCTCGTGCCCCGTGTGCCGCGGCCATTGGTCGCGGGGTGTCGTGCCCTTGCCGAGATCGTGTACCAGCGCCGCGAAGCGCAGCTGCGGCGCGGCGCTGAGTAGGCAGGCTTGTTCCAGCACCATCATCGTGTGCAAGCCGGTGTCGATCTCCGGATGCCACTGCGGCGGCTGAGGCACGCCGAACAAGGCGTCGATTTCCGGAAAGACGACTCGCAGAGCATCACAGCCACGCAGCACGGCGAAGAACTCGGCGGCCCGCGGTTCGCGCAGCGCCTTTTCAGTCTCCTGCCAGACACGCTCCGGGACCAGCGCATCGATTTCGTTGTCGGACACGATCTTGCGCATCAGCGACGCCGTCTCCGCGGCGACACGAAATCCTAGCGGAGCGAAACGGGCGGCGAATCGCGCGACGCGCAAGACGCGCACGGGATCCTCGACGAAGGCCGGGGAGACATGGCGCAACAAGCGCGCATCGAGGTCGCGCCGCCCACCATGAGGGTCGATCACGGTACCGTCGGGCGCTTGTGCCATGGCGTTGATCGTGAGGTCGCGCCGTGCAAGATCCTGCTCGAGCGTGACCTCGGGTCCGAAGCGGAATTCGAAGCCGCGATACCCCGGTGCGGTCTTGCGCTCGAGGCGTGCCAAGGCGTATTCCTCGTGCGAGTCCGGGTGCAGGAAAACCGGAAAGTCCCGTCCCACCTCGCGATACCGCAGACGTAGCAGCTCCGCGCGGGTCGCGCCGACGACGACCCAGTCGCGTTCCTTCACCGGCAGTCCGAGCAGGCTATCCCGTACCGCTCCGCCAACCAGATACACTTGCATGCGTGAATGATATCAGCATCGCCGCGAAGCTCCGCGCCGCGGCCGTCGTGTGCTTGCTCGCGCTATCGTCAACGGGCTGCTACGAGTGGCAGGCCGCGCAGGGCCAGCTTCGCCTGATGATTGCGCGTGAGCCGATAGCCAAGGTCATTGCGCGACCGGCGACACCGGAGGCCGTGCGCGCGCAGTTGCGGCGCGTGAGCGCGATTCGCGAGTTCGCCAGCCACGAGCTGCTGCTGCCCGACAACGGAAGCTATCGCGGTTATGCCGACTTGGGGCGCGATTACGTGGTGTGGAACGTGTTCGCCGCGCCCGAGTTCTCGGTCGAAGCGAAGGAATGGTGCTATCCGATCGTCGGCTGCGTCGCCTACCGCGGCTATTTTCACGACACGGCGGCGCGCACCCTGGCCGAGCATCTGCAGGCGCGGGGGATGGACGTGGCGGTCGAAGGCGTCGCCGCCTATTCCACGCTGGGGCATTTCGACGACCCCATCTTGAACACGATGCTCGGCTGGAGCGAAGCTGAGCTGGCCGGGATCATCTTCCACGAACTGACCCACCAGCTCATCTACGTACCGAATGATGCCTCGTTCAACGAGGCACTCGCGACGGTCGTCGCGGCGGAGGGCGTACGGCGGTGGCTGACCGCCCAGGGTCGCACACGAGACCTCGCCGACTATGACCTGCAGGAGGCCCGCTACACCCGGGTGACGGATCTGCTGATCGAGACCCGGACAAGGCTCGCCGCGCTCTACGCCGCGCACGCGGACGAGCCGACGATGGCCGCGGGCAAGTCGCGGATTTTCGCCGAGGCCACGGTGGCGTTCAATGCCTTGAAGGCCGACTGGGGCGGACGAGCGCCTTTCCAGGAGTGGTTCGCCCGCGGACTGAACAACGCCTACTTGGTCTCGATCGCGACCTATGAAACCTGCGTCCCCGGCTTGTCACGCGAACTGGCCGCTGCCGGCGGTGTGCTGCCGAAGTTCTACGCCCGGATGCGGGAACTGGCGCGACTCGAGCAAACGCAACGCGACCGGCTCGTCTGCGGCACAGACTCCGCGCCGCTTGCCGCTCAGTAGGTTCCGCCGGGCGTGCGGCCGACGGCGGCGCGATCGCGGCTGAGACGGGCATTGTCTTCGTCGCGGCCGAGATAAAGTCTCGCGGCACCGGTCATGGATTGCGGCTTGATCCCGAGACGCGCAAAGCCGTCCTCGCGGCAAACGCTGTCGATCGTCAGTGATCGATAGTTGTCACTGGAGAACGGACGCCCCGGTACGAAGTCCATCACCAAGGCTTGAAAGCGGGCGACGAAATCCGGCAGGCCGATGATCAGGCGCCGCCGACGCGTGATCTTCGCGACGAACGCGACGATCTCTCGCAAGGTGTAGCGCTGCGGGCCGCCGAGCTCGTAGGTTTGCCGGCTGCTTGCACCGCCGTGCAGACAGCGCATGAAGGCGGCGATCACATCGTCGACGAACACCGGCTGCAGCAAGGCATTCGGCTTGGCGAGTGGAAACACGAACGGCAAAGTCGCGAGCAAGGCCGCAAAGCGGTTCAGAAACGAGTCTCCCGGCCCAAAAATCACGGAAGGTTTGAAAATCGTCCAGTCGACGCTGCCGGCGTCGCTCTGAATCAGCCGCTCCGCATCTCCCTTGGAGCGTAGATAGTAGCTCGGTGCGGTCACCGAAGCGCCCAGCGAGGACATCTGCAAGAGCCGCGTCACGCCCGCCGAGCGGGCCGCGCGCAAGGCGCCGCGCGTCAACTCCGTGTGCGTGCGGCGGAATCCGCCGCCGCCGAAACCTCGCTCGTTGAGGATGCCGACCAGATTGATGACGACGGCTTGGCCGCGAAATCGCTCGGCCAGCGCCGCGGGGTCGTAGACGTTGCAGTTCTCCAGCGTCAAACCGGGCAGCACGCGCAAATGCTTGTGCTGCTCGCGGTCGCGCGAGAGTACGGTGACTTGATGGCCTGCGCCGATCAGGCGGGCGACCAAGCGGGTGCCGACGAATCCCGTGCCGCCAAGAATACAGATGGAGAGTTGGCGCATGTGGCGGACCATCATAGCACCGGTCCCGCGCGGGGGCGGCCGGCCGGATTCCCGCGGGAATCCAAGCCGGCCGGAGCGATCAGGCCGCTTCGACGACGATGCGCTGCGGCTGCACCTGAGCGACCTTGGGGATCACGATTTCGAGCACGCCATGGGCGGACTTCGCCCTGATGTTCTGCGTGTCGGCCGAGTCCGGCAGGCTGAAGCGCCGCTGGAACTCGCCCTTGGTGCGCTCGACCCGGCGATAACCCTCACCGGCCTGCGTGCTGCCGGTATTGCGCTGCCCGCGGATCGTGAGTACGCCTTTCTCGGAGGTGATCTCCACGGCCTTCGGGTCCACTCCCGGCAGGTCGACGTGCAACACGAACTGATTCGCTTCCTCGATGATGTCGACCGGCGGCAACCAAGCGCCCGAGTCAGCAGCCGTGGCGACCGGTGAACCCCACAAACGATCGATGTCCTTCTGCAGACGGCTCACCAGAGCCCAGGGCTCGTAGCTAACAACTGTCATGATGTTCTCTCCTGCGATGATTGAAGTGATCAAGTCACGAAAAATCTTTCTGGTCCGGAGGAGATGGGAACTCGCTGCGCAAATTCAACGCCGAGTGACCGGAATCTTGCGCAGAAAAATTCCTCGAAGAGCGCTCTGGAAAACTGTCAATGGGACATATTGTTAATAAGCTGTGCAAACACAAGATGTTGCGATTCGGGAGATTCCGGCTTGACGGATTGCGCGAACAGGATTATCAAGTAATTTGTCGATATAAGACTTCAATAGATTGATCTAAAAGGACTTTTTTCAATCAAAAAAGCCGCAAATAGGTCTTGACGCTGATTGGCTTCGCGCCGTACCCTTTGCGCCCTGACACAAGATATTGTGTTCAGTCCAACCAGCCTCGTCCATTGATCCTCGCGCGCCACGCAAACCCACGTCGGTCGACCTAGAATTCCAAGGGAGCAGTACAAATTTCATGAACACGGTGGTCAAAATACAGCCTCGAGACGTCGGCAGTATTTCTTTCCAGGAAGCGTCTATCGATATCTGGGACAAGAAGTATCGCCTCTGCGCCAAAGACGGTTCGCCGATCGATCAATCGATGGACGACACCTACCAACGAGTCGCGCGCGCGCTCGCCGACGTCGAGAGCGACGAGCTGCGGACGCAGTGGTATGAATCGTTTCTCTGGGCTCTGCGGCAGGGCGCGATACCGGCCGGCCGGGTGACCTCGAACGCGGGCGCTCTCGAGCACAAACCCGCAACCTCGACGATCAACTGCACGGTCTCGGGAACGATCCGAGATTCCATGGACGACATCCTCAACAAAGTGCATGAAGCGGGTCTGACGCTGAAGGCTGGTTGCGGCATCGGCTATGAATTCTCGACGCTGCGTCCGCGCGGCGCATACGTCTCGGGCGCCGGCGCTTATACGTCCGGGCCTCTGTCCTTCATGGACATCTACGATAAGATGTGTTTCACCGTTTCGTCCGCCGGCGGGCGACGCGGCGCGCAGATGGGCACCTTCGACGTCGGTCATCCCGACGTGCTCGAATTCATCCGCGCCAAGCGGGAAAATGGCCGCCTGCGCCAGTTCAACCTGTCGCTGCTGATTTCCGACGAATTCATCAAGGCCGTGAAAGACGATACGGACTGGAAGCTGGCGTTCCCGCTGGGCCGCAAGGAGTTCGAGGCCGAGCAACCGGATCTCGCCGACGAGGCCAAGTTCGTCTGGCGAGAATGGCCGCACGCGGACGGGTACGTCGCGAATGAAGAAGGTCTCGTGGCCTGCAAGATCTACAAGATCTTGCCGGCGCGGCGGGTGTGGGATCTGATCATGTCGTCGACCTACGACTTCGCCGAGCCGGGCTTCATCCTCATCGACAAAGTCAATGAGATGAACAATAACTGGTGGATCGAGAATATCCGCGCCACCAATCCTTGCGGGGAACAGCCTCTGCCCCCCTACGGCTCCTGCCTGCTCGGCTCGGTCAATTTGACCAAGTTCGTGCTCGACCCGTTCACCGAGAATGCGCGCTTCGATTGGGAAACCTATCGCAGAGTGGTCAAGGTCTTCACACGCATGCTCGACAACGTGGTCGAGATCAATGGCCTGCCCTTGGCGCCGCAGCGGGACGAGATCACGCGCAAGCGGCGCCACGGCATGGGCTTCCTCGGCCTGGGGTCGGCGATCACGATGCTGTGCATGAAGTACGGCTCGAAGAAATCCGTGGCCTTCGCGCAGAACGTTTCGCGCGAGATGGCGGTCGCCGGCTGGGAGGCGGCCTTGGACCTGGCGCGCGAGAAGGGCCCGGCGCCGATCATGAACGAAGAATTTACCGTGACGCGCGAGATGCTGCGCAAGCGTCCCGAGATGATCAAGGACGGATGGCGGGTCGGATCGCGGGTTCCGGGTCGCGTACTGCACGCCCGCTACAGCCGCTACATGCAGCGTATCGCCGAGGCGGCGCCCGAGCTCGTCGATGAGCTCGCCGAGGTCGGCGCGCGTTTCACGCACCACACCTCGATCGCACCGACGGGCACGATTTCACTGTCACTCGCCAACAATGCCTCCAACGGCATCGAACCCTCGTTCGCGCATCACTATTTTCGCAACGTGATCCGCGAGGGCAAGAAATCCAAGGAGAAGATCGACGTGTTTTCGTTCGAGCTGCTCGCATATCGCGAGTTGATCAATCCGCGCGCGATGCCGAATTCGCAGAATCCGGCGGAGAAGCTGCCGGACTATTTCCTCTCGGCCGACGACATCGGTCCGAAGGAGCACGTCGACATACAGGCGGCGGCGCAACTGTGGGTCGATTCCTCGATTTCCAAGACGGCCAACGTGCCGACGGACTACAAGTACGAGGACTTCAAGGACATCTATCTGTATGCGTATGACCAGGGTTTGAAGGGCTGCACGACGTTCCGCTTCAATCCGGAGGCCTTCCAGGGCGTGCTCGTCAAGGAGGAGGACTTGAAGAACACGACGTACGTATTCACCTTGGAGGACGGCACGGAGGTCGAGGCCCGTGGCGATCAAGAGATCGAGTACGACGGCGAGATGCACACGGCCGCCAATCTGTTCGATGCGCTCAAAGAAGGCTATTACGGGAAGTTCTGACCATGTCGCCAATCAAAATCGCCAAGAAGATCACGAAGTATCGCGTCCAGAAGCCTGAGTCCAAGGAGGTGCAAGAGGCCAAGGAGGCGCCAGCAGCGGCCGCGCCGCTGAAAACCCAGGACAACGTCATATGGATGCACGAGAAGCTCGAGCGTCCCGAGGTGCTGATCGGATCGACCTACAAGATCAAGACGCCGGTGTCCGACCACGCCATGTACGTCACCATCAACGACATTGTCCTGAACGAGGGCACGCCGCACGAGCAGAGACGTCCTTTCGAGGTTTTCATCAATTCGAAAAATCTTGACCATTTCCAGTGGATCGTCGCGCTGACCCGCGTCATCTCGGCGGTTTTCCGCAAGGGCGGTGACACGACCTTCCTGGTCGATGAACTCAAGGCGGTGTTCGATCCGCGCGGCGGCTACTGGCAGCCGGGCGGCAAGTTCATGCCCTCGACGATCGCCGAACTCGGGCACGTGATCGAACGGCACCTGCAGTCGATCGGCCTGCTCAAGAAGCCCGAACTCGATCAGCACCAGCGCAAGCTCGTGGACGAAAAGAGGGCTGAGTTCGAAGCCCGCACCAAGCAGACCGATGCGTTCTCCAAGTCGCACTTCCCTGACGGTGCGCAGCTTTGCACGAAATGCAGCACGGCCGCCGTCGTCATGATGGACGGCTGCCATACCTGCCTCAACTGCGGGGATTCGAAGTGCGGGTAGCTTGATCATCAAGCGCAGTGCATCGATCCTGCTCATTGCCGCCTTGGCGTTGTGGCTGACGACGCCCGCTTGGGCGCGGGCGGGGGCCGGCGACGAGGCCGACCCTTTTCCGCGCCCGGCGGAACTCGAACCGGACGTGCGCTTCTGGATCCGCGTCTACACGGAGGTGACCACCGACGAGGGATTGCTGCACGACTCCTGGAATTTGAACGTCGTCTACGAAGTCTTGCACTTCGAGCCGGAGCTCTCCCCGCAGGCGCGCGAAAGGCGAATCGGGGCGGCAAAGCTGCGCTACGCCGGCTTGCTGCGTCGCTTTGCCGCCGGCGAGACCGATGATCTGACCGTACACGAGCGGCGTATCTTGCACGCCTTCGGCGACCACGCGACGCCCGCGGATTTCAAGGCAGCGATCGATCGCATCCGCTTTCAGCTCGGCCAGGCGGACCGGTTTCACGAGGGTTTGATTCGCGCCGAGGTGCTCGAGCGACGCATTGCCAGGACGCTCAAGCAGAACGGCGTGCCCGAAGAGATCGCGGCGCTGCCCCATGTCGAGTCCTCGTTCAATCAATTCGCCTACTCGCGCGTCGGCGCGGCCGGCCTCTGGCAATTCATGCCGTCGACGGCGAAGCGCTACATGCGCGTCGACAGTCTGGTCGATGAACGCCTCGACCCCTATCGCTCGACCGAGGCGGCGGCCAATCTGATGCTCTACAACTATCGACTGGTCGGTACCTGGCCGCTCGCGGTGACTGCCTACAATCACGGTCCGGGCGGCTTGCGGCGCGCCCAGGATGAACTCGGCACCAGCGATATCGCGGTGATCGTCAAGCGCTATCAGGGCTCGACCTTTGGCTTCGCCTCGCGCAACTTCTACGTCGCATTCCTCGCCGCGCTGGAAGTCGATCGCCATGCGGACCTATTCTTCGGTCCGATCGCGCGCCTGCCCGACCCCGAGAACATGACCGTGGCGCTGCCGGATTACATACCGGTCGATGCGGCGGCGAAGGCTCTTCACGTCGACCTCGGGGCGCTGCGAGTCCTCAATCCCGCCTTGCGTCCCCTGATCTGGAGCGGGGCGCGCTTCATTCCACGCGGCTATGCGCTGCGCATACCGGGCACGCTGTCCCCCGCCGAGATCGCGGCCGCCTGGGACCGAGTGCCGCCGGCCGAGCGCTATCTCGCACAGCGCGGCGACGAGACTTATCGGGTGCGGCACGAGGAGAGTCTGTCGGCGGTCGCCAAGCGGCTCGGCGTGCCGCCCGCCCGCCTCGTCGCGCTGAACGCATGGGCGCGAGGGCCGGAATTGCGCCGTGGCCAAGTCTTGCGTTTGCCGCCGCCGCCGTCGCGCGCCACTCCGGGAGGCGAGTTGTTGGCCGGCGAACGTTTGCCCGACGCGACGCCGCCAGCCCCGAGTCCCGAGCCCATGAAGACCGCCGCGGCCCCGGCGCCCGCACCGAGCGCGCCGACCGGTAGGTCGCCATCGGCCGCTGCCCCACCTCCGGCTGCGGCCATTGCGGCGCCCCGCCCGCCCATCGTCGAGGAGAGCCAGGTTCGCACCGCGGCGCTGCTGCCCGCCGCTACCCCGCGAGGCAATACCGATGCGACGGATTACAGCGTGAGTAAGAGCGGCATCATGATCGTCAGGGCGGACGAGACCCTTGGGCACATCGCCGCTTGGTCCAAGTGCAGCGCTGAAGAACTGCGCAAACTGAATCATTTGCGCAAGGGCGCGATGGTGGGCCTCGGACACCAGCTGAAACTCGATCTGGCGCGGATCGATGCCAATGAATTCGAGACCGCGCGCCGTCGCTATCATCGCGACTTGCAGAACGCCTATTTCGCGGAGCATCGGATCGCGGCGACGCAGAATTACGAAATCAAGCGCGGCGATTCTCTGTGGACGGTCGCCCATCAACACGGCGACCTGCCGGTGTGGCTCGTGACCCAATACAATCCCGACGCCGATTTTCGCGACATGCGTCCGGGCATGGCGATCACGCTGCCCGAGGTCGAACCGATCAATCGCCAGTGATGCCTCGGGCCTGGAGAAACGCCATCAACACCGGCTTGGTGGCCTGGTCCGGCTTGAACTCCACGGTCGCGCCGTCGGCGCCGCGGCAGCGGACGAGCAATTGGCCGCTCGCGGCGATCCGCCGGAGCATCGGCGGACTTGCCTTGAAGTAGGCCGCCTGACCCCAGGGAACCAGCGCGGCATAAGCCTCCTTGCCGAGCTTCGGTGCCGACATGCCCTCGAGCACCAGTTCGCCATCGTCGAGCACCAGGCTCACGGAAGACGGTGCATCGATCGCGGCGACCTGGCGGTCGTTACCCGGAGCGATGTGCAGCCAAAGGCCGTAGCTGATGTCTCCCATGCGATCCCATTCGACCGGACCGAGATACGCGAAGCTCGCATGTTTGTTGATCGACAGCAGGCCGCTCTCGACGAATTCCAGCGGTGCGCTCAAGCCGGAGACGGTCATGCCGGTCGACTCGTCCAGACGTTCGAATGGCTGGTGAGCGGCGGTGCTCGCACAGGCGGCGAGGCAGGCGCAGAGGAGCAAATTGAGGAAGCGGCGGGCCGGCATGGCGCGCTAGTATAGCGAAGACGTGAGCCATGCCCGATTATGTTGCGTGGCCCGCAAGTTATAATTCTCGTTCATGAGCTCCATCAACAGACGAAATCTGGCCAAGAGTTTGTGCTTAGGCGTGGCCGTGGCGGCGTTCGCCGGCGCGAGTTCAGGTGCCGCGGCCGATCAATTGGCGTCCGCCGACCGAATCGTCGTGCGCAAGTCGGAACGCAAGCTGTACCTGTATCGCGGGGACCGGCTGCTCGCCAGCTATCGGATCGCCCTTGGCTTGAATCCGCACGGACCCAAGGAACAAGAGCACGATTTTCGCACGCCCGAGGGGCATTACACACTCGCGCGGCGCAACACCCATAGCGATTATTTTCTGTCGATCCAGGTCTCCTACCCCAACAAGGAAGACGAGCTGCGCGCGCGCAAAAATCACGTCGAGCCGGGCGGTGCCATCATGATTCACGGCCTCCCGAACACGATGCGGCATCCGCCGGCCTACTACGCGTCGGCCGATTGGACCGACGGCTGCATCGCGCTGTCCAACTCCGATATGGTCGAGGTGTGGATGCGCACGCAAGACGACATTCCGATAGACATCTATCCATAGAAGGACCCGCGTGGAAACCGAAATCTCGTCGTCGGACATGGTTGACGCCCGCGTCGGTCCGAAAGGCAGCCTCGAAGTCCTGTCGCAGCAGGAGATCGCCAAGCTCTTGGACTCCGGCCAGGGAGGCTTGTATCCGCTGTTCCGCCAGTGTTCCTTGGCGGTACTGAATTCCGGCAGCGCCATCGACGATGCGCGGCTGATCTTTGCCAAGTACCGCGATTTCGACATGCGGATCGTGCGTCAGGCCTGGGGGATCAAGCTGGAGATCAAGAACGCGCCCGCAGCGGCCTTCGTCGACGGCGCGATGATCAAGGGACTCAAGGAGCATCTTTTCGCGGTGCTGCGCGACGTCGTTTTCATATCGAACGAGATCATGGAAAGCGGCCGGTTCGACCTGAACTCGTCGGCGAGCATCACCAACGCGGTTTTCCACGTGCTGCGCAATGCGCGCATCCTCGAATTGCAGGTGCGTCCCAATCTCGTCGTGTGCTGGGGCGGCCATTCGATACCGCGGGTCGAATACGACTATTCGAAGACGGTCGGCTACGAACTCGGGCTGCGCGGCTTGGATGTCTGCACGGGTTGCGGACCCGGTGCGATGAAAGGACCCATGAAAGGCGCGACCATCGGACATTCGAAACAACGCATCAGCAATGGCCGGTACATCGGTCTGACGGAGCCGGGGATCATCGCCGCGGAGCCGCCCAATCCGATCGTCAGGCAGCTCGTGATCATGCCGGACATCGAAAAACGCCTCGAGGCGTTCGTGCGTCTCGGCCACGGCATCGTCGTCTTCCCCGGCGGCGCAGGCACGGCCGAAGAGATCCTGTACCTGCTCGGGCTGCTGCTCGAACCGGCCAATCGCGACTTGCCGTTTCCCGTCGTCTTCACGGGTCCCGAAGCAAGCCGGCAATATTTCGATCAGATTCACCGCTTCATCGGCGCGACGCTCGGTGCGGAGGCGCAATCGCGCTATCAGCTCATCCTGGACGATCCCGCCGCAGTCGCGCGTGCGATGGTGCGCGGACTCGCCGATGTGCGCGACTATCGACGTCTGGTCGCGGATTCCTACGGCTTCAACTGGTTGCTCAAGATCCCGTTGGGACTGCAACAGCCGTTCGTGGTCACACATGCCGCGATGGGCGGTCTGAATCTCAGCCGCGACCTGCCCATCCACGAGCGTGCGGCAAACCTGCGGCGCGCGTTCTCCGGGATCGTCGCCGGCAACGTCAAGGAATACGGTGTCGAGGCGATCGAGCGTTTCGGGCCGTTCGAGCTGCACGGAGATGCCAGGATCATGCAGCCGCTCGACGAGTTGCTGAGCGCCTTCGTGGCTCAGGGCCGAATGAAGCTTGCGGGCAGCGACTACACCCCGTGCTATCGATTGGTCGCATGAGCGAGCTGCTGCGCATCCGCTACCGGATCGAGTTGCCGAACGGATCACAGGAATTGTTTGATTTTCAATTCGACGAACGCGATTTCCGCCTGCGGAGCAACCCGCCGGCCGAGCCGCCGTTCTGGACGCAACTCGCCTTCAATCAATGCGCCAACTGTCCCCTCGACCCGACGGAGCATCCGCATTGCCCACCGGCGCTGCACATGGCCGACACGGTCGAGCGGCTCGCCGCGCTGGTCTCGTTCGACATCGTGAGCGTCACCGTGATGCTGGCCGAGCGAACGATATCGGCCGAAGTCTCCGCGCAGCAGGCGATGTCGTCGATACTCGGACTCATCATGGCGACCTCCGGATGTCCGTGGACGGCATTGATGCGTCCGATGGCGCGATTCCACCTGCCATTCGCGACCGAGACCGAAACGGTCTACCGCAGCGTCACAATGTACCTGCTCGCGAAGGAGCTCGCCGGCGCGCCCGCCAAGAGCGGTTTCGAGTCCCTCGAGTCACTGTACGAGAGCTTGCACGTCGTCAATCGCGACATGTCGCGCAGGCTCGGTGCGGCCACGCGCAGTGATCCCGCGCGCAATGCAATGGCGCTTCTCGACTCTCACGGCACCTTGTTGCCGGCCGCGATCGAAGGCTCGCTGGCCGAGCTGCGCCCCTTGTTCGACTCCTGGAGGACCCCGCTGCAGAAGCCGATTTAACTTACGACGCCGCTCTGTGAGACGGCTATCCCAATGCTGTCCGGAGGGCAAGGGCGGCCACCGCACGCTTGTGACACAGTTCCTGTCGACCACCCTGCGCCCGACTTACTGTGGTTCATCGAAACCAGGCGAAGGCGATGACCAACCGCAAGAATCAATCTCGATATCAGGGTGTGGACCGTCGTGCTCCACGCGCCGATGCATTGACTCCGCCAGGATCGCCGGCCGGCTACGTCAACCTGCTCAAGCCCGAAAAGATCGGCGGCCGGCATGGCGCCATCACGACGTCGCTGTACAGCTGGCACAGCTATAAGAGCTGGGCCGAGAAGATGCGCGGCAGCTGGGACGAAAAGAAGTAACTCGATCCCAAAGGGCGGGTCCGTCCCTAAGCGATCTCCGGAAAGACATCGCTGCGACCTTTCGACTCCGCGCCGACTTCCTTTTCCTTCAACCACTCGATCAAAGGCACCCAATCCTCGAGGTCCCGCGATACCGTGCCCTGCTTCATCTCGTGCAGCCCCTGGCCGATTTCGGCGGCCCGGATGTAGTTCTGCGAATCGCGCAGCGTGGCGATGATCGGAATGCGCAACGAAGTCAGGAAGCGCATCAAGGATTGATACACCAGCGTGTTGCGCTTGACGCGATTCGCGACGACACCGATGCGGTTGTCGCTGCGGCGGATCTTCGCGATGAGCAGCAGGTCCGCGATGCATTTGGAGCAGGCGTGAATGTCGATATCCGATGGCAACACCGGAACGATGATCGCGTCGGCGCTCTTGGTGATGTTCGGCAGTTCCTGCGGCGGCACGGCGGCCGGCGTATCGACGATCACGTGCATGGCGTCCGGCGGCGTGCGCAGCTGCCAAGCGCGTGTCACGCGCGTGCTGGTCTCGAATGCGGCGACGCCATGGATCAAGGGCTGCTCGGCGGTGCGCTTTTTGAGCCAGCGCATGCTCGAACCTTGCGGGTCATGGTCGGACAGCAGCGGCCGATCGCCTTGGCTGGCAAAGTAACCGGCGAGATTGGTCGCGACGGTCGTCTTGCCCGAACCGCCCTTGGGATTCAGCACCAATATCCTTTGCATTGCACCGAGCCTACGCAGCCACCGCCTGCATAGCAAGCACGGCCTCTCGAGCAGAGCATCTTCGCCGCTGTGAGCCGCCGCACGTTGCGCGGCGGCCGGCGTCGCTAGACTGCGCGCCATGGAATGGGTTCTACAACTTGCCGACGAAATCGACGATGCGCTGGCCGCGGCCGCGCAGTGGTGCCTGAGGGCGGCCAGCCGTTATACGCTGTAATATGTCCGCAGGTTTCTGAAGCGGAACTCTCGCATGCGAAAATCGATTCTGGCCGCGCTCGCCGCCTTCTTGGCCGCCTGCGGTTCCGGCAAAGCGCCCGAGCCCGCGCAGACCGGCGTCAGGGTCCTCGAAATCCTCGATTTGCAGCCTGGCGCGGGGCCGAAGATCGCCGCCGGGCAGACGGCAGTCGTTAATTACACTGGGTGGCTGTACGACCCGGCGGCGGCGCTGCACAAGGGCAGCCAATTCGACAGTTCCCTGACGACCGGCGCGCCTTTCAAGTTCAAAGTGGGCGGCGGCGAGGTCATCAAGGGCTGGGACCAGGGCGTGCTCGGCATGCAGGTCGGCGGCAGTCGTCGGTTGACCATCCCCGCCGCACTCGCCTATGGCGACAGCGGCGCGGGCGGCGTGATTCCTCCCGGCGCCACCCTGGTGTTCGACGTCGAATTGCTCGGGATCGAATGACGGTTTTCACTCCGGGTGAACGCGTCCGCATCGAGGGATCCGCCGGCGCCATCGAGGCAGTGGTCGGCGAAGTCGACCGGCCGGGCGCAATGCATGCGATCGTCTGTCACCCGCACCCACTATACGGCGGAACGATGGACAACAAGGTCGTCACGACGCTCGCACGCGCGCTGCAGGAGTGTGCCGTCCCGACCGTACGGTTCAACTTTCGCGGCGTCGGTGCGAGTGGCGGCAGCTACGACGAGGGCAGGGGAGAAACCGACGACGCGGCCGCCGTCGCCGATTGGGCCGCGCGGCGCTGGCCCGGCCGTGGTCTCATAGTGGCGGGATTTTCCTTCGGTGCCTATGTCGCCCTGCGTCTGACGGCGCTGCGCAAGCCAGAGCGCTTGATCATGGTCGCGCCACCCGTGCAGCGCTTCGACTTTGCATGTTTGGCGATGCCGGTTTGTCCGTGGCTGCTGGTGCAAGGCGAGGCGGACGAAGTTGTCGACGCTCGCTCGGTGCTCGCCTGGGCGGGCGGCTCGAAACCGCCCCCCCATCTCGTCACGCTGCCCGGAGTCGGGCATTTCTTTCATGGCTCGCTGCACGAATTGCGGGATGCCGTGATCGGCGAAATCCGGAGCGGTCTATAGGCGGCAACCGCTCCGGCGGGAGAATACGGATTTCTTAGTTCACGAATTCCTTGAGCGACTTCAATGCGGCGATACGCACTTTCTTGCTGGCGGGCTTCGCCTTGAACGTGATCTTTTCGCCGTTGAAAGGATTGATGCCTTCGCGCGCCTTCGTCGCCGGCTTCTTGACGACCTTCAGCTTCAGTAGGCCCGGCAGCGTGAACAACCCGTGGCTGCGCAGACTCTTCTTGATGACGGCGGACAGTGAATCAAACACG
>Ga0116231_10005244_pt1 | contig 25621 bp, 21 predicted proteins | sample S1TSphgellanicum_2_FD_89695 | JGI IMG/M metagenome (GOLD analysis project Ga0116231, IMG submission 89695) | Host-associated microbial communities from peat moss isolated from Minnesota, USA - S1T2_Fd - Sphagnum magellanicum MG | ecosystem: Host-associated > Plants > Peat moss > Unclassified... | reverse complement strand
TGCAAACTAAAAATCCCCCACAAAAAATCGTTTTTTTTGGGGTTTTGTTTGCTGTGTCAGTTAAACTGCCCGGACCTTCTTTTTTTTTTTGTTGGATTTTTTTTCTGTGTCAGTTAAACTGCCCGGACCTTTTTTTTTTTTTTTTTTTCTCGAAGGGTCCATATTTCCCCGGGTTTCTTTTTTTACCTTTTAATTAATTAAAACAAAAAATATAATCTTCAAAAAATTCTCTAAAAAGAAACCAAAATCCTTCAAGATATCATAACTCTATAACTAATCTCAAGTTTCAACGCCAGCCAAAATATCATCTTTCAAAAATCCTCATATGAAAATAAACCTGCTACCTAGGGGCCAAAATCCCTTAATCTACTATACTCTATAATGAATCTAAACACAATATATGCAAGGCCAACAAAACAAATCAAACTCCCTTGCTTCATAGATTGTGTAAGCAATAAATTAAGTTATGTGAATTTTTTTGTCATTCTACAAATGCCCTTCACATTGAAAGTTTGGGAAAAAAAAAAGAACAATTTACCTTTCACATGTGAAGAAGGGTCCCAAAAAGTTTGTCCAAATTGTGAAGAGCAAAATATCATTGAAGGAGGACGCCACTGAAGGCGTGAAATTTTTATTCTTGAGTACAAGTAGTATTATTATTGCACTTGGCTATGTCAACCACCATTTATGAAATCAGCTGACACAAACACACACACACACACAGCCCACTTTCAAAGGAAGTTATCAGATGTGCAACTGTCGTTGGGTAGTAGTAGTAGGTATGGAGGAGCATGGAGCTTTGAAGAGGAAGCGACTACTTGTCAGTTGCAAGTCTTCTTCCTTTTCTTTAACTGTCCCACAAACATCATCACTGTGATATGAACAAGATCTCCCAGGACAAGGAGGAGGAGTAAAAGCTTCCAGACACAACAACAACAACAACATCATCATCATCACCACCAACAGCATCAATCTAGTGTTGTGCAAACACCACCTTGATGATAAATGCTAGCTAGGTTAGCCTTTTTTTTTTTTTCTTTTTTTTCCACTTTTTGGCTAAATTTAGTGAGTTGGGTTCAAAGATTTTCAAAATGGTTAACAATATGTGTGTTTTCTCTAGTTTTCTAGTCGCCAAATTCTTTAATTTTAAAATAAAATATTGTAAAAGATTTCCCTATTTTGGGTACTGGAATGTAGCCAAAAAATGTGAAGAAATCTTAAACTTTTTTTTACTTTCATATCCTGTTTATAGCCAAATTTGGCTAAACTTTATTGTGGATGATTGCCAGTTTAGCTGCATCACAAATACGAAAAAAGAAAAAGAAAAAGAAAAAAGGGCCCCCCAGCTGCAATAGACCCCAGAGAAAGAGTACTTAGCCTTCTTTTTGGGGCTAAATTTAGCAAGTTGGCTAATTTTTTTCAAAAATGCCTAAACATGTGTGTTTTTTGGTTTTTCTAGTCACCAAATTTTTACAGTATTTTAATTTTAAATAACATCATATTTCCCTATTGGGTTCTAGCCAAAAATGCAGCCAAAAATGTGAAGGAATCTTAACTCTTTTTTACTTTCATATCATGTTTATAGCCAAATTTGGCTAAATTGTATCATGGATGATCGCCGATTTAACTATGAAAAATAAAGACCATGAACTCCTACATATTCCAGAGAAAATGTATTTACCCTTTTTCTAGCTAAATTCTGCAAGTAGCCCTTTTTTTTCAAATTAAATGATTCAAAGCATGTGAATTTTTGGGTGTTCTAGTCACCAATTTTTGCAGCTTTTTTTTCAATATTTCAAAAAGATTATTTCCCTATTGGTTTCTAGCCAGTGTTGGGTGGGTATTAGAAAATAGCTCAAAATTTGGGTAGGCTTTTAAATCGGGTTTCAAATTGAATATTTGGGAGTATTACTTAAGGTCATACCCTATTTGATGCATGTTTATTAGTTCTAACTGGATTGAGAACCGACCACTTGAAACTCTATCCTTATTTTCTTAAAAAAAATTGATACCTTATTAAGGCATTAAAAATATTAGGGTTAAAGTTTTAAATTTTGCTTAATATTTTAATACATTTAGTAGTCACTTAGCCATTTAAAGGTAAGATTTAAAGTTAGGTTTTATAGAGTTTAGGAGGTGCCACTGGACAATGACTCCCTTTCAGATGAAAATATTTTTCCCAAATTTTTGAAACCTTTGCTTGCTTGGGTCTCTTGAAAAATCATTTAAATTTTTTTAAAAAAAAAATTAGGGGCAAGTCTTGTAAACTCCTCTATAACCCAGACCTAATAATGGGTCTTTAAAAAAAAAACCTGAGAACCAGGCAACACTAGTTCTAGCATGTACACAAAAATGTGAAATAAATCTTTCACTTTTTTCAATTTCATAATCCTGTGTATAGCCAAAATTGGCTAAACTGTATTATACATGATTTACCAGTTAAGCTACATCACACATGTGAAATAATAAATTAATAATAATATTTTTAAAAAATTAATAATTAAAAAAATCTTAAATTCCTGAGCTGCAGCAGCTGCTGCCACAGACTCGTTGTCATTCTGCTGCTGCATTGAATGCCTTAAATGGAGCTTCCCAGACTTTCTGGGGATTTCAAAGCCTTTCTCTCTCTCTCTCTCTCTCCCTCTCTCTCTGTGTCTGTGTCTGTCAGGCCACAAACTCTTATGTTTGCAACTAGTGCAGTAATGAGCAGAGCTTCTCTCACCTGACACAATAACTGCCCACCAGTACCACCACCTTCTTCCTTCCTACCTCCACACTCCACCGCACCTCTCTCTTTCTCTCTCTGTCTCTGTCTCTCTCTGTCTCTCCATTCTGCTGATTGCACTTGGCAACAGTAGTGTTGTGGTCGTCAGGTCCTTTCAGTAGCCGCAGTTTCCCAAGCCTTTCTTTCCTGAGGACTATATAGTCATGAAGCTTTCAGTCGGTTAAGACCATCTCTGGACGCAGCAGCAACAGCAATAGCAGCGAGCTGTCCCTTCAGCTCTAATCATTTGTTGCTGTTGCTCAGTTTCGCTCTCTGGCTTACGGGTGACTGACTGGAGTTTTCAGCACTTTGCTCCTAGCTCTTTCTCTCTGTCTCTGTCTGTCTCTCTGTGCGTTCTTGGGTTTCTGCAATGGCGGTGAAGAGGAGCAGCGTTGCTCTCTTGGGGCTTTGCATTGTGGTGTTGGTGACTATGCAGGCAGTTGATCAGGTGGCGGCGCAGTGCGAAGCTGTAAGGCTGGATGTCTGTGAACCGGCGCTTCAGGGAGCGTATCCGAATGATGCCTGCTGTGGTGCGGTTAGGGCGTTGGGGACTCAGTGTCTGTGCACCCTCTACTCCCAGTATAGCAGAGGTCAGAATCCGGCTGAGATTCAGAGGGCGGAGAACATCGTCACCCAGTGCGATCATCTACCATATGGCTTCAAGTGTGCCTGAAGAAAAAGAAAATCCATCCCAGCAGGTGCAACTCTCGTGAAATGAAGGTCGCATTCTTCTGCAGTAGTTTTTTTTAAATTTCATTCTACAATCTTATGTGGAGCGGAGTGTTTTTTCGCCTGTGCTGTGCTGAACATATGCATCATCTAGTGTCGCTAGCTACTGATCATATTGTAACAGATACTAGTCTAGTCTTACTATGCCGTGAATGCTTGTGTTGTGCAGATCACGTAGCTCATGTGAGGATGACGGGGTTGTAGACAGGTCGTCATGATCGAGTTTGGTGAGCTAATGAAGGAGGTTGCAGCCTGATCCAGTAAACTTTCTCAGTTATAGTAGTAGCTCACTCGTGACAGAGACAGAGACAGAGACAGAGAGAAATTGTTCTTCCTGATCGATCAAGAGCAATAAACAAATGCTATTCCTTGCTTCTGGTAAAATGGGTTTTTGTTGTTTTTGTGTTCCTGCCTTCTCTTGGTCTATTTGAATGTTTCCTGCAGCTATGAAAAACTAGTACTTGGTGCAGTGTGAAGATTTAGAGCTAGTAGTTCCTGGCAGATCAAAGTGTGTACTCAAATGGGGACAGATCTTATGCGTTGGTTTATATTGTTTGCTTGAATGTCTTGTGTTTCTGAGCAATTGTTGTTGATCATCTGCAAGCTGCAAGAGGCAGGAACTAGATAGCTTCTGAGCTCTCTACTTTCCTTCTGAGATTTTCCTGATGTTTGAATGCATGATTAGTAGAGGCAGCATGATGCGAATGTATCATTTCCACATTATTGTGTCAAGTTCTGAATCTGGTCCCTGTTCCTGATCCCCCCATCCTCTTGTTCTGAACTGGGTCTGGCCAGCTCCCCCATTCACAGGACTAGGATGTTGATTCCAGCCGAGATTTGTGAATCCAGTTGTGGGCAAATTGTGGATCATTACTCAGTTCAGAATATGTACTATGATGTTGTCAATGGGTTCATATCTCTTTCTTTGTTCATGCTGTGTTTTTTTTAAAAATGTTTGTTCATCCCCTCTTTCTTCCTTTCATGTTGCAGCCTCTCATTCCACAACAAGAAGCTTAAAGGTCAGTAAAAATGGTGTCAAAGTCAATAACTGACAAGTATTTCAGCTTGCGAAGATTGGTGTTAGGGACACCATCAAAACCAACAAAAGGCACATACTTGAAAAACATGCACACAAAATGCAAAATAATCTCGCCTACAGTTGCAAGAATTGAAGCGCAAAATACACAACAAAAGACACAATTTGAAAATCTCAAAACCACAATTTTTGTGTCTCTTGCAAGTAGGGTAAACACCTACTGAGCATGATGTTCCTGAAATAAGCACCCCCACACACAAGGGCAATTTAAGGGAACACTCCAATCCAAGGGTACTACCTGATGTAAAACATTAGCAAGAAAACAGAAAATTCCCATCATACTTGGTAGGTATCATAGGAATAAAAAACAATGCGGTGAGGTGTTTTGAAAGATGAAACCCCTATCCCCTTTGGCAGAGAAAAAAATTCTTCCTGATACACACCCTCCAGATAGATGTACACTAGAATTTTTTTGCCAGTGCTTTATGTGTTTCAAAATTTCAAAACAAGCACAAATGAAACTCCATAGACACATTTCTAAAGAATAAACTCCCACATATATGAAAAAACTTAACAACCCCAGTCACCTTGAACTAAGTTCTATCAACAAATAACTAGAGAAAATTAATGTTTTGAAAGAAATACCTAGCATTCTTATTATATTTGAGCTTCTGCCTAAACCACCAGACCTTTTGCAAATCATCATTGTCTAATTTGTTTGCCCCTTTTTTGGCTTGCTATGAACAAACCCAATATTGTGCACATTTTGTTGGTGAGCAAATTTTTCTCCAGACAGTATAATAAAGCTGCATCATAAATTTCTTAACAGCTGCTAGAAAATTTGGTCACAGATGAGGGATTTGAAAGTTTGCTAAATCTACAGAAGTAAAAAAGCTTGCCAAAACAATGCTGAAATCAAACTCAATTTCACATTTTCTACTAGTTTTTAAAAGAAAATCAAAATATGATTATAAAATGCTGATGGATTTTGTCTATATAGCTTCACCTGGTGGGGAGTAAGTCCCAAATGTGAGACCTGAATTCTTAGAGCCAATCGCAGGATTTGAATTTTCAGAACTGTCCTAAGCTCATTATCATTAGAAGAAAATTTGTCATTTGCAATTGAAGAGCATAAGATTTGAATTTCTAAAACTGTGTTAAAATCTTTATCACTAGAAAAAATAAATTGTCAATTGTAATTAAAAGGTATGGTTTTGCAACTGATTTTGCAGTTGCAACTAACATTTTTAATAATAAAAATTTGAATTGCAAGTCTCTAAAAATCCCAATTGTGATGACATTTGTGACTCAACATCAGTCTGTGCAAAATGAGTAGTAGCAAAACTCAAGTACCCAAAGGCATACTCATATCCACTAAATGCAATATGGGAAAAAAGTTTGTGTTTAGGAGAATGCAAGGGCTAAGGTAATTCAAGCTTTGCTGAATAATGAAAGTTTGAACTCCTCTCCAAGTTAGTGTTTTGCATAAGGACATTGAAAGACAGAAATCGCTATTTCGGCATCAAGGGTTACCATACCACACACACACACACACAAATACTTGAGCTACTTGAAAATAGCTCACACCATTTGAATGAGAATCAGTGATTTTTGTTGGTGTCTTCATCACCGAAAATTGTCACAAGGTGGAATTAAAAATTGGTCATAAAATTTGAATAAACCTTTGATGGGAATATTTTTAGTGTCATACAAATAGTCATTATAATTTATTTGATGAAAATGTTTAGACTGCTTACATTGAAATAGGTTTTTTGGTGTTGAGAGTGTGGACATTAGAGCTTGATGATGCAAACTGTGCAGCATCATCATCTCTCTGTTTGTAGTGTTGTTATTGTTGGACGGATAATATCTTTCTTTTCTTGTTGTTGCATCGATCATACTCTTTTCTCTTCTTCTTGGCTTCTTTTTTTTTTTGGGTGTTGTGTTCTTCTCGCCCTTTCACTCCTACAAGAACTGTTGCTACTGCCTCGTCTTCTTTAGCTACGCTTGCAAAATCTCGAACCTCGATTCCGATCAGAACTAGTGCTGCTCCCGGCTCCCTGACTACCACTAGCGTCATCTCCTCCCAGAGCGGAGGAGCACCTCCGTCTTTGAATTCTGAAATAACGGCAGTTGGAGTCAAATCTTCCAGCTCTTCATCCTTTACAGAAACTGTTGCGATCCGCCGACATTCCGCGTCTGTAAGTGGAGTAATTATCCCACAGTCTACATCTTCGTCACCACGATCTTTTCTGAAATCGTCAAGTTTTTCTTCGTCTTCTCTCACTTGTGTCACCATAACAATGTCTTGCTCTCCATCTCCTTCTCGTATGGCAAAACACTCAGCTCCAGCTCTTCTTCTTCTTCTACCACCCCTCCTCTGGTTGTTGGTGTTGCAACTTATCATCTTATATTGCCATTACGGCCTACGCCAACAAAATCCTCAGAAAGAGCTGAATCTGCTTTTTCTCTCGTCACTGTTAATGTTGCTACAACCCAGCCAGGTGCTGCAACTCCCTCTCCTGGTGCAAAATTTTTAGTTTCTTTCTTTCCTTCCTTCCCTTCTTTTAACAGAGTTGTAAATGGTTCGGCATCTCCATTGCGAGCTGTTGTAAGATCCTCAAGCCCTTCTTCCTCTTCTTCTAACCTCACTATGACATCTTCTGCCGCAGCCACCAAGGCTACTACTCCCACCGCTACATAGCTACCAAGATCCAAGAAAAGCCTCACCAAAGCCACAACAATAATTCCTTTGCCTACTACTACTCCTGGGAAAGTCACCACCTTTAGCTCATCGTCAACCACAACTGACCGCAAATGATTTAATCTCACCATAAGGTGCTCACAAGATTGGGAGACTTGTGGTGTTGCCAAGCTCAAACCCTAATCAACTTTGGACTCTTTTCTTGAGACTACTACAGATGGTTGCATATCATGATGAAGAATGGGGCATTCCTATTTATGATGACAAGTATGTTCTCCCCACTGTGTTCTCTCCATTTTTCATATCCTTGGTTTTTAAGAGCTATCAATAGCTATTTATCTTCATAATCTTGACCCTCCAGGGCAATTGTGAATAATGTTTTATAAAGCAGGGTTTTGTAGGTGAATTCTGCACTGATATGTTGTTGGAACAACAATGAAGGCTACTATTTGAGTTGATGGTGCTGGAGGGTGCACAGGCTGACATGAACTGGTCCTCTATTTTGGCTCTACGTGATGATTTTAGGTTTGTATGAGTTTCTTTTGCCTCATTACCATGGTTAATGAGCTTGTTGACATTTGCAGATTTTTGTTAGTTGACATTTGCAGATTTTTGTTACCCTTGCAGTCACTTAAACCCTCTGGTTGTTGACAACTTTTGTGCAGTGCTGGATATACATATTTTGATCAAGCAATAGAGACATTTGACAAAATGAAAAGAGAACAGATTTAAAGATACAATGTTTGATTCCTGTTAGACGCTGAAGTTGCTGTTTCTTGTCAACTTCTCTGCAGGGTTGCATTTATGGGTTTTGATCCAGCAATAGTGTCCAAGTTTGATGAAAAGAAGATAACTATTTTGATAGCCAATCCTAGGATCCGCATACCAAAAGCCAAAATAAGGGGAGCCATTGAAATTCAATTTCGGGGAGAATGAGGGATGGAGGCATTTGAATTTTCTCTTTCCATTTAGATCAAGAAGATTGGTTGGACTCAAGCTTGTAGAGAATCATGTATCCCAGGAAGAAAGGACAATATTATGGGTGGGTGCCAATGTCAATAAAACAATCACAAAGAATGAAGATCACTTAACTAAACTGTATGTGACTGACAAGATAAAGCACCCATTATTGAGGAACTAAAGGAGGCAATGCAAAGACTTCATGAAGAGCATGCTAATGCTCTGTTGGAAAGACATGTTGCTAATAATGCTGATGAACTGATTGAAGTAGAAGCTGCTGTAACTGCTGCCAAAGTGGTGTTGCCCGGGGGGGCAGGCACTGCTACTACAACATCTGCAGCAGCTACAACTATAGTTGTGGTCCAAGATGGAACCAGCAGCGCCCCAAAGCTTGATGAGTTTGGATGTGATGTAAACTTCCAAAAGTGTCTGGAAAGCAAGAAACGAGCATAAGGCCGTGAATGTTGGCTGAAAAGATAGCAAAGCAAACAACAGCACCGAATATGGATGCTACTAGTGCAAGGGTATGACAACAAGCATTTGAATCAGAATTGATCATTAAACCAGAACTCGGATTCAACAACTTATTTTGAGAACTTGCAACTGGATTTGAACTTTCTCTTGCATTTGCATAATGGGCATGCTTCTTGGCCAGGAGTGATTGGGGGTCTATTGGGATTTGCTTATGTGACTTAAATCAAATACAAATCAAACTCTCTCATTGACAAAGAAAATTCAAAAAAATTATATTTAAATATTATTATTTTTTAAATATTGAAAGTTAGAACTTATCTTGAAGTTGGAACTTTGATTGAATCTGTAATTTGTTGATTCGAAAACTTATTTTCAAAAACTCACAATTTGATTTGAAAGTCAAACCCTATCATTGACAATGAAAATTCAAAGTAAATAGCAAAATATCATAAAAATTCAGATAAGTTGACAAACAAATAATTTATAGAATTGAATTAAAATTGGAAACAATATTTTCCATATAAAAATAAATAAATAAATGATTTAAGTACAAGAACTGAAAATAAATCTATAAATATATTACATATCAAACATAACACATCTATGTTTGTCAAACAAAATCCATCAATTGCCATTTAAATTGAAATTAAATTGTTTACAAATTTATAGTTTCAAAATAATAATTGTAATTTATAGTTTCAAATTGACATACCGAGTTAATTATTCACAACCTGGTTTATTCCCAGTTTTAGGTTCAAATTGTGTTCCAACCCTAAGTATTGAGAGTGATGATATAAAATGGGACCAATTTGATCATCATGTCACCAAAACATTAGTGGGTGCGAGACCTTGTCTTATGTTTTTAAAATCATTGCTTATTATGATCAACCCTAATTTGAAACAAAGCAATGAAAGGAGATCATCCTCTATTTAACTTTGACAACCCTTCTACATATCAACCACATATCTTATTGTTTATGTCAAAGAGTGGTGTAATGAGAGGGTGAAGTGTAAAGAGCTTTTCAAACAAAAGTGTGTTACAATGCCATTACAACATTATATCAATATTTTATGAATATTTAATTAACATTTAATTTTGAACACATTGTTAAAATGTTGTAAATGCATAGATACCATGAAGGGAACAAATTTGCTATAGGCTAGCACACCTCTCCATGTCCCATTAGTGACAATGGGAATATATTTTTTGTGATTTTTGATATGAACCGATTAGTCTTGAATGAACATTTTATCATTCACAATGGAATGGATTTGGGGTTCTTCAACCATTTTCCTTAAGGGCAAGATGTTGTTCATTTGTCAAAAGTTAAGAGTTTGATTACATGTTCAAATGTTTTTGATGAGTAAGCTAGGATGTGTTTGAAGTGAATGTTTTCTAGCTTCTTGAGATCCCATAAGTCTTTGCATAGTCAATCAAATATATGTTGCGATCTAAAGCGCTATAGGTGTGACCTTAGGATGAGGGGAAAAAATACTTTAGACTCTAAGACCGATCCACACCTCTCAACATGACATGGTCATCAAACACCTTACGTGTATGGTGATAGGCCATTCTACGCTACACAAAATGGAAAGAAAAAGAAGACACGATGCCATGAGACTTAGTAAGGAGAAAATAGATCAACATATCCATCCTTGTGGCATGGAATGTTCTAAATGATGTCAACAATGTGGTGTGGCTATTGTGGGCCTGCTGCTACTTGGACACGAAAGGAAGGAAGCTCACACTACTCCTACCAAGAAGGAACAAAGACATCAACAACAACATCTTATAATAATATATTATGTGACTGACATGGAATGTCCTGATGTGCAAATTGTTGTGGCTGGGTGATGCCAAGTGCTATCAAGAACTTGGACACAAAGGAATCTGATGAAAAGGCAAAACAAAAATCAGCATGAGAGAGAGAGAGAGAGAGAGAGAGAGAGATCATCTAGCCCTGACAACATTTGATCACTAGGTCTTTTAAGGTGGCACAATAGTCTGATCATATGGAGCTGTATGCATTTAGGGTTTTTTCCTTTTTGTTGTTTTTGATTGTTTGCTTTCATTTTTTCTTTGGGTTGTGTACACTCGTGCTCTCATTTGCCTTGTACTTTTGATGGATGGGTTCCCGTCCTTGATTTTTATATACAGGGTTTTTCTTCTTTAAAGCCAGTATCACAGTCCACCTATTAGAGGGGAAGCTTACAAAAGGTAAATAATTTCCTAATGTGAACAAGGGTTTTTTTTCTTTTTTTTCTTTTTTTCCCTCAATTTTGTGATGTCCCCATACTGGGGATAATCCACAAGAGAAATTAGCCACCAAGTCAAACTTGGCTAATTTCTCTTGTGGATGTCTAAATTTGACTATATCAAATTTAGACAATATTTTGGATGTCTAAATATGGCTATTTCTTTAAGAAAAAAAAAAATCCTACAAAATCTGGTGACTTTGGCACTTTTTTTTCAGAAGAAAAATCCTTTGCATCAGTGGCACTGGGATTTTTATGTTGTTGCCAAGTGGCGAAATTTGGCACAAAAAACCCAAAAAACACCCACTGATATACACCAAGTTATACTAAAAGGCCTAATAAGATCAATTCTATGTTCAAGTAAGGTTATGTGACGCACACCCACCAGCACCATCCATTGGAAATATGTTATGACTGGGTTTTGGATGAATCACAACGGAGTTATCAAGGTTCATCCTTGTAAACCTATCCCGTAAACCCACCTACTTCCTGCTCTGTAATTGGGCCAATATGATAGGCAAGTAGGTAGGGAATGTAAGTGGGTTATACCTAGGGTTTAGGTAGGGTAAGTAGGTAAGGCACTTGGTGGCTACTAAGTAATTAGATGCATGTTGGTGGTTAGTAGTACATAGGTTAGTTAACAGCCATGATTAGCTATGAAAGAGCGATTGAATGAAAAAGTGTTTGCCGTCCCACACACATCCATCCTGCCTCCGTGTTCTGGTGTCACTTTGGCCATTAAAAGCATGGGTATTCCACATTCATGCACACAAACTGATGCTTGGTGGTCACTGCTAGGTATGCAAAGATCTTCTTGACTCCTTTCATGAAATTTCATGCAACATTCTTCACTTCCTTTGTTTATTTTCCCCTAGTAATTTTTATATACATACACTATGACATGCATACATATAGTTTTAGTAGGAGCTGTGTGTGCCTTTATTCTTTGCTTCTTTGCTTTGCATTTCTTCGAAATGGTTTTTAAATTTAGCCCGAAAATTTCAACAATTTTCAACAATTATAAAGATGCTCACGTTGGTTCTAATTTACACAATGATCTTCCTCTAATGTTTTGAATATGAAGTCAAGAATAATTTTTGTGTCTATATGTGTATTTGTAAAGCTAAATATATTCTTATCTGTGGTGCATTCACACTTGATGTTAAATCAATGTGAAATGTAAATCTAGGTGGCATCCTAGGTGGCACCCAATGTTAAATGGGTGATAGCTTAATGTTAAGTGAATGTTAGTTTAACATAAAATCTTGATGATAAGTAAGTTTAAGTCCTAAATAACTATTAAGGTGACAAAGGGACTCAACACTAGAGTCCGTAACGTCAAGTGTGAACACACCGTTAGTCCTATTGACCTATATTACAAGAGGATAGTAACAACAAAAAGGAAGGAAAGGAAGGGAAACAAAAAAAAGACCCCAGTCCTAGGTCAAACATAAGGGGGCAATTCACACTTGAGCACTTGGGTTAGACCAGTGTTGGGTGGGTATTTGCTTTGGTGGGTAAGAACTAAGAACCATTGGTTTCACTTAGTAAGAATCAAACCAGAATTGGGTATGATTTTGACCCATGAAAATCTAAAGTTTTTTTATTGGTCCATAAACACTTTGGGTTTTCACTTAAACAGGTTTGGGCCAGTGATTTTTTTGGTTTTTTCAATTTTGTTATGTACTAAAATGGTGATCATGCATAAGATGATTTAGCCAATTTTGGTGATTAAAAAAACCCCAAAAAAAAAGTTTCTTTAGCATCCTTCAATATTTTTGGCTGACAAAATAACCCTAAATCCAGGAATAAAAGTGTGTCTCACTTTTTGATATTCCAATAAGATAATGTGAAGTCTCTAGTGGTGTCTTTTACAGTCCTATTCAAGTCTACCCTACAAACAAAGACCTTTGGCCCATGGAGTATGTGCTTTGCCATGGTCTCATCCAAATAACATAGTACCATGCGATTCCACTAGCCATGGCCCAAGCATGCAAGTGTAAACCACCTCTAAGTGACTAATGTTTGAGACAAAGATCAACTACCTAGCAAAAGCTAGAAGATGATGAGCTATTTCACCAATCACCAACAATGAATAGGTTAGAGGTGAGTTTGCAAGGGGTGGAATGTAAGGAAAGGCCCTTTACCTCACAACTATCCCTTGACTTAGAAATAGAGGAAGCTTGCATTTTTTTAAACGAGCTATTGATGGTTCTTGTTAAAAGGAAAAGTGATGATAATTGATGGGGGAACATTTTGGACCTTTGGTGGCAATATTTGGTAACATGTGCAAACAAAAAGTTATCACCTTGCTTACAAAGATTGAAGAGGATATAACAAGTGTTGGATATGGTTACATAGGGAAGGGAGGGGAATGGGGGGGGGGAGATGTTCCAAACCCAAATAAGTCATATAGTTATTAAAAAAATGAGTTAAAACTTTTTTGAACAATTTTGCATTTGTTTCAACATCATTTTCACCTTCAATAAAAGTTTAAATCCAGTGAAATGAAACTTATACAACTATTTATTCTTATGGTCACATAATTACTAATTGGTTCATCCTTCAATCTTGCCCAATGTTATATGTACAATTTTTTCAAGCTTATGCGTGCTCCTTTGTAACCAAAGCTTGAGTTTCAAATGACATTTAACACAATCTCTCACTCTACACAAGAATCACCAATAATTTCAATTCTTCGAATATTTCATTATAGGATCTTCAATCGGTTTGAGAAAAGTGTGCACATTCCATTTTTGTTAGAAAAAAAAAAACTTAGAATCTTTACGTTAAAAATATGTTTAAGTTTCAAATGTGTCAGTGCCAAAACTTTTGGCAATGAGATGGTGAAGCTTTAAGCTCGAGTCAAATCAAATGAACATACTAGAAAAATTCAAAACCTAACATGCTCCATCCCTTTTTCCTTCACTAAGCATGAAAAGTAATAATATCTTGCATGTGTTTCCATTCCAAGCAAAAAAATAATGTCATGAATGTCCTTACCATCATTAAAATTATCACCTTGAGAAACACCTTCAATCTCCTTTATAAGCAACCATGTCACATCTATGTAAGTTTGGATAACCTTGTTGAACACATAATGCTTCTAAAAAAAATCCAAACCTATTGTTTAAAATATTAACAACCCACAAAATTTGAAGACCCAATTTAAAATCTTAACCGCTAGAATAAATGTCCAACCCAAAATTGAACACTAAAACCATTTGGTGTTACATATTTCACCATTCCATCCTTGAAAAAGTTGTGTCTCCACAAATAACAATTGAACTACAAACTACAAGATTTTCAATGTCTTTTCTTGACATGTATGTAAGTTCGATTTTGCAAAAACTAATTGATATTAGCATACCATTGAAAATTAGAACATGCACCCTTCTTCTTTTTCGCATGATGAGCTTCCTCAACAAAAAATATTTATAATTTGTTCAATATCATTTGATGTGGCAATTTCAATCTTATTATGTTTTTCAAGTAAACATTTGCAAGGTCATAGTTATTCTCACCCTTTAACTATTTCTAGCACTCACTTATGTGAACAAGATGTAAGTTTGAATGCTTCACAAAAGTACATTTTAAACAAATTTTATTGTGTAATGAAAATTCTCACACATAACATCGTTTAGTCATGACCCCGAAGTTTTGGTAACTCACGTTCTTGCATGATCCCCTCCTTTGTAAATCACACAACCTAAAAAGGCACTTAAATATGATATTGGTGTCGCATATAGGTTTACTTTTGCCTCTCCTATAGAAAAACTTCGTTGAAATAGGATTATGAATATTCATCCACCTTTTTGCTTCAACTTTCACATTTGTATTTCCCATAATCTTGTTTTTCATCAAGGAGTTCAAGTGAGATATTTCCCTTTCTTCATTAAACACTTTTGGTTTAAAAATGTCAAGTAGCCTACTCATGTTTCCTTAATTCCAAAATCATTTCATCATAAAGTGCAATGCCCACATACTATACTCATTCCAAAGCATAGTTTCATTTATTTGAAATATTCTTTTTCAATTTACTTTTGACTTGTTTTAATTATGGCTTCAACCTTTAAAAAAAGGGATAACCTCATCTTTACATTAATTTAGAATATGCATTTGTTTCCTTAAATATTCATGTTCCACTTACCTAGACAAAATATTCAAATTTTTTTTCAACTTTTTTTATGCAACAATTTCATAACATTTCCCAAAATTGATCACTACTAGAAAAAAATTAGGACACGTGTACTTGCTTTAAAAATTGCAAAGACATTTATTGTACATTAAACTTTTTTGGTCATCTTGAACCTAAATTGATATTTGTCCTTAGTAAATGCAAGTATTCAATCTCCTACTATGGCCTTTCATCCATACCATGGGTCCTTTGCCATTGCTTTTGTTTCCACCTTTAAATTCGACAATCTTCCAAACATACACATAAGCCAAACCAAGTTACAACATTTCCTTTGCATTATTACTATTAGTTTAATGAATCTTGCAAAAGAAGCACTTAAATCAAAGTATATCATTTTTCTATGCATGTAATAATTCCACGCAGTTTTTACAACCTTTTCTAAAAATCTTTATAGCTTTCATTTAATGTGTTTTCTATGAATATAATTTTTGAATAGTTAAGTACAAAAAAAACCTAAACATTTAATAAAAACCTTTCAAGCCCACTAATATGTACAAACCACTCACTTCACCTTTGATTTTATTTCTCTTTCATTCATTCCAATAGTTTCACTCAACTATTGGAACACAAGAAAACCTTATAATTTTTTTGCTCTAATGAACAACACTTTTGCATGTCACAAAAAAATGTTGTTCACTCAACTCTCAAATATTCTTTCACAAACATGTGACCCAAATAAAAAATTGCATGTATAATGACATTGAGCTGTCATTTGGGTTCCCTCCTTTTGCTTTTAGCAACAATTTAATCATAACAAGAACAATAACACTCTTGGTCTTGAATAGGTAAAATATTTCCCAAGCCATAATCAATCTTAGTCATAGTTTCCAATTCTTGTTGATCCATGCATGATGGTGGAATGCTAATAATAAACACCTAATCTTGCATTGTAGCACTTATGTTTGTTGCATGGAAAAGCTCCTTTAGCCTTTCTTGCTTCAACTATATCCTTTTCATTCTTTCCAAGTTACTTTTCCATCTTGCATTTGTATTCAAGATCCTTGTAAGGACACATCAATCCAAATAGGAACATTAAATTAATACAATTCCCTTGACAAATGGAAATTGAACTTCAATTGTTTCAATGTGATTTGTTAATTGTTTTCCATAATACCAACAATTGCAAGCACAAGAGGATCATGTTTGTGGGCATTGCTACTAGTATTTTGTCACAAATATATTGAAACTACATGAGTTGTAGTTTCAATATTGATTCCATTATGTAGCGCATTCCTACACAGCTTTGATGTTCATGACTTGATACCAACATATCAACAAAGGATTAATACATGCTTTAACAAGAGTTAATGAACTTTTCCACCAATTCCAAATCCTCCACTTGTGGCATTGATGATCAATCTTGTGGAGTTGTTACAAACTTAGGTTGGTTGCAAAGAACAATTTGTTGGACAAAATGTTTTTGTTTTTATAATTAGGTTTCTATCTCCAAAATCCTAAGTATTTTCTAAACACTTTGAATACATTTTAAAGTCACAACATTTTTTGCAATCCATTCTACCTTTATTTGGCAACACATTTGGTCTCAAGATAAAAAATTTAAGTAGTTCCAAGAATGTCAATTATAAGCCAAATATATAATCATTTCTCTTGTAGCTCTTGGCATTGCCTATATAAACTTGTTGAAATTACATTGTCAACATTTCTAAAATCTTTATTTTGCAATAAAAAATCCTCACTAATAACTTTGTTTTTATTCCAAATCTAACTATTTTTCGAGAATTTTGAGAATTCCATTAGAATCTATTTGTGGATAACATTCACTGTATGTCCCATCATGCCCAGATTGTCTTTCAATTTATTTAGCTTTGAAATAAAAAAAGAGTGTTTGAACCACACTTAACACAATCTTAAGCTTTACATAAGGACAAAACAATATCGTTCACAAATATTTAGGTTTTTCGTTATAGGCATTGAATAAGTACCTTATAAGTCTTCACATTATATTGTTGTTAAAAATAATTTGTAATTTAAGATGTCATAAGCCAACAACATTTATAAACTTCACACATGCCAACACCAAAACTTTGAAATGACTTGCATCATTTGATGCACCCCAAAGGCTTGCCACAAGGTATTGAGGTGAACTTTCCAATATGATGCAATGTGAAATATTTGAAAGCTGAAAACACATTCATTAACTCCGCACATTAGAATAAAAGGGAGTGCTAAAGCTTTGTGATGGGTTTAAGGTGAGCTCACAAAGTGTATTTCAAGGTGAAATCAATATGCACAATTTGCAAATAATTATATATATATCAAATTACAGAAAAAATGATGCATATACAAGCCATGGGTGACCCACCTTCACAAAACAACACAACATGGATTTGAAAGGAGTCACCACCTCCCTATAACATATTTTGTAAATGGTGGTAGGGACTACATTTGAAATCACATTGATTTTCAGTGTCTTGCTCGATTTGATTCCATTTGGAAGCATTTAATTTCATCCTAATAAAAACATTTTGTTATCCTTCCTCAGAGTTGGTCACACACACAAGTTAGGGTCATGACATGAAGGTTTAATCCAAAGTCAAATTAGATGACTAGAACAACGAAAAAACTCATAACCTAACATGTTCGACCCCCTTCCCTTTCATTGAACAAAAGAAAAACATCTCCATGTCCAAATTGTCCTTTGAAATGGAAAATCCTTCTCATGAACTTCATCAAGCCATTGTTAAATCTATAATAAATCTATCACAAAGTGGGAAATGCCTTCAAGTTTCTTTCACAAGTCACCACCTTGCATGAATGCACCTCCATAATCACTAGACACCTTGAGCATACAATGCTTCCAAAAAACCAAATACCAAGCTTGTTCCTTGAGATAACAACCACAAAACTTGAAAATCCCAACCTAGGACCTTCAAATTCCTAACCATAATTAAACACAATGATTTTTAATGTTATATTTAAACTTTTCCCACCATGTACAAATAATTAGAGTTTCAAAGTTGAACATATTCCTTTTTTGTACCCAAACTTTTAATACCAAGTGATGCACCCCTAGGTGTGTTAGTGGTATAATGATAAAATAACTTTTTGATTCTTAATTTAGCATTGAAATGTAAACCCAAGGCATGTTGCCTAGCTCTCAACAAGGAAAAAAAAAGTGTAAGCTCCAAAATGACATTAAAATGAATTCCTCAATTTGGATTCATAAACCTGTCAAATTGCATAAACTAAACAATAGGAGAATTGAAGTTAGTTCATGAATTAGCCATGAGCTCAGATGGATTCACATCATTCACCACAACCCAAACAATAGAAGCAACATCATCTTTCTCCCTATAGTATACTCTATAACTTGTTACCACACCTACATGGATAGGACTAAAATGCGAGAGATTTTTGTCCTAAAACTTCAAGAGGTCATAACTTTCTCAATGATATCCAAATTCAACAATCATTTTTATTGCAAGTTTATCATGTAACTCTTAAAATGAAATTTCCAACTCTATACTAAACATTTCAATTAGACTTGATTTGATTCCTACTTGAGAAAAGGGGCCAATCTCTTGGTCATTTTGTGTTTCTTGATGCTGGGGAACTTTGCCAATTAAAAATAATAATCTCCCACCCTCATTCACAACACCTAGTGATGTGGAATGGCTTGAAGGCCAACCCTTCTCTAGATTGTTTTGTTCCCAATGGAGTTCCCAAGCACCGAAAAATGTGAAGTGACCAAAAGATCGACCTTTTCTCTATACGAAAGGGGGGTGTTGGGGATACAACAAATTAAGGTGATTGGCATCCCAAAGCACAACAATCGAGATTTTGAAACTTGAAAATTGGTCCAACAAGAATATTTGTTGAAGGTGAACCCCAACAAACAATCACCATTAGTTTGGGGTGCAAGTATCTTCATATCACACCTAAGGTGTGCACCAAATATCTCCCACCGCTTTACTTTGTGGGGGTCTCTCCATGGCTCCACATCCAAAGCCTTCCAAAATATGGCAAACAAGTCAACAAATGTGTTTGTCTTCAACAAATGTCACACCTTCGGGAAAGGGTCTCTCTTTTCACATGTCCAATAGTCTAGGATGGGATAGTTGAGAGGACAACATGTTTTTTAGGGTCTTCTTCTTTGGATTGTAGTGAGACCCAAAAACTTGCACTCCAAAAAAGGGTGCGGTCCAACCCTAAAGGACGGTGCAACAATATTCTTGTTTAGCCAATTAGGACTTGGCAAATACCTACACATATTTTGTTTATCCAGAAAATAATTTAGCCAAATTTGGCTACATACTAGACACAAAAGTGGAAAAGAAAAGAAAAAAGAATCCTTCTATGTTCTTGGCTACCTACTATAACTTCTCATAAAAAATGTAACGACAATTTGGATTTATTTTTGTTTGAAATCTGGCGAATTTGGGCTATTCTTTTTCCATGAAAAATCCTTCTGTATAAAGCCAAAACCATGTTTTTTTCAGGTTGAAATCGGCAAAGATTTGCCAGTAAAAAGAAACACGTGTTTGAGCAACATTGTGTGGTTCTGGATTCTCGGGTGCTAGTGACTCAGATGAGTTAAGTATCAAGAAACAAAAGATCGGTGGTCAAATCTTGTGGCCAAAACCCATGTCCTCATCTTTGCACCACAACAACAACAACAAACACGCGAGTGTTCAATTGACCCACAAATTCCACGAATTTGTGATTGACAGATAAATTCCATGGAAATTTGTGTGCAGGGAGAGGAACTCCACTCGGGAATCACACAATTCTTCAAAGTGCACGAGGACTTTGTGAGTGGAAAAATTGGTAAGGATTTTGACAAATTATAGAACAAGTTCACCAGCTTTGCACTTTGATCTAATTCTAGGCTTTTAAAATTATAGTCAATGTTGTTTCAACAAACCAAGATATGCACAATTTGTCATCCCATTTGCTAAGTCAAGCAAGCCTCAAGGTCCTAAGACTCTGGTCTTAATTGTTCAGCAGTAATAATAATAATAATAATTTATAATTTGGCATTCTACTAAATAATGAAGCTATTGTGCTTGAGAGTTTCATTCAATTTTTTTGGCATTGTAAGCACTTTTTTTTCAGAATTTTTGGCAATTTAGAAAAGGAGTTAAATTAATGTCTAACCAGGCTAGTGCACTAGTGTAATTTGCAAGAGCAAAGTGTTTTTCTATTTCTCTTTTCTCCAAGGGACCTTCTAGATGCATTATGCTCAATTTTGAGGGTGTTTCATCAAGCCTAGTGTGGTGGGATGGGTGTTGGTGTTTGGAACTTCCCCTCCCCCCAATATAAAATTATAATTAGTCAAGATGTTATAGTTTTCTGGAAAGTACCCAAAACTGGGGTTACTAGATCCCCAGTTTCATCAAAAGTCATGAGGAAAACAGTACACAAGAAAAAAAAGCTGGATTACACTATTTTTCTCACTAAATTGGTCCTCACAAGAGTTTCACGCCCAGTTTTGGATTTGCATTACTTCCACCTTCACTGCTGCTCATCCCAAAAGGTTGGTTGGTTGGTTGTTTGTTTTGCTTGTTTCATTTTCTCAAGTTGAGATCTCCCAAGGGACCGAGGCTGTGTTCTTGGCATCACTAGAAACCAACCTTTTGTGTTGGGGCAATTTCTTAATGTTTAGACTTGCAATGCATGAGTATTGAATTTGAATGTTTTCAGCACTGAAAATTCGATACAAATATTACATTAAAATTTTAGGGGGAATTGGGTGTGTGCCCGTGGTACCATTAACATGCTCTCATCGAGTGTGGGTGGTTTCATAATTCCTGGACCTATGGTTTGGGAGTTATGGGATTTAATAATTTTAATAATTGAAAATTCAATCAAATAAAAAATTAAAATTTTTGAAGGAAATTTGAATTTCACGCAAATGTACATTCTTTATATTAGTTTGCAAAACTATGTTGTAAATTTGTGCTCAACAACACATGCCACACTAGTTTTTCATTAGAAGAGGTCCTGTTAAAAATAAATTCATACAAATCTTGTAAATTTGATTCCCAAGTTCATTAATCCAGTGCCTAATTATGCTCAGTTTCTAGCTACACTCAATTTGGAGATGAAGGAGGGATTTGAGAGTCAAACGAGGGCCCAAAGACAGGGTGACTTTGCGCATAACTCTACTGCATGTGTGTCAAGATTGAGGGCAAAAGCTTTCTCTTGGGGGAGAAACCCGAAGAAAGCCCATGTGTTTGGTGTTTCCTAGTAGGTGAAGAAGGTTGAATTTTAACACAATAATTGGAGCCATCTCCATTGATTACAAACAGGTGTCCATGTGTCCATATTGGACCAAGTGATTTGAATTCAACACACCAAGTTTATGTTCAAGAATCATACGTTGCACAATTTGTATGGGTTTCAACTTACAACTCAAGACAAAATGTTGAAAATTGTCAAAAATTGTCAAAATGTCAAAATTATCAGATTCGTGAGGTTATTCAATTATTATCACCAAGCATACGAGATTCATTCTCCCTTTGTGGGAGGGGTGCTTGTAAACTACATTTGAAAATCTTCACAATAATTAAAGTTTTCATTTGACCTTTAATGCTAATTTGTTCTTGAAAAGTTGGATGATTGAAAAAATGTGGAGGAAAAACCTCACACTACTAGCACATGAATTGTTGCATGTGAGAGGAGGAAAATAATGATGTGAAGTGTACAAGTAAAGCATGACTAGGGTAGATAAATGATGGGTTGGTGAGTGAACACTTTAAAAGCTTTGAGAGAGTGTGTGCATTCATTCTCTTTGTCATTTTCATCTTTGGAGGTTCCAAAGGGTCTATAGGTAGGTAGTCCTTCACTTGACATCTTTATATTTGTTTACAAACTTCCATTTGAGTTTGAAAAGGAAATATCAAGTATATATACTTTCCTTCTACCATTTTCAATACCACATGTGTACCCACCTCATACAAGCCAAAACTTAACTTTGGACCCACTACTAGGACCAAAGCTCCTATGAAATCTTGAAGAGACCCAAATTCCCAATTCCCAAATTTTTGTAGGTCTAGTGGTGTCACATGATACATGTACAATGTAAAAATATGCTTTTGGTATTCTATATCATGAAGACTATTTGGTGGGGCATATAATTGAACTAAATATTTATTTTCCTAGACCATATAATAATAACTGGTTTGATGACATAATGTCTGCTTTGGAATCAATTGCTTCTAAGGTTGTAAGTAACACACATTTTGAAGTAGACCTTATTAGTAGTGGGATCTCATGACTCACAACATAAAATACTAATGTTAATTAAAAGGAGCTTGATTTGATAAAGCTTCAAAAACACGAGCACCAATTAAGGTGATTGAGGTGAAAATTGAACTTGGAGACGATTTCATCTAACATGAACACTGGACGTGTTAATGATTGTGGATTTTGACTCTTGAGAAAATAGGTTTATTCTTTAATGTAGAATGTGCAATAAAATTATGAAAGGTTGGGTAGTAAGGTTTAACATTCTAAACATCCATCAATGCATGAGAATAGAGTTCATTTTAAACATCCATGTATTCTAGATCATAAGATTATGATCTAAAGATTAGTTTTGGGCAATTCTCACAAATAGGGTCAATTTTTAGGCTAGTTACCAAGTTGGTTCTCTCAATAAGAATTGAGAATCCCCAAGAATTGCTAGTGATATCATATGGGGTTTATATTTGGGGGTAAAATATTTGTAAGTTGCAAAAATAAGGATAACCTTGTAAAGTGAGAATTCAAACCCAAAACTTTCTTATGTTCAAAAGGTTCATTTGTTGCTAGACCACAACTTTACTTATGCAAATTATTATATGATATTTTAATTTAAAATTTGAGCATGTGTAAGCTAAAGGCATTAACAAATGTGTCCTTTTTAAATTAACTTTTTTTGAATTTTTTGCTCCACATGGGAGTGCAATCTAGTGATAAAAATCATGATCCTCCCCAAGGGCATTTACCTATCACATTGGTGCCTTACCCATCCATATATTTTTCTTTCATCCCTTATTGTTCATCAATCAATTCTATCCCTTTGATGTGAACAAGTAGGGCAAGTGAAGGGCTGTATATATGTCTTGTTCAATGTGATAGGCTTCTTAGTTGTTACTAGTTTGGAGTGCAATACCCGGCAAATTGGGAGTGTTCCAATCGTAATGCACCACAAGGGGCCATTGAAGACTTAAAAAAAAGAAAACTATCATTCTCCTTTGGAAGCTCTTGACTCTAGAAATCCCAACCCTAATTGAAAGGCAATCGAGTTATCAACCCAGGTATTAAATCCGGTTGGAACGGACATGATGAATGTAGGATATCATCCAGCACAATATTCATGCTTGCCGTGGCCAATAATGGCCTGCTCCTTTACCTTCTATGTTTGATATAGGTATATAACTCAATGACATTTTTCATGGTTTGTTGTGGATGAAGAATGGAAATGAAAAAAGAACAAATGGCATTACATCCATAGATGGCCATCAAAATATACCATGGTCCCTATATTGTTATGGCATAAGGTGCAAGACTTGACCTAATGGTGGTCATTCAGATGGTCTCATCTTGCCATCCCCATATTATTCACAAATATGTACCCTTCTATTTACATGTAGAGCCAAAGAGGGGTGTGTGTAGGTGAATTTTTTTAAGACAACTCAAAAAACACCAACCTACTTCACATGAAATACTCTCCTTTTAGGCCAATCCACCCCTTTTAAGTGACGGATAAGCCAAACTAAACTATATCCTTTGAGTCGTTAGCCCAAACCAAAATTTGGGGACGACCCATTTTGTGTGGAAATTCAAACTGAAGCACAAAATGGCCTTTTAGATGCCATGGAGTGCACCCGTGCACACCCAACTATGTTTAGGGTCTAGTGTCCGTAGAAAATTTTGGTTCATGGGTCCCAAATCATGTGCAAGAAGAACCTTCCACAATAGCTTTTCCGACTCTTGAGAGTCATCCTCATGAGGACTTTGTGAGTGATGATCATTGACCCGAGGAATAGTTGAAGTGGGTCATTTTTCCATGTAGCTAGCTATCAAGTCTTGGTCTTTCTTCAAATATAATTTTTATCTAGGGTGTCCTAGTTTGAAGCCTTTCATGCCCAAATGTGCAAAATTAGCAAGAAAGCTTGAGTGAAGATACAAGAAGTTGGAGTGGACCACCAATGTTGGGGGCAAGGATATGCTTTGTTGAACAATTTAAAGGAAGATAGATGACCATGATGTATATGGTCCACAACCTAGATGCAATCGGGAGTTCAATTTGGGTTGACGATGTAGTGCCTTGGTAGCTTTGGAACATTTTTGTCAAATAATTAATTAATTTTGAAAATTTCATTTCGACAAATACAATAATGTTGAAGATTCCATAATTTTTGCTTCACAAAATTTTTTAAATTTTTTTAAAGAATTTTTTTTGTTATTAGAAAATTGTTATTTTGAATTTTTGAACATTTCTGCAAATAATTTTAACTAGGGTTGAAGGTGGCAAGGAAGTAGGGTATGGAGCTTTGCCTTACTCGTGGGGGCCGGTGATCAATGGGTCCCCCATAGGACTAGCAGAACCTAAAGTGGGACCTGCAGATGGTCACATGTGCCATCTAGAAACAAACCATTTGTTTTGTTAGGCATGTAATTTTGTTAATAAAGGCCGATTCCGGTTTATAATATTTCAGAACCAAAGAACTGGTTTGGTTTGTTGAAACGATCAAAATCGCATCGAACCCTTGCCTAGGTGAGTTCATGGAATTAAGCCCACTCCAAATACAAAGGGATTTTTTTTTCAAAATATTTTATATTCACAGTTTTACAACACATTAAAACCAAGGATTGAATAAATAAAGCTAACCTTTAAACAACTAAATTTAATATCATTTGTCAAATTTTCCAAAAAAATTCAACTTGCTAACCTTAAAGAATTTGACCTTGTGTTCAATAATGCATTTTTTTAATAAAGATTTCAATTTGGATATTAGATCTGACAAAAGCCTAGTTCTACCCTCACTACTGAATGAAATCTCAAACAATTTTAGAAAATAAGCATCCTCTTTGAACTCATATTTATTTATTTATTTATTTTCTCACTCATTCTAATAATGCCTGCCATATGTGCTTCTAGGTATCTATCAGTGTTGTGCGTGTAAATGGTTTGGGACTTACACTCTGTGTAAGTGTAAAATTTTAAAAAATAAAAATTATATATATATATATATATATATATGATTTTACATGGCTATGTAAAACAATGTAAATATATAACAATGTAGAAAAAGTGATTTTTACTTGAAGAGTGGAGATTTCATAATGTTTTTGAAGATAAACTAGCTGAATGGCCCATTGCCAAAAAAAAAAAAACCATCAAAATATATGCCCACAACTAATTCATATGACTTTGCAAGAAGGTCTGGTCATTAAAGATATATAATAAAATTATCTATAAAGTAAGAAAACAACACTAGAACGCTCAGTCTGATCATAAATAGGGTATATAAAACATTAGCATTCAAG
>Ga0116231_10005243_pt1 | contig 25622 bp, 13 predicted proteins | sample S1TSphgellanicum_2_FD_89695 | JGI IMG/M metagenome (GOLD analysis project Ga0116231, IMG submission 89695) | Host-associated microbial communities from peat moss isolated from Minnesota, USA - S1T2_Fd - Sphagnum magellanicum MG | ecosystem: Host-associated > Plants > Peat moss > Unclassified... | reverse complement strand
TTGCTAAACAGCCTTCAGATAGCACAATTCTCAGAGGAGTTGTCACCAAACCCAAACACTTTGTTCAATCTGCATATGCAATTTGAGGAATCTTCAATGTGCAAAAAGGGCATGAAAACTCCATGTCACAAATGTCAACAGAAGTTTCTTAATTCTCTGCATCCAATAGTGTTGCAACAACTCCAATCAATTTAAAACCTTGAGATGATGTTTTGTTGCATTTTGGCACATAATAAGTAGAGCTAATTCTATGACTTCTCTTAAAGATCCAACAAGCCTGTACACACAGAACTTGGAGCCCAAGAACTTCAATTAAGATCATAATACGCAATAAATTGCCTTACATCAAATGACTCAAATTAAACCCTAATTTTAATGCACCACATTTTGGTCTAGTTATACAATATCTACTTATAATACTATTGAACCAGTTTTTGCTCAAGTTGGTTCCCCCTAGTGTGCTTTCACCCATGTGGCCCCCTCCAGAAGGGTTTTAGTAGTTGGGACGGCTGAATGAAAGGAGCATTCATGATCCAAATGAGGACGATGCAAGGGATTAAAAAACCTTGCAAATTGGAATTGTAAGGTTTCCCTAATTTGAATAGTGAGGAGGTCAAGGGTTTACGGTGTTGTTTATTACTAGATTATTGGCCAAAATGATCCAAACTAATAAACTCACATCAACAAAACACATACACAAATAAATAGGTAATTTAGGGCATGAAATTAATAAAATACCTAATAAGGGTTCGAGAAAGGTCTTACTAACAATTGTTTATTTTCCTCATTGAGTTATCTCATTTAATCCAAACCAAGTATCAATTTGATTCTTGAAACATCAAAATTTGATCCACCAATCATGAATATAAGATTTGTGAGCATATAATGAAACAACATGATTATGTGTTTGTGGAACCTTATAAGGTTATTGACAATCTAGCTTCTTCATGATGTTTAATTGATTTGAATTGCAAATGTGAATTTTGCATTTAGTATATGGTGCTACATGTGTTTGTTCAATTTGATGGTATTGGATACTGAAACATGAAACTAGTTTTGAGTTTTTTTAAATAATTTTTTTGTGTTGTCTTTATTTGTAATGATACTTAGGTTTTTTTTGTACACCTTTGTTTGTTAATGCTTGGTAATGTTATTGTAGGAAATGTAGCTTGTTGCATTTTGGAAGTTCAATAATGTTCATACTAGAATCTTAGTAATGGCATTTTATATAGTCTTGAAAAGGTGTGTATAAATATTTGTTTCCCTTTCAATTTTTCAAATTTTGCTTATGGTTTCTTGTTAGATTTCAATCCTAATTTTGTTGATTTCTTTTATTGTTGATGGTTTTGAGGAGATATAATGTGGTTGCATTTTTTATTGGTTTCCATGGTCAAATATGCAATGAATTGAATTTTTTTATAAAAAAAATGTTAAGGTTGTGAAACATTGCATCTTTATGTGGAGTTGTGGTGATGTTGAGGTGTGCAATTATAAATCAACAATTGTTGATGCTTGAATTAATTGTGGCAAAAATGCACAATATTATCATGCATTTGTTCTTTTGTGCTTGTAAAGGTTGCCTTTTTGTTGTTTTTAAGAATGTAGGGTTTTGTGTGCAAAAATCATGAAATTAAAGTTTTGTAGATTGAAGCCACTAATTCTAGTGATGATGATAATCGAAATTGGTTTAGATGAAACAAATATAAAATTCAATAGTCATCACTAAGATAGTTTCAACATGATCATTAGGTTGACAATTAAAGTCTCATTTTCAAACCAAACTACCTCACTCCTTTCCCCTACTCATCAACAGGGATATGAAGAGGCAAATTAACATGTGTTTTTTCATGTTCATAATATTTATATTAATTCAAATTGAATTAGATTTGAGATTGACATAAATAATGATGAATTATTGGAAACCATGTTGGAACATAAAAAGAGGAAAAAAATAGTTGATCATCATTGGTAGTGTGAAGCAATGTGGAGCCCAAGTTTACTATACCAATTTTTTCAAAAACTACATTAATTGCTACATTTTGAATGTGTTTGATATATGATTTTTATGAACATGAACATGAAATAAAGGCTTGATTATTAATCCTAATGGTTTTCAATTGTACTATAGGTCTTGTGGACTTATGGTGCTAATGAAGAACTATGATGTTTATGTGGAGCTTGTTTATTTATGTGACAAGAGAATATTGCATTATGGAATGTGTTGGATGCAAGCCATTGTGCTTAATGAATAATTTGGGTGAACCCAATAAGGTAATCCAATTTTTTTGAATGGGCATAATTGCATGTACTAGCACACTCCATAACATAATGGAGATGTGGATTTGAACAATGGGCATGTGGGTTTTGCACAATGTGCATGTGGATTTTGCATAATGGTTCAATCGAGTAGACCTAAATAAATCTATCAATTGTGCCTTGTAAAAGGACTAAAAGGAGACAAAGATAGTTGTATGAAAGCCATTATGGTGTTGAAATGTGTTCTTAGCTCTACCTATAGGGAAGAGGATTTGTATTTGTGTAGGAGTTGTATATAAAATAGTAGTCACCTAGGGTGGTTAGAAAATTCACATTTTCCAAACATGCAGGCCTAGAAAGAAAATCCATAATCTTCCAAACATATAAATGTTCAAAAATATTTCTACACCATCAATCTCACCAAAATATAAGTATAAAACATTATATCAAACAATTCCCAATCCCACAAACCTCCATTTCTTTCAACAACAAATATATAATAATTATAATAGATACACAAAGTATAGATTATACAAAAAATTCAGTCATCATATCGAACTAAAAAGCAAAGAAAATGTCATGACTACTTGATGATAATGACATCAAAACATGCTTCCCAAGTATAACGATTCACATTTTAGTCAAAAATACTAAATTACCCCACACACATGAAAGTTTAGTACATTCCACACATTAAACAAGGATCAATTCATAAATATGACTTTCTGACATTAAACATAGATTATCTAAACATCTTCAATATGAATACTATGAAAGGATAGTAAATGTTTAACATTGATCACAATGCATTTTTGTGTTGAACACCATGCTAAAAACAACCATAATGTTGCCATGTAGGAAACAAATATAAGCATAACTTGTGATTATTGCCAAACATTGAAGCTTTTGAATAATATAATTTGAAACTATGCTAAAAATGGATACTTCAAGTATATGGGCACAAAACTTCAAACATTGACAACTATAAGTACATGGTTTAATTCCAGTGATGAATAATCAATCATAACTTAGTTATATGGAGATTTTTTCGAAATCCTTCATATGGTCATCCATGGACCATTCCAAAGACAATTCAAAAAGTAACTAAATTATTTTCAAGCCTAACTATTTCATTTTTAAAAAAAATAATTGCTTCCTTTTCCTATGAACTTTCTTAATTACTATCTCCCACCTTTTTTAATAAATACCTACAATTTATAACTACCTCAATCTTTTCCCCTATCCCACAACATGGATATGAAAAAAAAAATTAACATGTGTCTTTTCATGTCCATGAAATGCATATTAATTTAAATTAAATTTGAAAATGTTATAAATAATGATGAATTATTGAAAATTATATGAAAACATGAAGGAAAAAAAAAAGTTGATCGTCGTTGGTAGTGCATAGCAATGCATATTTCTAATAGAAATTAAATGCATCAACTAATAGTGCATCCCCATTCCTAATGCCTTCATGTTCTTGTTGCGATAATGTTATAGTCATATCTAATTACTATAAAATGCTGATATTTTTCCTCGTACAACCATAACATGTAGAATCATAAAAAATAAATATTTAAAAAGTGCAAAGTCAAAATAACATTTTCATGTAGATCAACAAATGGAAACTCACAATAATGCTAGAAAGAAGCCATTTACAATGATTTCAATGGGCATTTTTGTGTCCACTCAATGTTGATATTAAAGATCAAACTCACTTGCAACATAAAAATATTGAAACTTTACTTCTTCCTTAAGATCAAATCATGATATCACTTTCTAGACAACAACAAAACTTATGACCTTGCAATAGAAGAAACTCCAATACCATAGAGAAAAAAGGTGCACTACTTCCAAAAAATCATTCAAACCGTAATAAACAATGTTGAAAAAAGAAAAAAAAAAACACATTTATCTATTGTCACAAAGAAAGAGCTCAAACCTTTTTGGCAATAGTTTCACATAATGACAAAACCTTAAATTACACGTCATAAACAATCTTTTCAATTCTTCCCAATCTTTTCATGTTGGTTATTTCTTAAATGCATCTAGTGGATTATATTGAAACTAATGATTTTTATTTTCAAAATGTAGACTAGTAGGATGTGGGTTTAGGATTTTTGTGAATCAAGATAAAAATCCTTACATGGATGATAACACATAATAATTGAAAATGCACACAATGAAGAAAAACTTGGACCAAAAGCATTTTAATTAACCCTTTGAATAATCAATTCTTATTATAATCTTCCGAATTTTCCATTAAACCTCGACAAAATGGGGGGATATAGAAAGGAAAATCAATGTCACCCTTTTTCAAATGGAAAATATTTCCTTTTTGCACACCCATAGAAAACTCCTCATATACGCTTGTATTTTGCCCCTGAGTTTGATTTGATTACAATCTTATTACATTTACATTAAACCCATGAAGCAAAACTAAAATGATTAAATTAAAATATTTCAACAAAATGGGCTAAAATTGGTTAAACTTGGATTGCAGTTTATAAATTAACTAAGATTAGCCAAATTTAGGAAAAATTATCCAAGTCTAATCAAGTTTAATTAATTTTTAAAAATTTATCCAATTTACTCTAGTTTAACCAAGCTTAACCAAATTTAGTCAATTTACCTTCTAAATTAGCCAATTTAAAACAAGTTTAGGGTAAAAAAAAGAATAAAAGTTTATCTTGGACATTTGTTAAAACTACATTTTTGTATGTTTGAAAGATCACAAGTGAAACATAATAATTTGGATGGTCATAATTATTTTTGGAATATTTTTCATTAATTACAAAGTTTACATGCTCAAAACTTGACACAAATAAAAAATGTTACATGTTCAAAGCACTCAAACCTTGAGAATGGACAATCTTTGTTTTTTTCAAACTTCCTTTTTTCTATTAAATGTGCACCATTCATTTTAAAAATTGAAGAAGATTTTAACATTGATGATTAGAAAAGTAAAAGGATTTGAATTGATGAAAATTATTTTTATAATCGATTTGAGCACATTTGGTTCAAAAATACTTTTAACCCTAAAATTATGGATTTTGAAATATGTTTTTAATAAAAAATTGTTCATGTTTCTGTGATAGAGGCCATGAATGCATAATATATAAGATATGAAATCAATTTGTAGTCAAAATTTATTTATATCTAAAATGTATTGTTAAAAGGGGTACTAAAAATACAAAATTTAAAGTTATAAACCACCACAAAACAACACACGTCATGTGCAATCCCTAGAACAAGACTTTTACCTTGGCACCCCTAATTCCTTTTATTGTGTTTTCACCCTTTTACCTTTTTATGACTTAACTAAACTTATTTACTATCTATTTACCTATGAATAAATAAATAATAATAATCCCCAAAAAAATTCAAATTTAAGGGAAAATTCAATCATTCAAATGGTTCGCTACTTTTCAATCAAAATGACCAATTAAATAATCTCCTACCCTATTAGTCAAATGTCAAATCAACATTTCTATATATCAATAATTGTTCATAATTTCATCAACATCAAATGCACCATGCACTAAAAGAATTATATGCCAAACTTGTGATGTGGTGCATTTGATGTTTAGATTTTTCTTGTAAGAATAAATTCAATAATTTTTTTGTTATTTTCTTCATTTGAATGAAGAAAGGGGATCAAATGGCATGAAGATTCCCATCCAACACAATCATTATAGTCTCCATAGTGGGAAAGAATCATTTTGAGAACATACCATAAACAATGTCAAACACAAGTTGAAATATAATGGTTAGTACAACCACCCAACTACAACAAAAAGGTTCAGCACAAACCTTGCAACATAGTTGAAGATGTTTTGTGGTAACAAAATGGTGCAATGTCAAGTGGGTTCAAACAACATCACATGCCACCAAATTGCCACACTTCACAACCAAACTTTGAAACAAAAATGTTTTCTCTTCCATACACACTCATAAAAGAAAGAAGAACTCAATATTAACTTCAAGAGACCAATGAGCATATTCATTTCTCCTAGTTGCCATTGTAGTAGATGGACAAAAGGATGATGAAGAACATGTTGGGTGGTTCTTTGAATTTTTAAAAGAACTACCAATCTTGATTCTTTGAATATTTTAAAATCAAAGACTCACTAGTTCTAGTTATTTCAAAACTCTCAAAGAACCAACGGTTTTCATGAAAATATTGGTAGTTCTTTGGCTGATTCTTTGGTTTTCTAATTTTTTTGGAAACCATGGTTGTATACAAAACTAGTTATTTGAAAATTCTGAGAACCAACAAGTTGAATACATACCCAATTTGATACCAAGCAGATATCTATCCCTCATTCTAAGAACCGCCCAACATTTAAAAAACACCATCACAACATCCAAAATGTAAACTACATACCACAACTACCACATGGGCAACATGAAGCTACAAACATCAACAAAGATAGAATGTTGGCTCGTGTTTTACTTTATTTTATTTTTACAATGTAACCACATCAACCACTAGATTCCATTTGAAATGTTTAGATGTGATTGAATGGTGGGATGTCCAAGACAAATGTACTCAAAACCAAGTACAATCTCAAAAGGTGAATGCAAAGTGCCCGGATTTTAAGCATAGGAAGACACAGTACAGTGTACACACTATGGCTTGGAGACCAACAAAACCCCCCATGGATGGAGCAGAGCTGGTGGCATGGCAGGCTGGGTCTGTAGAATTGGACATATATCTATGGGTCAAAAGGGGCTTGCAAGATATGTCAAGGCTGGGCAACATGAGAAGACATGCTGTCAAGGGCAGGAGTTTCACTTTTGCTCAATTAAAAATCCTTGGCAGCTTGTCGCAGCGAAGTTTACGGATTTCATTATTTATCTAGTTTATGGAAGGCAGGCTCTTTAACAATAACAATTCAAAGTACTTGTGAGGCTAATAATGTCTATGTAGGGAGTAGCTTGGTTGACATTTATGCGTAATGGAGGTGCATGGATGATGGTCAAAGATTGTTCGAAAAAGATGCAATCTTGAGATGTGGTCACTTGGAACGGTACGACAGGGGGGCATGTGAAATGCAATTTCAACACATGCAGTGCAGTCAGATGCTGAGACTTTCTTGCAGGTGGTGAGTGGATGTGACAGTGGGGTTGTGCACTCGAAGAGGGCAGGTGTACCCATATCAGCAGATTATAAAAACTGGGAAGGATTGAAGTGTTTTTGGGCTGATTAGTTTTACTGCCTAATTGGTCATTCAGTCATATTAAAGGCAAATATGTACTTTGCAAGTGTTAAAAATTATACCGTCACGTGGTTACTTGGACTATGTTGTTTTTCGAGAATTGTCAAGGATGGTAGGACACTAGAATTATTTCAACATATTTAAGAGGTATGTGTGGAGCCAGCGTCTGAACCACACTTTGAAATATTCTCTTTTTAGTCTGGTTTGAGCAACATCCCTCAGCATATTTTCAACGTGTTTTGGATTCTAGTGTCTTTGTGGAGTTGTCACATGGTTGACATGTATGCAAACTGTGTGAGTTTGGATGTTTGGAGCGTGAGTCAACTAAATGCCATCACGAAATGTGGGCACTTGGACAGCCAAGAGATTCGAACATGTGAAATGCAGCCGACGACATTAGGTACTGCTACATTTCTGGAAATGGAACAGGCGGATGTGTTACCAACTCAGTTCCCTTTAGGAGGGTGCTGAAAGCATTTGCCAGCGTTTGCGATTGAAGAGAACAGATTTGTTCATCAGAAGATCATTTAAAGTGGCTTCGTGTAAACGTTTTTGAAACATGCTTTCAAAATGTGGGACGATTGAGGGTATTGGGAGTGAGTTTAGGCTTTAAGATGGGACCTCGATATGTGGTTTCTTGGAATGCCATGGAATCGGGACATGTGAAATGCGACGCGCATGGAAGTCCTACACTAACAGCAGAACCGCACAACCTAACTTTTGACCATACCCTCTCTATAGATGAGACAGGGCAGTTGCGATAATCGGAGCAACACTGGAAAATGGAAACCAGACCCGCGACAACGTAATGACCCGACTCAATGCTGCAACATTGTAAGCCCTCACCATCCCTACTGCAATAACACAAAGCTCACAACATTGCAAGCCCACACCAGTCCCCCAAGATGCAAAAACATGCTCATTTACCCAGATATCTAGCAGATAATACAAGAAGAAACGTGAAATGGACATCAGAGGCGAGTGCGGCGAAGCGTTAAAAATACTCGTTGGAACAGCTGACTGTCGTATCCTTTCGTGCACATAGTCCAAAATGGAAACAAAGTCCCACTGAAGCACTTGTACATAGAGTTGTTCGCTCCATCTTCCTAAAACTCAGAATGCGATCACCACATTTGCAACTCCTCAATCGAACTACACACCCAGCCATCATCTCTTCGTAAGCCTCTCTTCTCATATACAATAAACTACTTACGCTCTGTGCTTCTCGGCCCAGCTATCATCTCTACTCAAGCCTGTCTTCTCACCTACAACGAAGTACTAAAACGTTCTGCTTGAGAACCCAGCCATCTCTTACTCAATCGCTCCTCGACGACAATAAAATCTCCCTAAACTTTCTGCTTGCAATACCTGGCTATCTTCTTCGAGAGCCTCTCCTCTTAAATCTACAGAGAAACTCCTCCAACTTTCTGCTTCTGACACCAATCCCAGAACAAACCAAAATTTAAAGACTTCCGCACACCGCCTCGCAGCAACAGGCCGCCAAAAGAAGATAGCCAACGATCCGTCAAAGAAACATCGTCATCGATGACCACCCAAAGTACAGTAGTAAAGAAAGCTTCGCACAAAGCTCAAGGCAGCCGGAACGATTTGAAGGAAGACAGCTGCCGTTCTCGTCAGGGCTTTGAGAATGAACCCTAATTAGGGTTTTGAGACTGAACCCTAATTGCTCCCACCCCCCAATAACCCTACTTTTTCTTTAAGAATCCTGCTATATTTCTCAATATGATAATTTCAGAAATTTAAGTTTGGAACTTTTTTTTTCACAAAAATCCTTTGTAGGAGTGGCATTGGAATTACTTTTTTGGGTCACCAACTGACAAAGCTTCAGCATCTCAATTTCCTCTTCTTTTTTTTTCTTTTTTTTTTGAAGATTCCATTTCCAAAATAAAATAAAATAAAATATTTCAGAATATTTCAGAATATTATTCTAAAGCTTTCACTATTTTCCTTCACAAATTTTGGTTCTTTCATTCAAAAGAATCCTTTTTGAAAATTTCTAACATTTCTGAAAATAATGACAATCAGTGTGTCCAAGCTGCCAAGGTACTATATCTTTGGCAATAGTATCTTGGCAGCTTCAACACCAATTATATTATTTTCAGAAATGTTGAAATTTTCAAAATTAAAAAAATAAAATAAAATAATATAATATATATATTTCAAAAACTCCAATTTTTGAGAAGGAAATTAAAGAATCTTTGAGAATGTTTTACTTTTGATCATACTAAATTAATATATTAATTATTGAATAGAAGCTGCCCTTGTATTATGGTATATGGTTGCTGGTCGGGCTACCCCTCAAGATCTTCCATGACTTCTTTGAAAATAATTATCTACATATTGAAAATGTACTACCTATGGAATGGTCGAGCCCTTGCCTAGGGATTTTTTTTTTTTTTTCAAATTTGTGAGGTAGGTGCATTGGCAATCCTCCAAAAGTGGATTTAGCCAAGTTCTGGCAACAAGCCAAAAAGCAAAATAGAAGTTTTTTAAAACCCTCACTAAAATTTAACAACATCCTAAAAACTATACTCTAAATCTAGTGAATTCATCTCTTTTTTCTCCTTGAAATACAAGGACTTTGTGACAATTTTTTTCCAAAAAAACCTTTGTAGGATTCATGCCCCCCCCCCCCCTCCCCTCCTCCTTTTTTATGCCAAGTGGTGAAATTTTGCCAAAAAGAAAAAACATTGCCCCTGCCCACTATGTTGGCTAAGCTACTAGGCAAGCTCATGTTAAGGTGAGCTTGGCAACACACCCAAAATAATGGCCAAGGGTTAGACCATTACATGAAATTAAGGTCTAAGGTGACAAATTTCACAATTTTATGAAAAATTCATGTTCAACAAAATAAAATAAAATGTCATTATTATGAATGTATGATAATCAGCAAGTTTTTTTTCTTTGAAATTTTTCCCAAATGAAAAAAATGAAAGCAAAAAATAAAATAAAATAAATATATATATTCCTTTTCTTTTTTTGAAAATAAAATAAAATTCAAGATTCTTTTTTGGGATTTTTTTTGGCCACATTTGGAACTTTTTAAAGCAATATTTAAACTATTTTTAAAATTATTTAAACATGTTTTAAAAACATGTTGCCATTTACTATTAAATATTTTTTGGGATGCTAGCCAATGCTACAAAATCTCAAATTTGAAAACAATAATCATTGATGATAATCATCAAAAGATTATGTCATATATTGTTGTAAAAAAAATAGACATAATCTACAACCCCAAACTTTAATGTGGTTAATATGATTGAAACTAATTAAAGATTTTTTCCAAAACAATTTGCTTTAAATCATAAACATGACACCAAGGATCAAGTTGTTAGGAGTGGATTTTTATCTCAAATTTTTCATGTAGACAAAATTGTTGTTTTGAAGAGAAAATGTACTTAATTAAATAAAAATTTCTTACGAAACTGGAAGGATATTTTTATAATTTTGGCTACCTACAAAAACCTATTATAATAATATAATAATTCACATTTTTTCCTATCAACATATGGTAGATTTGGGCCATTTGTTCATGAAAATTTTTTAATATAGTTTGAAATCATATTTGTTAGGTCAAATAACAAAATTTCACCCCCAAAAACAAATCAATGTTTTTTAACATTGATTTAATGTGAAATAAAATTCAAAAGATAACAAGGTTTTTCAGCATTTTCCCACCATGAGTGACAATATTTCATTGTATCACAACATTGTAACCAAAAAGAAAGGGGTATGAAAAATGTCTCTTCATCATAAATCTAGATTTTGTACCTTCGACTTATGCAATACATATTCTGCCATTCAGGTACTATTACAATACATCGGTGCTACTGTTCCAATAGAGCATACATCTCTATACCACAAATGAGATTCCAGGCTCCACATACCTATCAGTCCCTTCTGGAATCTCTATGTAGTATCCATTTAACTACTACCAAGAATAGTTCCTGGCATATTAGTACATGAATTAGTGGGATCTGGCTTGAGGTCAGAGCCTTCTGTGTTCATTTGGTTCATTATGAGTTACTAATGCATCCCTCTACACTATGATATAATGTAGGAAGATGCTTGTCTTAATTCTGCAAACATGATGACTTCTGGATCTGAATTAAAGATAAGCAACATATGCCACCTTGACTTGCAACAACTTGGGACAAATTGAGTTTTGTTCACAGTATGGATCTAAAGATATTTTTGTAATTTCTCCCATTCTATATCCACATTCTATCCAACCCAAGGATACCCTTTCAGGTTTTTGGCTTTAACTCATCACATGTGCATTACCAAGGTCCCATACAAATGCAATCCCCCTACATGCTCCAAAATCTACAGCTTAGACCTCCTTTGTGCATCATCAGCCCTCAAGCATCGATCCTTTATAAAGTCTACTACTAGTAAGAACATAACACCTGCCATGATGTAGTTACTGGTGCAGTGGAAATCAAACAGTAACTACTTACTTCAACAAGCTCTTGATTCTGTATAATCTATAATAGATGTAATACCAAAAACTATAGACTTGTCTTCTTCGCTTTCGAACTCTCCTTCTTATCCCTATCCAATTGCATCTCCTTCTTCTCTCCCTTACATGCTTGAAGCGCCCTTGGCCACCCATTTTTCTGTTCCCAACCTGTTTCACATAACACACAAACAACAAAGTTTCCTACTCATAGCCACAAACAAACAATAACATTATAAGCCCTGCCGCCTACATGAAGAAAGTTGACGACGCTCAAAACAAAACCTAAACCCTAAAATGAACTAAAGTTCACACTATGGAAATCCAAGTGACTTCCTGTCCAATCACAACATGTTAATGAAGCAAGTGCAATAAGTAAAAACACATATGGTCATATTAACCATTTAATTGACAAGTTGTACAAGCTTTTAACAAGTTATTGTGTTATGTGTTATGCATTTTCAAGCCCATAGGAATATGCTTATGGATTATGATTCAAGAATTGTTTCAATTGCAAAAACCATCTTTGAATATTAATGATTTTGGTTTACTTATTTCAAAATTAAAAGGAAAAGGAAATAGATTTCACTTGTTTGACTCCATTCGATTGGAATTCTCAACTTGTATATGGGTTTTATACGATCGTATGTGTTCAATTCAATAAATTATGCTTTTCTGACATCAAGAATAATCCATTACAATCTATTTTTACCCTTAGATGATGGCAAATTATGAAGGTTTTGTTACAATAGTTAGGCGTGATTAATAGGAATTTACACTGATCAATTTTGAATATTGATCCATATTTCAGCTTAATCATTTGTTTTTTTAATGCATGTTGAACAAATTTTCTTTTTGCAAAGGATGCATGATTATCAAAAAATTGGAAAATTGTGTTGATTAAAGAAACAAGGGGGCCAAGGTAAAAATTCACCAAAGAAACAAGCATAAAAATTGATATGTTTGATTTGGGAAATAATGCAAACTATGCAAGGCTAATAATACAAATCTAACCAAAGCATGTAGTTGCGCCCTCTCAAAATATGAATGCATCGTTTGGTGAATTGATCATCCATGCATAGGTCTTGGTTGACAAGATGATTGCCACCTATGAATGTGATGATGATAATGAAGGTGATGAAAACTAAATCTTGTCTTATTCGAATCCAAAGGTGACATGTTTTCCTAATTGGCAAGTATTTTCTATTTCTTTCCATTTGGCATTAGCAAGTCATTCCAATTTGAGAACATTTGTTACCCTTGTAATGTTTAATTTCAACACCAAGGATTAAGGTACATATTTTAATTATGTTATATTTATCAATCACATGGTAGGTCTAGGTGGCAAATTATTTCTTATTTCTTGATGACATGGCATGTTAACGTGGCATATTATGTTTTGTTTTTTGACAAGCATGTTTGGGGTAAGTTGAATAGAAAGATAATGTGGTGGTGAATTGAACTTGGGTTGTAAAAGTGTCATTAGCATTGATAGTTCAATCTTGGAGGTGGCAATCACCATGAACATGACCTTAATGATGATCAACTAAGATTTGACATATTCAACTTTTGAAAGTGATTAGTTTTTTATAATAACAAGGCTAGTTTATTTGTTCTTGCATCAATTTGTTATAAAAGGTTAATACTTGTCATGTATATTGTTTCTAATGTGGGATACATTGAGGTGCAAGTATGACAATCTCTAAGATTTTGGAGTTTAACATGCATGTGCAAGTGAGCCAAAATTGTTGCATGTTCAATGTCTAAATATGGGCTTTTAAATCAAACTATAAATTGAATTTTTTTATGGGAAACTCCATAATGAAGAAAAGTTAAAATATTCATTTGTTAATGAATACATGATAATAAACATAATCTTTCTTTCAAGTTCTTATTCAACATATTTTTTGTTGTTTGAACATGTGCAACAATAGGTTTTTTAGTTAAAAGTTGGCCTATCTATTGAGTATATCAAAAACAAGATCGAAAAAACAACTTTGCATGAAAGAAGAGAACCAAACTCTTACATTGTTGAATATGTAATAATCAGAATACAAAGATCTTAAAAAAGGAGCCAAAAGACATGAGAAGGGAAAAGCCATGACATTCCATCAATGTATGAATGTAGTGGATGAATGTATAAACTATCTAATATAAAATCCTAACACCCCACCCCCCCTTATTAGATAGTTCCTAAACCCATTAAATGTACACAATATAAATGTTGACCTTTAAACAAACTTTTGGTGACCTTATGTATCTAGTCATGTCAGAGGTTGGACAAAATATCTTCTTGATTGTGTTGGCTTGCACTTGTTCATGAATGAAATGGACTTGAATGTCGATGTGTTTACTCCATTCATGAAACTTAGGACTTCCAATTAGCTGAGTAACACTTTGATTATCAAAAATATAATGGTAATGATAATTTGTGGGCAATACAAGGAATCAAATAATTGGCCTAACCAAATTGTTTCAATAGATGCACAAGAAAATGTCATATATTCACTTTCAGTGGAGGATAGGGTGATGGAATGTTGTTTATGACTAACCCCATTGACAACATAAAGACCCAACAAAAAATAATAGTTAAATGTGGATCGTTGAATATCCAAGCTACCAAGCTACCAACTTAATCTAATTTTGAAAACCTTATAAAATGAAATCATATTGGGAACAAATATAAATCAAACCAAGTGTGAAAATGTTTTTAAGGTACTATAAAATCTATTTAATAGCAATCCAATGTATTTGTCTTAAATGAACTATGTATTGGGCAATTGTACTTGTGGAATAAGATATGTCAAGTAGAGTGTATATGGGGGTGTAAACGAAATAACAAGAGCCCACCTGCTTGCTTTTGGGATTGTGTTTGGAAGAATATTTTTTAGAATATTTTTTTTAAAATCTTCAAAAAAATCTTCAAAAAAATCTTCAAATTTTTTCATAATTTTTTTTATGTTATCATGTCAAGGTTTATGTAAAATATTTCAAAATATATGTAATTTTCAAAAGTTTTGAAGTTTATTTGTAAGTCCTTTTAGTGCTAAAAAACACACGTTACAATGTTTAATGAGTGTTTTTGAGAGTTTATTCATTGGATATTTTTCAAATTAATTCACATGTTCCAATCATATATTATGAACTTTACTATCTTAAAAAATCTTATACTTTCAACACCAAATTAAATTACCATTTTTAAACATGAAAAACTAAACAAACACTGGTTACACTTGTTGTGGCTCATGTTTGTGTGATTGCACCCATGGAAAGGTACACGAAGGGCTCAACAAGGGCTTTGTAACTAAAATGTTGCATTTTTATTTTTCTTATGAAGTTGTCAAATAATCTACTTTGTTTAATTTAATATTAAATCCCAATGGAATGGAAATTGGGTGACAAGATTCCATTTTAAATTTGAGGAGGATGGATTAGACATATCTTTGTTAAAAAAATTGAATAAAACCTTGAGCACAATCATAAATCACTTCAAAGCCAAAAATGGTATTATGGGTGACAAGCCCCACATTAGTCATGTCAAATTTTGAACTCAAAACATTTATGTTTTTTAAAACTAAACCTAGGGGGCATCATTAATTATCAGAAGTATTTCATCAAATAAATGCAATAATGATGAAATTGTCACCTTTTTATGTATGTAAACATTAGTATCAACAACATTTGGAATAAATCCAATGGATGAAAAATAAAATCCAAGTGTTGGTACTAAATACAAGATGATTGTTTTAATCCACATAAGGATTTATTGAGTTTGCATACAAAATTAGAATTACTAGCACTTGTAGCCCTTGAAGTAACTCCATAAATTTTTTTAAAAAATTCCCCATTTAAGAAAGTAGTTTGGACATCCATTTGATGAATATCAAGGTTGAAATGTGTCGTATAAGCAAGGAGGACCCGCATTGAAAATGTTTTGAGAACAAGGGAATATGTGTCATCATAATCAACCCTTGCTTGTTGAGAAAAACCTTCAATTACTAGGAAAGTTTTTCAATTTAGGATTGCAATATTATTGCCATATTTTGTCTTGAAAACCCATTTACAACTAATTAAAATTAAAGTTGGATGGTAAAGGCATAAGTGTGCAAGTATTATTCTTCATTAAAGAATTAAATTCCTTTTCAATAGCAAGTTTCCATTCTGTGGATGTGGGACAATTTAAAGCCTAGTTATAAATGATGGGGATCATCTAGATAAAAAAATTAAAAAATTATAATGTTGACACTAACGTTTAATGTCTTCCAAATTGGTTTGGTTTTCCTTACATGTTTTTTGGGAATGGAAGGTCATTGTAAACTTAGCATTTCATGATTTAGTAATGGAAATCGTGCAAAATTCATTCAATCATAATTCATATGTTTCATGCATTAATATTGTGTATTGAAAACACATTTGGAGCATGGATTTATTAGAAGAAGCGAAATCCGTGTGACATTTGTTCATTCATAGGTTCGTACTTCATCCGTCAACACATTTATCCATGTGTCAAATGTGTTTTCAACGTATGATGTTTGTGCGTAAAATGTACAAACCTATGAATGAACAAACTTCACACAATTTTCATTATTAATTCTTCACATGCTAAATTTGTGATGGTTGTCTTTTAATTTGTTCAATAAGTCGAATTGGAGGTTTTTATTTGATAATATCATGGTAAAATAAAATTATGGCTAGGACTTGAGGGAGGACTAGAAGAGCTCCCCTCTTCAAAATCTTTTAAAACATGGGATGGGACAATAGGAGAGGAATTTGAAGAAGGTGCCATATTATGAAATTGTGGGAGTAATTGAATGGGGGGAATAAATGGATGTGGGGGCAGTTCATTTAGGGGTGGAAAAATTAATGGCAATATTGGAGGTGGAGGTGGGAGTACTTGGATGATGGAAGGGGATTTATGAAAGGATTAATGATTAGAGGCATCTAAGGTACTAATGATTGTATAGGCTAGGCATGGGGATTAGGAGATTGCTTGAAAAATGTTAGTGTTAATGAATGTTCAACATTGGAAGGGTAAATGTGATACTTCAAGATGAATCAATAAAATACCATTCTGTTAATACTTCATGTACCACAATTAAAATGTATTTTTTTCTCTATTAAACAATTGACATTGGTTGAAGGAGAATTTTGATTACACAGTACTCAAACATATCTATATAATATAAAATATGAATTGATTGCAACTTGCACCTTTCAAAATGACTTATACACCCTCGGTTGATCACAATGTTTCACTAAAGATAATGCAAATCAAAAGGCAATGGCCATTTCATTTGACAACACCATATTTATTTGGCATAGACGTTTGGTCACATAAGTCTCAAAAGACTACAAGATTTGGTTAACCACCACATGGCGAAGGGTAATCATTTGAATTTTATTTTTTTTGTGAATCATATATTTTTGGGAAACAAACAAAGTTGTCATTCCCAAAACAAGTTTAATTTCGAGCTAGTCAAATGTTTGTACATTTTGATATCAAAGGTCCTTTAGACCCCACATTTACTAGTTTCCAAATTTTTGTCACTTTTATTGATGACTTTAGTAGATATACAATGATATATCTAATTAAACACAAATCACAAACATTTAATAAATTCAAAGCATATAGGCCCAAGTTGAAAATTTTAAAGGTAGTAAGATTAATTTTTTTGCAAAGTGACAACAAGGGAGAATATTTTTAAATGATTTTACAAAATTTTGTGTGAATAATGGCATTCAACATTAATTCACAACCCCTTACACTCTTGAACAAAATGGGGTGTCTAAATAGAAGAATCAAACTTTGTTTGAAATGATTAAGTTTGATTCTTAACATATTCCACCATGCAAATTTGTCAAAAGCATATTGGGGTGAAGTTGTATTGACAAAACTACATATCTTCAAAATCGACATCTAACAAAGGTAATGAATGGTCATACTCTATATGAAATTTAATACAAGTGGTCACCAAGTTTCTCACATCTTCAAACTACATCATATGTTCTTCGAATGCCTAAGATTTGAAGTAAATTGGATAATAAAATAATTGAATGTTGGTTTCTTGGAAATGTTGATGGAGTTAAAGGCTATAGGTTCTAAGCCAAATTAACACATCAAATAATTATCTCAAGGAATGTTGTTTTTTGAAAAGATGACTATAAACACAAAATACCCCATCAACCATTTTCAAACCCTTCCAATGTTGACCTTTCATTAACACCAACATTCTTCAAGCAATCACATAATCCCCATGCCCATTGAAATTTTTTGTCAACCAATGCCAATTTTAACATATAAAAGATTACATTTTAATTGTGGTACATGAAATACTTGCGGAATGGTCTTATGGAGCCATCTTGAAATATGACATTTACTTCTTCAATGCCTTTGACTTCATGGGTAGATCCATCAATTGTTTGAGCAAATTGCCTTTGTGGCAAATCCACATATGTGGCAAATGTGGTTCAAGTATGAGCCATATGTCGAATAACACTTAAATCATCAATCCAATCATCAATTGTGGAATTGGTTTAAGTTTGTAATGCTACTATGTAAAACATTTGTTTTTTTATTTGGGTTGTTACAACGAAACACCCCGGTTGTTTCCTCTACCTTCCATTTACGATAGTCCTTTAGAACATGGTTATCTTTACCATAATAAAAACATTTTTTGAGAAGTGGATTTGAATATTTTTTCCCATTGTAAAAAGAAGGTTCTTCAAAATGTATCCCCTCTTGAATAATTGGTAAGCTTGCCAAATTTTTGGTTTTGAAAATGTGAATTAAAAGGGGCTTGTTGATTGTTCGACCAAGACCTCTATTTGAATGCAAGGGCCAATGAACCAATTGTCATTGCTTCAACATTACTATCCAAACTTTTCAATAAAGTTTCTTCTTGTATTAAATAGGTGATCAATGTTTGTAAGGTGAAAGTTTGACCTCTTATGGAAATAAAAAAACTCCGGTAAGAAGGTGACATGTTTTGTATCAATTCAAACACTATGTCTTCCTCCTTCATTAGGTTTCCAACTATGGACAATTGTTTGAGAAGACTTCTAAAATTGTGCACATGCTTTGTCACATTTTCATTTTCCTTCATCTTCAACATTGTTAGCTATTTCATTAAATACATCTTTGTCACCGAATCATGTACTTCAAACAAACAAAAAAGTTTATCCCATGCTTCCTTAGATATGTTACAATCACTAATATGAGATACTTGGCTATTGTTTAAAGAATTTGCAACAATTGTTAATGCATGTGTATCATTTTTTTGAAATTCATTTTTACTCCTTGGTCTAGTGGGAGGTAAATGATGAACAGTGCCACTAGGAGTGGCAAGAAAAAAGACATATTTCCAATCCCTCATTAATTCTTAATAAATTTTCAGATTTTAAAACTAGTTTTATGTTATATTTCCAAACATGAAGATAAGTTCCATCAAGTTTTGTGATGTTACATAAATTAAAAACCTTGAATTGAGACATTGAATTAAGATGATTTTAAAAATTTATTATTCTTTAAGATTAAAATATTTTTATGTCATGTTATCAAACTTTATGCTAAGATCCCATTTTCTTATATCAAATTTCCTTTCCTTAGTTTTGTTTTGTGATTTGAAAAAATTCTTATAACATAAATAATTCCATGATTTTGTGGATAACTTGTGGTAATAATATACAAGACCTGCAAGACATATTCTATGTGCGTATTGATTGAAGGTGTAAATCAATTTCTCTTTAAAAGATGGATGTACAAAAGCCATTGACTTATTTATTTATTTAAATTCCAATTAAAACTTGAATTCTCTTGATGTTACAAGAAATTTATTTGGTATTTGCTTTAATACCATGTTGAGTACAACAAAAACAAGATCAAGAAAACAACTTTGAGTGAAAGAGGAAAACCAAACTCTTACATTGTTGAATCTATAATAATTTAAGTATAAGGATCCTAAAGAAAGAACCAAGAGACATGAGAAGGGAAAAACCATAGTGTTGCATCAATGTATGAATGTACTAAATGAATGTATAAACTATTTAATATAAAATCCTAACATTATCAACTTGGGCAAAAATGAACTTAATGTTCGACATTACTAGCTTTAAAAATAGACATGGGTCTTTTTTATGTTGAAATTACAGTCACATATATATAACTAGTTCCTAATGGTCCAATAACATGTCTTATTTGATTAAGCTCATGGTCATCTTGACCAAGGTGTCATTTTTGTGCTCCAACTTTATTAGATGTCCAATTTGACAAGATAGTCAAATGAATCACTTTAATCAAGTTGATGAGTCAGCACTTACGTTTGTCAATCCATGCACAAGGCCTATAGTCAAAAAAAAAAAAAAATTCTAATTAAAAAAAAACCAATTAACATGAACCTCTTAAAAAACCATGATTTGTTGTAGTGTAAAAGAAGTTTCATTAAATATTTGGCATTAAATTGCCAAACCTACTACACTATTATAATAATGTGTAACATTGAATGAATTGCATTGTGGCATCAAAACTAAAAGGAATATATTTTAATGGTTTGAATGATGAAGGGTATATTAGAATGCAATTCTAAAACCTTTTACACTACTTGGGCTCCACATTGTTATGCATGACCAATGATAATCAATTGATTAATTGATGAAAAAAATGAATTGATTTTGACGAAATTAAGTTCCATTTGAATGAAAATATTGAATGACATTACATGCAACTTTAATCGAAATGAATAAAATTATGATTCAATTCTAATTCAATTCAATAATTAGATTAAGATTTAATTCAATTCAAATTCAATTGAAGAGAAATGATATGCAAATTGGTGAAGAATGTAGTTAAAATTTATTTAAGAATATGGTGTTGGAGAAAAAAATCTAAAATACACATTCAAAAAACACCTTTCCATGCCTCTATACTTGGGAATGGGTTAAACAAATTCCAACTAGGAACTATCCAAATGACGACTATAACTATAATTTACGACTTATGGAACCTAAAGTTGTTTTATCTAAACTAACTTCAATGAATCATTATCATTAGAATTACTTTATTAAAGGAAATTGACACATGTTGCAAACCCTTACCATCAACTTGTGACATTTTTGGAACAATTTATAAACTAAATTATGACATTGAAATGTGTAAAATAATTTCTAAAATTGAAAGGTAGACATGTTTGTGGATGTTGAAGGGTTATGTAAATAGTTCAAACAACTGAATGCAAATTGAAAATGATTTGTCATGTTCCCAATAACAAATATTTTTCTTCAAAGGAAATGAAAGTGTATTCCCATTTTGAATGTGTTTTTAGCACCATAATGCATGTAATATTTATGAAGAAATATATAGAAGATGTTGGTTTTGGGGTGTGGGTTTTGGTGTATAACTAGCATATTTTTATTTCAAATTAAAAGTTAATATTTTCATGGACATATATGTTCATGTAAAATTACTTGAAAATATTTAGAAATTTTTATCCCTTGATTTAATTTCATAAGCATACTTGTCCTATTTTGATTACTTAAATAAAATGAAACACTAAGATAAAATTTTCAAAATATGTTTTAATCATTTTGATTATAATCAATTTTTTTTGTGGTGTCAAGTTTCATGTATTTAAAAAATAAATTATCATATTTCTACCAAGCATAGCCTCCAACAAGTATCCACAATATAGAAGGATTAAAAATATTGTAAGATCTATTATCTAGATAAATCTAACTAAATCGTGTTGTTAATGATCACTAATGTGGCAACATCACAAAACTATGGGGGAAAAAACCATTGCCATAAATAAAATGTTGAAACATGATAAAAGTATTCAAAATATAATTTTTCATTTTGGTAATCTAAATTTTAAAAATCTCATTTCGATAGTGTTCGTGAAACATATGATAAAGAACAAATGATTTTATAGGTGTTTAATTGATTTTTGTCAAAAATTTCAAAATTGTGGTTATATCAAAGCTAGTTCTATGATTTTTTGACCACCATAATTATTGGCATGATTTTTTTTCAATTTTGTGAGGTAGGTGGCTTAGTGATTATCCATAAAAAGATTTAGTCAAATTTGGTTATATGTTAAAAAGGAAAGTAAGGGAACCGAACATATATTGGGGACATGTTGGAATGAATGTTGTGCCATTATATGGTTTAGGATTTCACCAAACATGGTTTTTTTAGCCCATGGGCTAACAAACTTTGCACCCACCTTTTATTTTTAAAATAGTTCTTAATTCCAAAAATAATTTTGTAAAATTCAACTAATCATATTTTTTGGGACCACGAGGTAACAAAACTTTGCGCCCACCTACAAAAAAAATTTATTAAAATTTTTGGAGAAAAAATGTCTTAAAAAATTCAGCCAATGACACCTTTTTTGGCCCAAGGGCTAATGAACTTTGTGTCCACCTTCAAAATCATGACAAAAAGTTTGTAAGACTAGTCGTGATTGTTTGGGCTCATCATTTAACAAATTTCCAACCCAAATTATATATATATATATATATATATATATATATATATATATATCTAACCAACTTGTTGGCAAGCCCACTTCAAAATATACTTTGTGTAAATGTAACAAGTTTATGTGTGTAAATGTAAATGATTTTATGCTTACATGGGATTTACATGTCGTATATATGACTATTAACATTCACATAAACGACATTGGTTGGAACCTATTTTTTGAATTTGATGATTTAAAAAATTATTTTAGATTATTATTTCCAAAGAAAAACCTTTTGCATGGATTGCACATGTTTTTTTGGGTTAACAAGATGCAAAATTTTCCCATTAAAAAACATTGGTTTGAACCCTTTGAACCACATAATAATTATGGGGGGTTGTTCCTACTTAGGGTAATTGACTAACATTAGTTTAAAAACATTAATGTTATTAAATATTAAAAATTGCACCAAACCCTTGCCAAGTATTAGGGTGATTTTACGGTTCATCACCATGATTATAAAGAAATCAAATACCCAATTTTCATATGCAACCACAACTATTAAAAAAGTTGAAAAAAACAAATAACCATTAAAAAAATTGCCTTAATTTCATGAAACTTGTTGCTTCTTTGAAGGTGAGTTTTGAAATAATTGGAGCAAAATAATTATTTCCATTTTTATTTTTTGCAAACTTGAAATTGATAAATTTTTTACTTTGAGATATTTAAATAACCAAAACCATTGGTTATTACGAAATTCAAATATTCGCCCAATGCTAGACCAAACACATAATAAGGTCAAAATGAATAAGTAAACCAAACATGTTTTTCTACCTTAAGTGTTGTTGTAGGAAATAAAGGTGCATAGACATACACCATAGCCACATTGTTGCAAGTTTTTTGTATGTTAGTGCTAATGAAATTACTACAATAGACAACACATCTTGGATATTCATTCATTTGTATGTTGTTCAAGGTTGGAAACAAATTTCATTACTGGTTTGTGTGGAGAAGGTTGGCATGCAAGGGATAGCAAAGAACATTTTTCATTTGATGTTAATTGCCACGGTCACTTTTGGTGGATTAAGTGTCAAAGACTTGGGTGAAAAACTCATATCCATGGGTTGTGATAGTAATAGTGTAAACACACTATTACCATCACAACCCATGGTTGTTCATTTCAAGGGTTTTTACATTTAGGTTTGAAAATGCCTTGAAAGTTTATAGCTTCATGTAAGAGTTTGGTGTGCTTGACATGGAGTGCAATCGTAAGAGGTTTGTGGAATTGGAATGTGGAGTAGGGTTTGAGGTTTCTACTTGGGGCTTTTGGTCTTCTTTGTGGAATGTGAATGCTTCAAAATTTGAAGTTGGTTGTTGCATTGTTGGAGCTAGATGTTAGATTGTGATTTTTATTTTTTGGCTTGATTCCACTTTGAATAGTTTGCTTGATGTGAATGAGGATTGGGGTGTGTTGTGGGTATAGGCACACTACTATTGCACATGGGCAAAGCCTCTTTTGACAATGGGGTTCAACTCCTCTAACAATGTTTGCAATGTGTTTTTGTAATATGTTTTTGCAATTGGGCACTTGGGGTTTTTTGTGTGAGATTGTAATCTTTCAAAACTTGGTTTTGTAACTCATTTTTTCATCTTTTATGGTACATTGAACTTGATTTTTTTTTTGAGATTGTAATGCTTCAAAACTAGGTTTTGTTGTTCATTTTTCCATCTTTTATGATAAATTGTTCATCAAGTACTTTGGGTTTGTGTATAAGTTGTCAAATGCTTCTTCCAAGATTTATTAGGATAGCCAAACTATGTAGCTTGCATTTTGTTTGTAGCCAAAAGCTTGCTTTTCATTAACTAGGATATCCAATCACATGGACCATGAAAAAATGCTGGTCCTGCTGTTTCTCTTTGGAAAAAAATTCTCGTTCTCCAGGTGATGCCCTTCTTCCACTGCAATCAAACCAGTGTTGTGTGGGTCTTTGAAATTTGAAAGAATCATCAATTCCAATTCTTTAATTATTTCAAAATCGAAGTGCGGTCGATTATGATTATTGCAAAATCCTTAAAGATTAGACAATTTTCATCAAAGGACCAGGAAGGAGCCTCATTCTTCAAGAACCTGCGCCTAAATGAGAATATACCCGGTCAATAACCGGAGGGTATCTTTCGCCTCATTCCCAAGAACCGCCCAACACTGATCAAAACCCTAAATTCCAAAAGATTCTCTACTTCCATCCCTGAATCCCAAATGTTTCTCTATTTTTCACAAGCAGATGTAATTTGCTACGTTACAATGTGAAGCGCTAAAATCATCTCCTACATACTGGCTAACATTGCTGCTGCACAGTTACCTGCCATCTTGGTCCCTCAACCATCTCTCAGATCGAAGGCATTGATGATCAAACAAATAGCTGGTAGCTGACAGTCTCTTGGTGCCTTCCTTGTTGCAGTTGCTACGACACAAAATATTTATCATGGCGCAAGCAGTTGCAGAAGATGAAGTGAGTACTTCATGACTGGCAAAAACTAACTTGTTTAGCATTTTGAAGAACCATGTAGAAAGCTCCATGTTAAACCCTTGGACTCTTTTTGGGGGGGGGGGGGGTTTGGCAACACACACAGGCAATGATGAAAGCTGAGTTTGAGGAATGGGGGACTAAAACCACTATTGGGGTTTTAGCTGGAATGCTCTATGGTGGGCTCCGTGAGGCACTTGGCTCTGCGGTAAGAAAGAAACTGCACCTTTCTTTTCTCTTCTCTTTGGTGCACAGAGATAGTTACTTATTTTGCTTTGGGTTCCATTTTCCATGACCCCATGTTCAGGGTTTCGAGTTTTAGGGTTTCCATTTTTCCTGACCCCATGTTTGTTGTGCATTCTTTCTTACTTGGCTTAATTGCTGTGGAAATTTAGCATTCAAGTGATAAATTGCTAATTCCCACACTTAAGATTTCAGTGATTCGATGCAGAAAGAAATGCTTCTGTAGTAGAATTGTCTGTGTCAAAAGTGTTTTGTGTCAGTATCCATTGTTGAATTCCACATTCTTTAAGGGAATCATATGAACTGATCCATTCAACAGGAAAAGGAGAAAGTGTTGCTGCATTCTGCTCATGACACCAAGCAGGACTTTCGGCATCGCCATAATTCCATGAGACAGATGGCAGAGCACAGAGTTTTACGGATTGCACGTGGA